>OFMJ01000547.1_pt1 | contig 38697 bp, 48 predicted proteins | sample 1541801 | NCBI WGS metagenome assembly OFMJ01 (sample SAMN04209234, study PRJEB22552) | human gut metagenome | biome: gut; material: feces | host: Homo sapiens | place: USA: Oklahoma
CCACGCTCTCATACAGCCGGCCGATACTTGTCTCCCGGTTCAGCACCGCGTTCATTTCCTTTACCTGATAATCCCCGTCCGCACCTCGTTTCTTCAGCGAGTCTATAAGCCGCTGCTCCCTGCTGTCCGCACGGATGGACACATAATCAAAGGACGACAACCACCCCTTTCCTATGAACTCTTCGACCGTCCACGAAATGACCAGGCTGTCGAACAAGTCCGTGAAGCCCCTGCCATTCAGTCTGCATGGCGTGGCGGTCATGCCCAGTTTCCTTGCTTCCGGATACCTTTTCCAAAGCTCCCGGTAGGTTTCCGCCAAGGCGTGATGCGCCTCGTCGATGACGATCAGGCCCGGTTCTTCGTCCATGACCTTCCCGTTACGGGACAACCACTGGATGGACAGTACCCTTACTCTTCCGTCCTCTTTTCTCATTCCATAGCGGGCCACTGTCTCCTCTATCTGCCCCACCAGCTCCCGGCGGTGCGCAACGATCCATACCGGAGAGTTGGAACCATGCAGGAACTCCCCCACTATGGCTGTCAGCAGATGCGTCTTGCCCGTACCGGTAGGCATCTGTACCATCACATTCCGATGATAACCCCACTCTTCAAAGAGCCGGAGCTTCATCTCCTGCTGGTAATCACGAAGATGTTCGTTTTTGCAATACATTACGCGGATGCCGGTCGCTACCGGCAACAATGGGAAGAAAGGCTACATGCTTTATTGCATACAGCCTATATAGCAAAAAAAATTATTGATTAATATCAAAAAGAAAGGTCGAGTACTTCAATTTATCTTTCCTCAAAGCAAGTCCTGCACGGAACCAGCATCAACATCATCCTTAATCTTTAAAATAACAGAATGTAATTGGGGTAAATGGATTTTGACAATTCTAAAAATCTCAGCCGGATCTATCGACAAATATTCGTGAGAGATAATATTACGTAAACCTATGATACTTTTCCATGGAACATCACTATAGCCAGCCAACAAATCATGATGAGTCTAATTATCTATATTCTTTACAGCTTCTCCAATAGTTTGCAAACGCATACATGTAGCATCAAAAATATCTACTTTATCAGGAGAGTATAAAAAATCATTGACCGAAACAATGCCACTGCATCTTTCAATAGTCAATGCAATACGCTCTTCCACAAACAGAAGCATGTCCAATATGTCAGCTTTAGATATAGATTGCATCCTTTTCTATATGATTCCGAAACAGATTACGCATAATTGCAGTCAAAGAGACGACATCCACCTTTACTTCAAAACGCTGTTCCAAAGATTCTTTTATTTCCATTCTGGTGAAATAATCCGGATTTTGAAGCTGCACACAAATATCAATATCGCTATCTTCTTTTTGTTCACCACGAGCCACAGAACCGAAAATCCCCAACTTCTCAATTCCATACTTCTCTCCAAATTCTTCCTTGAACTTACGGAGGATAGCTATTATTTCATCTTTTGTTTTCATGCGGATATCACGTTACCTTGCAAATATTATAATTTATACTGAAACAAACAAACTATTGGTTGATTTTATTCCAATATTTAACCAAGTTTCCAAGTTCACGTTTCTGAATCAGATTCTGACCAACCAATAAGAGGGCCTGCCGTCTGATTCAAAATCCTCTTTAGAAAATCTAACCGGAAATTCCTGACCGGACAAGTTTTTTTATTATTTCAGATGTACTTTGAGTACGATACCCCCCGAGAAGTAACGGCAGCGGTCCAGTTCTACCACGGCATTAATGTAATCTTTCCAGAAGGAGTACTCCATACCTAAATTAACCTGATATTTCGCCCCTTCGGGATTAAATGTCAGATTCTCCTTTACGTCTGTATATCCAGGGACAACTTCCGCCATCAGGTTCATGCCATTGACCACCTTGTCCACCCAAGAACCGTTTCCTTTCAAATGAAATCGGAAATTCACACCCATAGCCGGACTATTCAACTTGTTGTCAAAACGGTTGCTGTATATCCATGATAGGTGCGTGCCCAGCGTACCCACATTCTCAAATTCGATGTGTTTGGTGACAGCTAGGTAATAGCGGTTCAAGAAACCATTGCCATAATTCAATTCCGAAGGTTTAGACAATGAACCACCATTCCACGAATCACCTATTGCATCATTGGCTCCAATCACTATCTGGGGTGTCCATTCTTTCCACCACCCTTCTTTCCACACCCGCAGACGGAAATGAAAGGAACGATCCTGATTGATGAACTTGCCGTATGTGGAGGGTACCCAATAACCGGATTGATTACCATAATCTACAGGTACCGCTTTATGACCTGTACACAGGTAACCGGCTTCCAGCCAAGGAAAAATAGTGATGTTGATGTAGTAGTTCCATGTGTCATACCACCAACGGGGAACAGTGGCATGACGGTTCAGCCAATTGGCTCCGGCCATGACGGTTTTATCACGCTGCATATCGGCGGTATGCATGTTCATCAGGCCGGTGGTGCCGTAGTTGATTTGTGCTTCTGTTTGTAATAAATAAAGGAAAAGAATACAAACAACCAGAAATATTCGCTTTATCATACAAGTTTAATCTATCCTATCGGTTTATTGATTGGTAAATAGCCTCCAACTCTTGAATTCTATTGGTTATTAAAAACCTCTGTTCAAAAAGGATACGTGAATGCTGACCATACAAATCTCTTTTCACCTCATCTTCCACTAATTCACATATAGCCTTCACAAAGACATCTCTCTTCAAAGGAATCAATCTTCCATTATATCCATCCCTTACACAATCTTTATTCCCTACCACATCAGATGCAATGATAGCCTTTCCCAAAGACATAGCTTCAATAACCGCCAAAGGTAACCCCTCATATCGAGCTACTGTCAAATAAAATATAGAGTTCTTGACATGCTTCAAAGTGTCTTTATGATCAAACCATGGAAAAAGGCTTATCACTTCCTTCAAGCCATATTCAGCAATCTTAGCTTTCACTTTATCAAGTTCCGGTGAATAATATCCTACTCCCAACAAAGCGAACTTCACTTCAGGATGCAAAACATGAACATCCTTCGCCACTTCCACCAAGAAGAGAGGATTCTTTTGATAGGAAGGTCTTCCTATATAACAAATATATTTATCAGATTCTATCATTTTCCAATTCATTTATAGCATCCGGCACTGCATTACTCCATACAAATGCCTTATCTTTATGATAATGAACAATTTTTACGCCCATCATTCGTTCTGATTCCGAGCAAGCCAAAAGCCAGGCATCCAATTTTGTAGTACGTTCTATCAGCAAATAGATTTTCTTCTTCAAAGTTGATTGAGTACTTAAAAAAGAAAAGGCATGAGGTGTATAAAGCGTTTTAGTATGAGTTAAGAAACCGGCTATCCGCCCCACCACTCCACCTTTGGCACTATGACAATGCAACAAGTCCGGATGTTCTTTTTTTATTATTATCACCGCTTGTATCACTGCTTTTAAATCGTTCCATGGATTCAAATTCCGATAAAGGCTTATTCCATATTCTTTTACTCTCTTTCCATTCTTTTCTATCGGTTTATTGTTGTCTTTGTTTCCATGAACAAGGATATACTCATAGTCGCCTTCAGCATATACAATAGAGTTCCGGATATAAATGTCCAATCCGCCAATTATTTGGCCGAGATGTAGAATTTTCATTTTCTTCATAAAAAGTACAAAAGGGATTAGGGCCGCATGCTTTTCAGCTCACGACCGATAAGAAAAAGAATAAAATAGATTTGTATTTAATCAATATACGGTGTCCTATTTTTCAAAAGACACATACATGTATGTACGGGAAGACTTTTACAGTTAGAAAAAGCATACCACAGCCATTCACCATAGCCTGGAAAATGATATTCTGCCTTCCCCCCTTGACAGAGAGTTGGGCAGAAACAGTCTCTTTCGATTTTCAACAGAGTTAGTTATACCTCCTCCATCCTCACCAGATCCCATCCTGAGAACTGCATCACAATCTTATGCAATTGCGTGCCCTGACGCAACGCATCCACCCTTGGCGCACGGGCATAACCGTCTATCTGCTCCACAGCTTGCCGCCACTGCTCCTCGGCCTTCGAGTCAAAGTCCTTTTTCGGCAGGTATTTCAGCTCCACTATGTAGCTATGCCGGGACTGATAATGCGTCAGGTTAGGCAGCAGGAAGAAATCACAATACCCATGATTCAATTCCACTTCGGGAGCGGTGATGTAATAATCGTTCAGACTCAGGTAAGCCATGAAGAGGCCCTGGATGCTGCGCTCGCCCTCTATGGAGTCGCGGACGGAGGACAAGTTACGGTAAGCGTCTGCGATGTATTGCAACGCCTCACGCCACTGACCGTCAAAGGACATCCGGGTGAACAGCGTCAATAAGGAAGATATTTGTATTCCGCTATATTCGCTGTAGTTCTCCAACAAATACTCATAATACTGCTTGCGCACATTGTTGTTCGGTATGCACAAAACCAACTGAGAGCCATACGTACCCTTTATGGTCAGCATCCCATAATAAAACAGCAGACTAGGGAAAATGTCGGGATTCGTCAAGTCACGGGCCGGAAAAGACTCTTCCACACCGGCTATCAGCTGTCCCTCCTCGGCAATACGGCGGATGACGCCTCTGCGGTCACCGTCCAGACGGTCCAGCCGCAGCAACTTTTTCAGTTTGTTGTAATCGGTTTTTGTATTGGGATCAACCATCCGTTCGGGAGAGTGACCGCTATCCATGTACTGGCGGAGATAATAGAGCACCATGTCACAATTGAACACACGCTCCTCCTGCTTCAGGCACTCCTTGGCGAAACAATAGTTGTCATACCACGGCTTCATCTCCGCTATCATCGCCTCCACGTCGCTTTCGGAAGGAAGCATCCCCGCCTCTTTATAGTAAAGGAGCATGGAACGCACATCCTCGGTACTGAAGCCCAGCATCTTGTCGAACTTGGGGTTCATGGACAGGTGCCAGCCGATGTTGAATCCGCTCGTCAGGTCGTCCAGGGTCACGGGGCTCACTCCCGTCATGAAGATACGTTCGAACATGCCTTTGAACTTTTTGAACACATCGCGGTAGAAACCGCTGGCATGGGTGATGGCGTGATACACCTCCTCGCCATTCTCGTTGAGTACGATATTCGTGAAATTGTCGTATTCGTCGATGATGAGGTAAAGGGGGATGCGAAGTCTTACCGCACTGTTGCGTATCAAGTCCAGTTTATCGGCCATCTGCCGGGTCTCGAAGAATGCTTTCACTGTTTCATCAGGATATTCATCACGATAAGAGTGCATAAAGTCATCCAGCATCAAACTGCAATAATCATTAAAACGTTCAGAAAGGCGGTCGATGTCTCCGCCCACTTGGGAGAAGTCCAGATAAAGCATCTGGTACCGGCCCCTGAGAGGCGTGGGGTGTTCATGAACCCAAAGCCCACCGAACAGGGAGTCGAAATTAGCAGCCATCGCCTTGTCGTAATAAGCCCTCATCATGCTGATGAACAGACTCTTTCCGAACCGGCGGGGACGGATGTAGAACACATTGTCAGGTTGTTGTTCCAGCAGGGACAAGAACATCGTCTTATCCACATAGTAAAGGTTTCTTTCCCTCACCATCACGAAGTCGGACACACCGTAGGGCACTTGCTTTATCTCTTCCATAACTTTACTCCATATTTATATCGCCACATTGCTTATTACAAAGTTACATAAACAATTCCATCCGGACAAAAGTTTCAGGCGAATTTACTTAATATCCCATGACTATCTCAGACCTGACGGAATGAAGTCCCCCCCGGGGGGGAGACAATTCCACCATTAATAATCCTCAATCCACTTTCCTCGACTTCCCATAACCAACGAACAAATTCACCAGCCACACCCCAGCCAAGGACAGCAGACATGCTGCCCGCGCCTTTCTCCGGGCTTTTCCATCAAACAGCACATGTATTCTTTTCCGGCGGATAATTTCCAAAAGACTACGACGCATCTCCTTTTCTTCCTGCGGAACCTCCAACAGAATGTGAAAGGCGAAACTTACGATACGGCAGTCCAAAGCCCGTCTCACCCGTTCCGGCATCCGCACCTTGTCTGCTTCAAGCTGACGGATTATTCTCATACAGCTCTCATACTTCAACGGCTTGAACGGAGTTCCCTCTATACTGGTACTACGAATCCGATAAAAATAGTTACGATAATTACCGAACGCTATATAGTCACACTTCATCATCAGACGATAAGTAGTGGGTAAATCTTCATACAACCACCCTTCAGGATAACGAATGCCATCAGAAAAAAGGGAGCGATGATACATTTTGCCCCATGCAGTTGTGTCAAATGCCTGCTGATAGAACATACAGGCCAACCCCTCATCCTGACCTACCGACTCCGAAGCCACCGGACACGTGCGGATTTCCACGGACACGGAGGCACCATCCTTAAATTCCTGATGCCGGCTCACTGACAGCTTCACTCCATACTCCTCCATCAGTTTGTAAAGATATTCCACATAATCCGCCGCCACATAATCATCACTATCCACAAACGTGACATACTCCCCCTTCATAACGTCCAACGCCACATTGCGGGCATCACTAAGCCCACCGTTCTCTTTATGAATCACCTTGACACGACTGTCCACGGCAGCATATTCGTCACAAATCTCACCACAGCGGTCCGGACTGCCGTCATCCACCAGAAGTATTTCAAGATTACGATATGTCTGGTTCAGAACACTCTCAACGCACCTCGGCAAATACTCCTCCACATTATAGCAAGGAACGATCACTGATATCAAAGGTTGTGTCATACTATTTCCATCCTTTTGCATCATCATTTTTCATGATTTGAATCCTTTCCCCCTTTCTTTATCCCGAACATATCCATAAACTTCCGAATATGCTGACGGATATTGTTCACGCTGCTTCCCTTGGTAAAATGGACAAATGCCAGCAGCGCCTCTATGAAGTGAGCCTTGACAACAATGCCACCATTCATGATGGTATGCTCCATCATTTCACCCACCACCAAATTGGCCAGATCGGAGGCATCCTTGCAGGCACCGACACGGATAATAAAGGCATTCAGCGAAACATCATCCGTATAATAAATACGAAGTTCGCCCTCGGCCAGCTTCAAATCATCAGCCTTCTGGTCATAAGACTTCGTTTCGACCGGAACCGGCTCTCTTTTTTTTACACTTTCCATTCCGTGCTCCTTCATTGCATCCATTTCAGAACGATCTACATAAAAGTTCTGAACTACCTTCGTAACGTTAGGCATAATCTGGTTGTTACCTCCCGTGATATAAAATACACAGGCATTTTCTTCTTTCTTTTTTTCCATAATTTCTGAATTAAACAATTCTTTTCCACACAATAACAGCTCATTTCTGAACGCTATTGGAGGCATGACGCGCAAAGCGTAACTTCGCTGTCAATATTACTTATATACCTATTAAAAAATTAAACAAAGTATGAGACAAAGCATCGTCACTTTTTTCAACGCTCCCATCACCAACAAGGTGCCGGACAGCGTATGCAGCCTTCAGGCTCTTCATGACTATATTGTAAACAACACCCCGCTGGCGGAGAAAACCGGCCGGGTGCGCACCGCACTGACCGACCCGAAACAGTTCCGCCAACTGAAACAGCAGCTGCTGCCGTACGTCACTCCGGCAGGAATCTTTACTTACTGCCGCGAACAGAGTCTGCTCATCCCCAGCGGAGACTTCGTGATTGACCTGGACCATCTGGCATCCGCCGATGAAGCCCGGGAATTGCGAGACCGGCTGTTCGACGACGATTTCCTCCTGCCCGACCTGGCTTTCGTATCGCCCAGCGGAACGGGGGTGAAACTGTTCGTCCCCTACCGCCTGTACACCGACAAAACAGTAAAAGAATCCTTCCGAATGGCCATGCAAAACGCATGGGAATACCTGCACTGCAAGTACGAACTGCAAATAGACAAGTCGAACGCCGACCTGTGCCGCGCATGCTTCATCTGCCACGATGAAGAAGCGAAACTGAGAGAAAAATAATTTTAGCGGTTGGTGATTAGTGAGCTGCGCGTGGAGGTCTGCATAGCATTAATCACGAACCATTAACTACTAATTTATCACTAATTAATCACTAAAAAACATGAACAATCCGATTCAAAGTCTGGAACAACTCGTTGACGCCATCGAGCGTGCGGGAGCGAACATCGCCCCCTCGTATCAAGAATACATGCCCCTGGCCTTTGCCATAGCCAATGACTGCGGCGAGGCCGGAAGAGCGTATTTCCATCGCATCTGCCGCCTGTCCGGAAAGTACCGTCACGAAGATGCCGAAAAAATGTACACCAACGCCATCGGAAACGGGCACGGCAAGAACACCCTCGGCACCGTGTGGCACCTGGCCGAAATGGCGGGAGTGGACGTGAAGAAACTTTCTTTCACCCCTTCCCCCCTTTCACACGTACACGATACTTATAATGCGCCGGGAAAGACGGCCGTACAACAGCCAGTGAATGCATCCGTACAACAACCCGGGAATACTGCCGGCATCGGAACTCCGGAACACTTGTCCGGAGAAGGACAGGAAGAGCAGACACTGCCCCCTCCCTTCCCCGAATACCGGTGGCCCCGCTTCCTGCAACAAGCCGTGGACTGCGGCGAGTCCAAAGCCCAACGGGACATCCTGCTGCTGGGAGCCATCACCGTGCTGGGTGCCACGCTCAACAAACTGGTCTGTTTCAACTATGGCCACAAGGACCATTACCCGTGTCTGCAAACTTTCATCCTGGCTCTCCCCGCCTCGGGCAAGGGAGCTTTGGCATGGGTACGCCAGCTGGCCGAGCCGATCCATCAGGAGATGCTCTCCGCCTATCAGCAAAAGATGAAAGACTATCATGTGGAAAAAACCAAATGGGACTATATGGGCAAGGAACGGACCAAACATACCGAACCCGAAATGCCACGGATGAAACTTTTCTTCATAGCCGGTGACAACTCCGGCACAGGCATACAGGAGAACCTGATGGACAACAACGGCGCAGGCATGATTTGCGAAAGCGAGGCCGACACGGTAAGCACCGCCATCGGCACCGACTACGGCCACTGGAGCCATACCCTCCGAAATGCGTTCGACCACGACCGTCTGGCCTACAACCGCCGCACCAACCACGAGTACCGCGAATGCGGACGGTTGCTGCTCAGCCTCCTGCTCAGCGGCACCCCCGCCCAGCTCTGCCCGCTCATCCCCTCGCCCGAGAACGGGCTCTTCTCCCGCCAACTGTTCTACTATATGCCGCCCATACAGGAATGGGTCAGCCAGTTCGACACGTCCGGAACGGACTATGCACAGCAGTTCCACCAATGGGGCGGACAATGGAAAACAGTACTGGATGCCGTAAAGGCCGAGACCAACGGATTCCGTCTGCAACTGTCCGCCGCGCAGCAGGACGCGTTCAACCGCCGCATGGCACAAATATTCAGCCATGCCGGCGCCGCACACGGCAGCCACATGCGGAGCACGGTGGCACGTATCGCCATCAACGTATGCCGCATCATGAGCGTGGTGGCATGGCTGCGCTCGCTGGAAACAATCATAGATTCCCCGGAGTCAGCCCGTTCCATGAACGAAAGACTGCGTGCCTGTCCCGGTCTATCTCCTTGTGCCCATACTCCGCGCGAGAACATAACGGACAACATAACCCCCTCCTTCCTGCTCACCATCACCCCCGAGGATTTCGAAGCCGTGATGAATCTGGTGGAGCCGCTCTACCGCCACTCCTGCCATGTGCTGATGTACCTTCCCGCCGCCGGAGTGCCCGGCCACAAGGCCTCGCCCCAGGAAATCTTCCTGTCCTCCCTCCCCATGACGTTTACCCGCAAGGAAGCCATGGAAGTGGCACACCGGAACGGCATCAGTGAAAGCACTTTCGACACCCTGCTGAGACGCATGGGCGAAAAAGGCACGATAGAAACCATCGGCAGGGGCCGATACCAGTTCACCTCACGCGTACGTGTGAAGGGAAAAGAGCAATGAAAGAAAGTTTTTAATCCTTTAATTTTAAATTTTTCATCAAACATGATCAAGAGTTATACCAAAAGCAGCCTGGCGCTGGAATATTTTCCGGAATACGTCCACCGTCCGCGGACTGCCGTCCAGCACCTGATGCGCTGGATCAACATGAATCCCGAACTTTGCACCCGTCTCTATGCCACGGACCCGGGCTTTCGTTGCCGGCGCACACTCACCTTCAGGCAGGTGCTTCTCATCAAAGAATACCTGGGAGAGCCGTAAAGCTTCAGAAGTCTTCAAAGGTACTCAGCGTCCATGCGGCATGTGGTATGTTTGCAATGTCAACGACAAGGGAGCCGGCACGTTACTAACCTCCGGCCTCACACGATACTAACCTGCGGGCCCATACGTTACTAACCTTCAGCCCTACACGTTACCTTCGTGCAGCCCGCGGGAAGCAACGTTCCCTCCTCCCCTCGGCGACCAAACGGAATATGTTAAATTTTAATTCTTAATTTTTAATTTATGATTAATTACAGTACCTGTATGCGTGGTAACCCCACCGACAAAGACGCTGCCAAAAAAGCGTATGCCAACGCCCAGTATTCACAAGTGATGACACTGGACAAGTTCTGCCACCACATCGCCAGCCACGGCTGCGTGTACTCGCGTGCCGACATCCAGGCCATTATCATCCTAGCCGTGGACTGCCTGCGCGAACAGCTGCTGAACGGACAGCAAGTCCAGCTGGGCGATTTGGGTGTATTCTCCAACAGCCTCCGGAGCTACGGTGCCGAGACATTGGCCGATTTCACTGCGGACAACATCACCGCTGTGAACGTGATCTGGACTGCGGGCGAACGTTTCAACAATCTGCGTCAGGATGCCGAATTCCAACTGGTTCCCACCCGTAAGGCAGCCGCCGAGGTGGTGAAAGCCTTGAAGGCCGGAAAGACTACGGTAGACCTGACGGGCAATTCTGCAGATGATGAGGAGGCTGCTACTTCCGCTACGGCTATTGCTGTTGATGTTGCCGCTATTGCTTCTTCTGATATTTCTGATGCTTCCACTGTTTCTGCTGATGATAACGCGGAAGCCTCCGGAACGGCCGCTTCTCCGGACGGGCCGGCAGACGGAAACATCTGATCCGGTTCCCCGGCTCCTCAGAGGTAGTATGATGTGATTATGGGACACGGACGACACGGAGTTTTTTCACTCCTCCGTGTCCGTCTGTTCCGTAATCTCCTTATTTCATTTACATTTTAAACTGATCCCCAAAACCGATATTCCCATGAATGAATCCAAGCAAGAATCCAAGAAAATCACCTGGCCACAAATCCTCCGGGCAATTATCCAGGCAGCTATCGCCGCCCTCACCGCCCTGGGCATAACCAGTTGCGCATCGCTCATTTAAAGAGTGGTCACAGCCTTTTTCTATTTTCTATTCTTAATTCTCAATTTTCCATATTATTATGATACAAGAAACATTTCCTATGATTATCGGTGAGGAGGAGGTGCTGAACGAGCGCCAGCTTCTCACCATAGAGGACGGACTGATGATGGCCGCCCCCGGTGCCGTGAAATACCTTGTCATCCACTGCTCCGCCACCCGTTGCGACCGTGACTATACTGCCGAGCAACTTCTGCGCGACCACAAGGCACGGGGCTTCCGCACGGTGGGTTACCATTTCTACATCCGTCGTGACGGCAGCGTGACCCAGCACCGCCGCCTGCTGGAGGTGGGCGCTCATTGCCGCCCCTGGAACCGTTGCAGCATCGGCATCTGCTACGAGGGCGGACTGGATGAGCAGGGACATCCCGCCGATACCCGTACACCGGAACAGACGGAGCAACTGATCTTGCTGCTGATGCGGCTGGTGAAACTCTTTCCCTGTGTCCGGATTCGCGGACACAGGGATATGCCGGGAAGTATCCCGAAGGCTTGCCCTTGCTTTGACGCGGAAGGGGTGTTCGGGTATTTGGAGAAACATTAGGGGTTCCATTGTCTTTTCATTCTTTTAAGCCATAATTTCACCCCCACCGGCATCCTGTCCTTGATTCTTTGAGTCAAGGACGGATGTAAGGTGAGGGAAAGTTCGTTTATCAAGTTCCGTGTCGGTTCCAACACGCTGTGACATCCTCTTCCGTAAAAACACAAAAGTCATTATAGCTCCCATGATTCGTTTTTACAATAAACATTGATCCGGGCCGTCACACATGGTGAAACTTAATAAAAACTTTGTATTTTTTTTAAGGCAGCATTCAACATACGGACCCAACGAAGCGGCCTTGTCCCATATCTATGATAATATCGAATGAATCTATATCTGAAGAAATCGTGTATAAGGCAATCGTCCGTCCGTCTGTAAAAATCCGGAAAATGCTCTTTTATAAAGTCATCGAATTCCTTTACTAATTTATGGTCAAACGTATTGTCCAAGGAAAGCAATTCAAGCTTGTATATATTTCGTGTCAACGACAACAATCTATAATCAAAATAGATATTTTTATTACCGTTTCCTCCTTCATGCCAACTGGTATATTCCATCAGCATTCTTTTCACAATAAGAATATGATGCGAGACACACTTCCGTATTACATGGACATCCATTGTCTGTCCCTCACGTCCCAGCAGATACTGGTAGAGGTCAATATTAAAGTACTTGATTTTACGGACAAAGCGCATGGGATAGAAAATCCACTCCTGGTCTGTATACGATATGCCCTCAGTCTGACGATACTCCGAATCACGAAGCAAAGCTGAACGGTAAGTGACTGCGTGCATCTGCATTTTCAGAAAAGAGGACTCAGCCATCAACGTCTCGTCATATTCATGATAGACAGACCAGTTCCGGTGAGCACTTCTCTTACGTCCGTTTGTATATACCATCGTGTAATCAGTCAGAATCAAATCTGCATCCACATTCTTTAAAAGTGAAAGAAAAGTGACCAGCCCCTCTGTGTTGAACCAATCATCAGCGTCCAGCACTTTGACATATTTGCCTGCGGCTTTCGCCAGCCCCACATTGATACAAGAACCATAATTTCCGTTTTCTTTGTCTATTATTTCCACTATATCAGACCGCTTTGCCTGAAAACTCCGGGCAATGGAAAGAGAATTGTCCTTGCTGCCGTCATTCACTACAATTATCTCCACAGAATCCGGAACCATAGTTGCAGTAACCGATTCTAAACATTTAGAAAGATATCGTTCCATATTATAAGTGGGGATGATGATTGAAAGAAGTTTATTCATAATTATATACCTAAAATTTTCGACTTATACGGAATAGTTTCATTTCCGTTATTAATGACTATTGTCCAATACCATAATACAAAAGCAAGCAATAATATAGCAACCAATGAAATCTTATACATCGAGTAGCATCTCCGTTGCACAAGCTTCACCACGCGCGGCAAGAATAAACAATCAAAAGGATAGTTTATATAATAAGACAGCCTGAAGGCCCAGTGAGATGCTAACGAGCCTAAAAATAAAAGAATGCCCACAAACTTGAAATACGCATACATTTCTAGTTCTCCGTCCCTCCGCTTTTTATTTTTAAGATATCGCATTGCCCCCAGTACATATAAAAGGAACAAAACATAGATTATAAAAACTGATTTTATAAATGTAGTTGTATTTAATTCCCCTAAATAACTCAAGAATTTCATGGGCAATATTCCCCAACTCACACTCAGAAGCAATACATAATCAAGCATACACAAGGACAACGGTACCATGATGGCAAAACAGACAGACAAATATCGTTTTACCAGTCTATTCCTCATCCTAAAAATCAAATAGATCAATAACAAAAAAACAAAGAACACGCCTGTATTGTGAGCCAACAAGATAAGATATCCCCAAACCACCACTTTAATCCACTTTTCCTGTTCTATATATTTGTATGCATAAACGCTCATAGACAACGCTATGGATTGCCGGACTAAATTCAAACTGGCATTATAATAAAGCAGCAAAAACAAAAGCATTACCAGCCACATATCGCATTTTTTTCTATTATCGTAAGCAGCCCGATATATGAAAAGCATTACCACCAGGTTAGAAGCAAAATAAATGGAATGTACATCCGTACTTACCTGCGACACCATCCAGTTCAACAACAGGTAAAGAAATTCAATATCTTTAAAATCCTTATTATTATAGGCATTCACAAAATCATCCCAATCTGACACCGACAATATTTTGGCCCAGACATGATCTACATAAATTAAAGTATCTGTCCCAACGCCCGAGTCTCTGAATCCTGCCAGCAAAGCCGGCAGCAAAACCGCCCATACAGAAAAGAAATAAAAAGCCGCTTTCTGGCTGACTGTTCTCTGCGCTATATAGGTAGAAAATGTAGTAAGTAAAAAAATGATTATATATATCATCCTCGATAGAGAATAAAGATACGATGACTCATCATCAAGTTTTTTTTATTTATATTATTCAAGTCCTTGCAAGGCGAAAGACACGGCGAACCCATGAAATACGTACCAACATCCATGCACCGCACAAAGCAGCCACCCAATATCCGGCAAGCAAAAATGAGGCAGGCAGCTTCAATACTCCAGCAAAACGGATATACGCCCCCCAATGCAAAATAAACGTCCAAACGCATATCCACCATTTATTAAGTAGTTACACTACATCCGCTTGATTAAAAATAAGATTTATAATTTTTACTAGTAAAACCCCAAAACACGTCCTTACAATTTTGTTCTTTTTACTATCCCCCAAACTATAAATTCAATATATTCTTCATTCGTTTTCCGGCAATGACCCTTCTAACCTTATTAATCACTCTGAAAGGCAAGCTGGTTATAAACCACATCAAGCAAAGTATTATATATTTCTCGGTCAATCCTGCCGACTTCACCCGATTCATCGCATCACCCCATATCAAAATACGAACTTGAGTTCGCTCCCACCAATTTAAATTTCCATATAGCCCGGCATGTTTATCACGGATATACCGCACAGCTTTTTTCCATTCAAAATACTTATTGGTTAAGCGTTGGCTGTCTTTACAGTCCACCCTATATACACTCAACGGCTCGTTCACAAAATAGAAAGGTTTACGTTGCGCCAAACGGATTGTCAATTCATATTCTTGCCAGAAACGTAGATTTTCATCGAATAAACCTATATCAAACAAGGCCTGACGCTTCACCAATATACAAGTAGTTGTTGTACAAATAGCCAACAAAATTTTTTTATGCATATCTCCGTAATGGAGCAAATCAGGCAGAAGATCCTGATAATCGATTTCATTATCTTCAGAAACAATTTCTAGTCGCCTGCCACAATGTACCAACTCACAATCTGCCTTTTGTATCAGCCGCACTTGTTTCTCTATTTTCGTAGGAAGCCAATAGTCGTCATCATCCAAAAATGCCACATATTCACCCTTCGCCATCTTAATACCAAGGTTACGGGCATAGTTTCCTCCCCGGCTTTCTTCCCTAGAAATATAAAGGTACAGAAGTGGGTACTTTTCACAATATATTTTGGTTCCGTCAGTGGAAGCATCATCAACAACTATCAGTTCTATGTTTGGATAAGTCTGTTCCAATACGCTCTCTACAGCGCGTTTTAATAGTTCCTTACGATTGTGAGTGGTTATTATAGCTGATACCAATTTCATAACACTCTTTTTTAATTATCTTCATATTACTAAGTCATCAAATTCTTTCCCTACACCAATGCACCCCAGACTTTACTACTTTCGCAGGATTACCCACTGCAACACAACCGGCAAATACATCTCCAGCAACTACACTTTGTGTACCTATCACTGCATCATTACCGATATGTACTCCTTTCAAGATATTTACTCCATATCCTACCCATACCCTATCACCAATAATTGTATCACGTGCCGGATTTATCCTTTCATTATGCTCATTCAAGATAGAATGTACATCACTATTACGAATAATAATTTTAGCTGAAAACATACAATCTCTTCCTATCACAACTTTGCTTTTACAATCACTGACAGCAAAAAAGCAATCTACGAAATCACTGTTCTCACCTATTTCTATCAAATTTTCCTCATCCTCCAATTTTACACGTCCACCTTCATGGAAAACGACATTTTCGTGAATAATCAATTTATTATTGGTTCCAGAAATAACTATTTTAGCATTATTAATTTTAACTCCTTTGCCAATTATCAATTGATTGTTTTTTCCTCTGATTTTTATTGATGTATGCAACAAGAAACCATGACACTTAAACTGATTACCTTGTGTATTATAACTCAACATATAAAAAGGCTTTTTTAGGAGGAGAAAGCAAATAGCATAAAAGTATTTCTGGACAATGCTAGAAATACGATATATTATAGACAATATATTCATTACTAAATAATTATATTATTAATAAGCTAAACTTTACAAAGCTCTTCGGATTTCCATATTCATGGAAATGACACGCTGTATAAGTTTTGATGATGAATAATTATCTGACAACAATTTTCGGTTCGCAAAGACCTTATCTTCCTCTAAAGGGATATTGATTAAATCACTATGCTCTTGAAGTGAATAAACATAGAACCCTATTGTTTTAAGATATTGATACATCAAGGATGTGTTTGACATAAACACTCTTGCCCCATATAAAAGTTGCAAAAATACATTATCTGACGCCTGTTGTCTTTCATGAAAAAAAATAGCAGTCCTACAATTCATAACAATTTCCAAATATTGTTTCAAAGGCAAATAATCATTCAGTGGCAAAAATTTTGCCCCCCATAAGTTATCCCCTGTCTTTGAAACTTTACTATTATATTTTTTTGTCCCAGCATAACTCAACGGAACAACGATTTTATCAATAGTAGAAGTATTTAGAATTTTCGAAAGTATATAAAATACATCTAAATGGTTATTTGTCACTGCACCAGAATTTCCAATTATAATATTTCTATACTTATTATCTATCGAAGTAGAAGGTGTTTCCGGTATGAAGAAATTTGTAGATCCATAATAAAAATCTATGAGCTTAGTTCTTAAATTGGGACGTACTTCTTTTAACAAATTGATTTCATAGGGAAATACTCCTGAAAAATAATCTATTCGCTTCAAAGCCTGTTCATAATAATGCTTTTCTTTAAGATAAAACCATATTTTATCCTTTAACTCGTAAAAGAAATGTTTAACATCAACGAACTTGTTCGTATAACAATAAAGAAGTTTCTTATTATATAGTTTATAGTTATAAAAATCATATCCCCACATAAGCCATATCACTTTACATGACAAAGGCAAACTAAGTAAAATTTCAGAATCGAGAGAGTATAAATTATGCAATATAATAGCCTGAAATGATTCAGCAAATGAAATAAACTCTTCTGCCTTAATCCTAATTACACTAGCAGTCTTGATATACTTAAAGGGCAAGCCCAATTCTCTCTCTTTACTAACAACAACATATGTATTATCAATAGAATTGTCTGAGTTAAACAATGTTATAGCACCATCAATAAATTTATCATCACAACAACAATGCAAATATTTTACTTTCGACATACGATCTCTTAATTAAAGCATTTCTTTTATTCCATTAACGACCCGCATTGCATTTTCTGGTGAAAGAGATGCATATAGAGGTAATGTCAGAACCCTTTTACTAACATGAAGAGCAACTGGAGTAGTGTATGTGTCATATTTACCCAAATAACTGTCAAAACGACTTGTAATGGGGTAAAAATATTTACGTGCATAGACTTCACTTAACATAAGACGTTCAAATACCTCATTTCTTGTAAACCCTAATATACGTTCATTAAACACCACAGGAAAATAAGCATAATTTGATTCTACATCATCTTGGACTGGTAATAACTGAATACCATCAATACCACTCAACTCCGATCGATATAAATTCACAATCTTTTTTCGTTTATCTATTTCTTCATCAACATGGCGTAAATTACACAAGCCCATGGCTGCATGAAACTCACTCATTTTAGCATTTGCACCTATTCCATCTATTATTTCAGCAGTCTTTATACCAAAATCTCTTAATTTTCTTAATTCATTGCCATATTCATCATTATTATAGCATAAAGCTCCTCCTTCTATTGTATTATACACCTTTGTTGCATGAAAACTGAGCATACTAGCATCTCCATAGCTAACCACACTTCTCCCTTTATATTTCACTCCAAATGTATGAGCTGCATCATAAATGACCTTCAATCCATATTTTGCAGCTAATTTATCAATTCGCTCTATATCACATACTGTTCCATACACATGTACAGGAACAATTGCGCAAGTCCTATCTGTTATTAAATTTTCTATTTGATCAACATCTATTGTATAATCATTAGCATTTATATCACAAAAAACTGGAGTTAATCCATTGCGTACTATAGCGTGTGTAGTTGAAGCAAAAGTAAATGGCGTAGTAATCACTTCACCTTTAAGATTCATAGCCTGAAGCCCTAATTCCAAAGCAGAATGTCCATTGGTGAACAATGAAATTTTTTCGACTTCCAAATAAGTTTTTAATTCAGATTCTAATTGATTATGTTTAGGACCCATATTTGTCAACCATTTAGTATTCCAAATGGATTTAATTTCATCAATATATTCTTCATAAGAAGGCATTGAAGGACTTGTAACCAAAATTTTATCCATATTTATTTTAAATTATCTAATAAAAAATTTAATGATTTATCTCGAAATTCATTTAATCTGTCATCAACTAATTTGTAATCAATATCAGACCAATCATATGAAGTATCCGTATACAGCATTCTACTTTCTAATCCTATCTTTTTTAAAAGAGAAAGGCATCTTATATATTTGTTTTCAACAAATGTGACATAAAAATTTTTATGAAAAAGAACAGAAAAAGCCAAACCATGGAATGAATTTGTAATAACATAAGATGCATTTTTAAAATACCCTACAAATTCTTCTACAGAACAATCGTAATCAACTACACCTTTTCTAAAATATTCTTTTATGCCTACTGGACCTAGAGATAATACCTTGATAGCATAATCTTTATAATTAGGTATACCATGAATTAACTTTTTAACAAAAGGGTCAAGACCTGAATATGAATAAATTAATATATATTTTTCATTTCCCAATTCAGCAGAAGATATCCTATCGAAAATTTTATATCCTGCCAATAAAGTAGGGTCAATACATTCCGCAATAGGTTTATGTGTAATATCCTCAAGTTTTTCACGAAAAGGTCTTTCACGGACACTTACGGCATCAAAATGCTTAAGTTTATACGCAATTTCCAATAAATTTTGGGGAGTCAATGTATCAATCTCAGTGCTAGGCGCATAAGAAAGTAATCTACCTTTATAATATTTCCCTTCCCCAAAAAAAATGGGATCATACTCATTAGTAATATTTTTATTCCATATCTGATCACTTCCACAAATTAAAACATCGCAATCTAAATTTTCATCTTCAAAATCTGCATACGAAATATATACCTTATCAGTTTGAAACAGAAGGTTATTAATACTATTTTTAATTGCTATATTTCTTTTTTTCTGACTTAAATAGAGAAATGGATAATTAAACAGTCTCCGTATAAAAGTTCTAAAACCATTCCAACTTGAAAAAAAAATTTTTTTAATAGGAATTGGTATATATCGAGATGACAAGTAGCAAGGATTATAATTAATAAATTTAACATCATCATACCCATGCTCTTTTAGTACTGACTGAAGCCCATATGCTTGTAACACTGCACCATAATTATGAGCATTCTGATATGACAACAATCTAATTTTCTTTGGTTTACTCATATATAAATATCTTTTCAATGATTTCTTTTTAGCTAAAACATCATTCCCATTTTATCATATTAATAGTTTTAAAACTCAACAAAGACTTAATTATTTTCCCGATAAGTCTCTGTGTAAATGAAGAAACAGGATGATACTTCTTCATTACATATTCCCACCCTTTTTGAGAATAATCAATTCTAAATTGGCTGCTATTTAGATGAGCAGGTGTAGGGCGCATTAAATTGGGTTGAATACAATCTTCTAATTTTGCTGGTAATACATATAAATCATCTTTTACAGCTTCAAATAGTTGTCCACCCTTACTAGTATTTACTAGAATGAGTGATATGCCTTTATCATCCTTATTTATTTTAGGATCTGTTTTTTCCCATCCCCAAAAATCACCTATTGTAATATCACTGGGCCTTTTGGTATTAGCATAATAACATATACTACATGACGGTCTAGATATAATATTTTTATAAAATAATTCCGTATACAATGTAAGACTAACAGTGTTTCCCTTACTAAATTTATACGACTCTCGATGGTCCTTCCAACCAAACCTCTGTTTATCCCGAAAATCAACAGAAGTTACTATATCACCATTCTTCTTTTCTATAAAATTTAAGAAATCGCGCCAAATATAGGGACTAGGTACTCCATGACATACAATATCCATTAAATATAAATTTCCTCTTAACTGATTTCCTATATACGAATTCAGACCAGCTGTCTGACATGGAGTGCCTGAAAACAAAACAATTTTTCCGGACTTTAAATCTTGTTTTACTTGATTAAAAACCCCTGACAAATCACTCTGAACATATTTACTGCCTTTAAATTCATTTCGAAGCTCCTTTGTTATAGCTCTTTTATGAACAACCCGAAAGTGATCAGCATATCCTGCACCATAAACCGCTCCTCCCTGTTGCAGAACCCAATCTGAAAGGGCTATAAAAACAGCACCGCTACGACTTGTTTCCACTTCTTTCATGTCCTTATGACGAGCACCATATGCTTGGGGATAATGCAAATTTTGTGATATATCGTAGTCTTTATTAAAAGAGCAAATCTTTTCACACAAACCACAATGAATACATTTAGACTGTTCAATAAAAGGGTACAAAAAGCCCAATGAATCTGGCTGCATAGTTATAGCATTATGAGCACAAATACTAGCACATGCTGTACAGCCACAACAATCCGCTGAGTTGACTACGTTTATCATATCTCCTTATTATTTACAAACATTCCGACTATTAGCCATGTCTATGCAACAATATATTTGATACTCTTTCATAGATAAACTTTCTTTCTTTAGTATTACAGCCTAAATAAAGAATTGAAAAAGCTGATGTTATAATACAAAGTAATAATAAAAATATAAAGCTATTCACAGTAATTTTTTCAACAACTATCATAATATATAACGGTAACGCAGAAGCTACTAGAGACACGACAAGAATATTTAAATAGACATGACTTACAAATTGGAACAAATTAAGATGAATTGTTTTATTCAACATTATTAACCTAGTAATAAGGCATATCTGCGAAATAATAATAGCTACTATAACAACTGATTCTGGAATAGCTCCCATATGTAAAGCAATATATGAGATAGGCAAATTCATCATTTGGAGACCTCCTACTACAATTTGATAATTTCTAACATTTCCAGTAGCATACATAGCTGTAATTAATGGCATTGATATACATTCACTTAAGGCAAACATCAAGACTAACTGAATGAATAAAACAGTATGATCTGGAACCTGTCCCAGCCAAATTGACAAAATAAACTCAGTATTAACTATAATGGGCAATGAAATAAAAAGTAATATATAAAAAGAAAATCTGGCTCCTTTATACAATAAACTAATCATATAACCAGTATCTCCAGATGCATATGATTTTGTAATTTGAGGATTTAAAGCAGTCATAAAACTTTGAACAAACCCCTGAATTGCATTATTTACTTGAAATGCAATAGCTCGTGCAGCATTAACTGCTGGCCCACAAAATAAGTTGATAACAATATTACCTCCTTGATCTCGAAATATAGCAGATGATGCACCAATCATATTCCAACTTGCGAATGAAAACATGTTTTTCAATATTTCTTTATTCCAAATAAAATGACAAGAACATTCCTCGAAATTCTTTTTGCAATAAAAACCATAAATGATTCGAATAACAAAAGATAATAAACATATTGTGATAGCATAAAAAATAAGTTTATCCATTGGCGATATCATAATAAAGTATGCTATCATTAACTTACCCACAGCTTCAATAATACTAATATAAGCAAATGCAGACATTCGTTCATGAGCTATAATAACTGCATTATAAGGTACACTAATCAAATTAATTACAAAAGTAATAATGGAAAACTGTAATACCCAGTTAGCTGCATTTAGCCTATCTTGGGGAATTACCATTTTTTCATTTAAGAACCAAACTCCAATACTTTCAGCCAATAAAACTATTATAAAACCTAAAAGCAGTTGAATCATAATAGAAGTAGAAAATACCATCTTTAATTTTATCATATCCCCTCTTCCTAATTCAAAAGTTATAAATCTATTAATAGAAGCAGTTAATGCACCTGATATTATTGAAAACATCATAACTCCTCCCCCAACTACATTATAAATGCCATAGTTTTCAATTCCCAAAGATGTCAATACAACCCTACTTGTATAAAGTGCTATAAGAGTCATACACAACATTCTAAAAGAAAGAAGAGCTGTATTTTTAGCTATTCTTTGATTATCCAATCGCCTATCTACCATAAATTTGTCAGCGTCAACATTGTCAATACAGGATTATAGCAAATACTTACTAGAAAAGTATTAATTTGTTTAATATTCAACTATTGATATAGACTATGATTAGCAAACACTCAACACTATTCACCCTCCTAAAATTCAGTAAGATGAACTTTTAAACATTTGTAAGCACTCAACCATATCCATCCTCTTAAAAATCAAGAAAATGAGCTTTTGAGTATTTTTAAATTTAACGATTTATAATGGTTTATATAAGCATAGAAATAGGAACGAGATCATCATAATTCTTATTCCCATCCATCAAAAGTTTTATTGTAGTTGCGATATAGTCACAAGCATTCAGACCTACATTCTTGCAGGTTTCAATCAGAGTGAAAAATGCCAGTGCTGTTTTAACACCCTCTTCGCTACTAAAAAACAAAGAGTTTTTCGATGTACTATAAAAGGACGGATGGCTCTTTCAACAAGCATATTGTCTATAGTGTAGCGACCGTCATTTCTATAATTCTGAAACTCTTCCCAGCCATTGATCATATAACTCAGCGACTTCCTCATCATCTCACCGTAATGTCTTCTTTTGCTGCCCAACAGCTTCATCGCCCTTTCATATAGGGTTTTATCTAATGGCTCTTCTGACTCCTTAGAATCTGTCTTTTCAGATGAAGCCGAATCACGCATCTCGCAGTCTTCCTTCTATTCATCATGATCGCGCTTCTGATCCGCACGCTTATGCTTCCGACTGGTAGATTTATTGCCGAATGTCATCTTGTTATGCCGTCACGCAAATCTGAAATTTCTTTTTCGCGCTCATGCAGTTTCTTTTGTAAATCCATAATCAAGGTCAAATATTGTTCGGAATGGAAACGACTACGATCCAATTCTGATTGAAGAGTACGCATAGTATCCTGCAGTGAACAAATCATTTCACTGGCGTTCTTTATGCTTTCCTTCAAGTTCTGGATAGTTTCCAAAAATACTTCACGTTCCATATCAGACAGGGGGCTTCTGCTCTGAATTCAAGCTCCCAAGCATTCAGATAATGAGATTTCATTATCATTTCTTCCACTGTCTGATCTTTCTTTTTCATACAATAAAGATACGAAAAACACTTGATAAAACAGTGGAAAACAAAAAAAACAACCGCCTGATTACTAATTAATTAGTATTAGATACCAATAACCTTAAATACCGTTACGCTGACAGAATTTGACAATGGAAATGCCATTAGGAATACCTTGCTTCTTGTAGATTTCATAGATACTCTGAAAATCTTCACTACTTGCCATAAACTTTTAATTTGGGTCTTGTAGTGCAAAGGTATTTTCATAACTCTTTTCATCCTAAAAAGCTATTGAGTGCTTACAAAATATTCCAATGTTGGCAAACCGTTCATACAACAAGTATATCAGCGTGAGGTAGACTACCAATGCATTCGCCATGTGGTTCCCAGCAAAGAACAGTGAGTTCTTACGCTCACCGGCCAAAGGCAACATTAAAAAACGATCAAACTTTCGAGTTTGGCAACCAACTGACGGGTTGGTTCCAATAAGGGAATTACATCTTCGCTTGTAAAATCAAAAAAATCATTGTAATCACCTGTTATACGATTTTGCAATAAACGTGAATACAAACGTCCTTCATCCTTGTTCAACAAGCCTTTCGTTACATAATTCAAGCCTAACTGACCCACGACACCATTATGGGTCTGCGCCTTAAATCCTCCACTAAGTAACAAAGCGGAAGCCATATAAAAACAAGCGTAATACATACGCTGCACCGCTAAATTCCAATGCTCCGTAGCGATCATGTCCTCTGCTTCCTTCAATGTAGCATACGACTTAACTTTTCGGTAAGCTACCACTGCTTTTATGTCTTCCTTGCTTAAACTCATACCAACTGTATCCCTTCGTCTTTCACATTGTGGTAAAAAGGAGTGAAATGATGATTCATCCAGTCCTTAAACGTATAAAGTACAGGACTGATGCATTCATTAAGCGACCATCCCAATTCTACCAACGGATAAGATACATTATCATAATCGGCCGCTTCAATCTTAGTTTTATCCAACAAAATAAGTACATCCCAATCAGAATCGTGACGTGCATCACCACGAGCACGAGAGCCAAACAAGATGGCATGAGCCCCCGAGGGAAGTACCTCTCTCAACCGTTCTGTTATAGATTGTAAAATATCTGTTTTCATTACCTGTTCTTTGTTATACGCTTTATACAAACTATATGCAAATAAACAAATAATTTTCTGTTTTTCCTAGCATTGTTTTTAAAAGGTTCCTCCAAGAGTACAGAATTTCAATACTACTCCACTTTCTCAAATGGAAAAGCATGAAGATAGCTGATAGCCACCGTCATATTTCCAAAAGCGAACACCAGCCTAGTATTGCGATGCAGACGCATAATGCATCCCTCCTTCCCCCTGAAGATGCCACCGGTGATGCGGATGCGTTGCTTCTTCTGGAGATAAGCATCCAAAGGCCGGTTCAACAGTTCAATATTGTAGGGCATGGACTCATATAAATAGATGAACTCCTCCATCTGACGCTGGGGGATGACCGCAGCACGATGGGTAACGTAGTCCGTCACCAGATACTGTCGGGGAAGCATAGCGGACAGGATACGTTGAAGTTGGTCCAACGGGGCACAAACAAACAGCCAACCACTACCTTGTACTTCCTTTTCGTCCGTCAAGGCGTTGAGTTGTGAGACAGAACCGGTGGAGAATGCTTCCTTCACCGCCCGGACAGATTCACAACGAAGGGTGTACTCCTGCTTCGTGTAATCGCACTGCTCGAAACGTTTCCGATGACCTGCCTCAGTATAAGAAAATACTTTGAAACAGAAGTAACATTCCTCGGTCACCCCTTCCGATGTACGGAGTTTTACAGCTTTCTTGCCACTGAAAACTGCAATATAGCGTTTCAGCTCCTTATAGGAAAGATACATATAGTACCACGAGAGTTCAGAGTGTTCTTTCCCTATTCCAGCCTGCGACTTGGTTACTGCATTTGACCCCGGGTCTGAAGCAGAAGCGATTGAACTGCTGAGCAGTAACTTAGGCGCTTCGCTCGTTATGTCTTGATTGTCATTCTTTATTCCCATCAAAACATTACATTTTATTATTATTCTATCTGAAAAAAAGGAACATATTTATCTTCAGATTCCACTATTTTCTTGGGGTTCTCTTAGTAAGAGAACCCCAAGCCTATTAAACTCCTGATTATATGTGCTATATAGATTAATGACATGAAGTTTTAGCAAACAAAAGTCATGTTTAGGCTGATTTTGGGGTATTTTTTATAATAGGAATGCTTCCATATTAAGGAATAAATGCTATCTTTGGAAGAATCACATAATCCGCTAAAAATAAGAAGTTTGTACGGATTTTCAAGAAACGGGGTAACGGGTTGGCAACCGTTCTGATTTCTACATATTTGCGTGATTTGCATTGATGTACAACTCATCCTGCTACAAAGGTAGCAATTTTTACGGAACCGCCAAAACTCCGTTGGGGTTTCTTTCAATTTCTTTTCATCCTACGGAGTGAATTTTTCCATTCCGCCGGTCAGACCTTTCCAAAGGCTCGTCTGCAAAGGTAAGCACGGCCTTTTTGTGAAAGTTGAAAGGTCTGGCGGCAAGCCGTTTCGGATGAAATCTTCCTCACGCTTCGCTGCGAGCGTATTTCACCCGAAAACCTTTCCCCTTTCAAGCCTGTACTTGGAGAGGCAGACGGGCAACGGAAATGAACGACCGACGGAAAAGAGGGAGAAAATAAAGAAGGACAGCATACAGACGGGTCCAGTGCGGATAACCCGGTTGTATGCTGTCCTTCTTTTCTCCTTTCAGATGGACTGTTCTTTTTTCTTAATGGATATGGGACAAGCGGCAAATCTCACTCCCTCTGAAAAATGGAGGATTAGCCGCAGCCCTTCATCCTGACCGTACCTCTGTACCCCTGCCTCAATACTTGTTCAATCTCGCTCCACTTGTACAGCACCTTGCCACCGAGGATGTAGTAAGGGAGTGTTCCGTTGCCCCGGTATTCGCTCAAGGTCCTGCGGCTCACTTTCAGCAGCCGGGAAACTTCCTTGTCGCACAGGTATTCGTCTTTTGGCAGGTTCGCACCGCCTTCGGGGATGGCATCAATCAGGGCCGACAGCCGGTCGATACTCTCGTGGACGGACTGCATCCACGTATCTTCTCTTGTTTTCAGTTCGTTGTACATACTCATATTCGGATTTAGTGATACAATAGTTTCTCTTTCAGACAGTCCGTCCTTTATAACGGGCTTCCCTGCGTCTGTCCTCCACCTTCGTGACGATGCGTTCCACGTCTTCGGGCAGGTAATAGGTGCGGTTTCCGATTTTGGTGTAGGCAAGCGTGCCGTTGTCCCGCAAGGTCTGCAACGTGCGCTTGCTGATTCTCAACTTCCGGCAGACCTCGTAATGGTCGAGCCATTCGTTTGTTTTTCCCACACCTTTCAATCCGGGCATTTCCGACACCCTTTGGAGGAACCGTTCAATCTTGGCGGCAAACTCCTCGAACGCCTTCTTCTCAAAACAGATTATTTCCATACTTGTTACTCCTTATTATATTTATAGTTATACATGTTTTCTCGTATCGCACCGCTAAGATAAAGCCCCCTCAATCACTTCACCAAACATTTTGGGCAAGTGGCAGCATGTGGCACAGGTATGTAGAGGTTGTCTCCGGTTTGCAAGTTTCCACAATTCAGGCAATGTTCTTCATGCAAATTGTACATTGTCCGCATACATGGCATTGTAATCAGACTATACATGCTTATGTAAAATTCACTTGCCAAAAGACAAAGACGGCAGGGCGAACTCCCACCGGCAGACCGGCAGTCATCCCCCTGCCATCCGGTTCCATTCCTTTCTGACATCACAATCAAGGTTTCCGCCCATGCTCACGGCTATCCGTCCGACTTGTGCAGAACCGTGAAGCCGTCACCGCCTGTAAACTCGTCTGAAAAGCAATATGGTACATAAATGCCAACCTGCGTCCAATTGCTTGTAGTTGAATACAATGCACACTTCCTTTGCAACCGACACAAGGTCATGTAGGCATATATTGACCATAGTATTAACCTTTCAAACATTGATGGAAATGAAAAAGAGACAAGAATTCAGTAACGAGGAACTGATGAGGATGATGGGGTATGAACGCCCGTCATTGGAACCTGAAACCGAGGTGGCAATGAAAACGACTGCTCCTGTTTCCGGTGAACCTGCAAGTATGGAACAACCCGCACCGGTTCCCGAAGCGGAGCAGCCCGTACCGCCTTCTTCCGAGGAAGAACAGCCGTCGACAGTCCCGGCCGTCCAACGCCGGATAAGCGGCAAACAACGCAGGCTCTCGTTGGAGGAGTACCGCAGCACTTTCATGCGCCCCTACAGGATTGAAGACCGCAAGCCGGTATTTATCAGCCGGAAACTGCGTGACACGCTCGACCGTTTCGCCTGCAAAATCGGCGAGAACCGCATGAGCCTTTCGGGATTATTGGAGAACATCGTCCGTCACCACGTCGAGCTTTACGCCGAGGATTTCGAGTATTGGAAAGGAATGTAATCCCTTAACCCGATTCAATTAAGATGCATACCGGCGGGTTTTCGCTCCGGGCAACTCAAAAAGGAAAATTTTGGGTTTGGGGCGAGCAAGTTTATGTTTCGGTCATACCGAAACCGCTTGCCGCCCCATCCCCGAAGCAAGGGGAAGGGAATCCCGTCGGTCTGCAATGTACACCGAGTATGAACAGTAATCAAAAAACGTAATCAGATGAAACGACAGATGGAACATGATGGCAACATCAACAGGAACAAGGGTGGCCGCCCCAAGAAGGCGGCGACCGAGAAACTGAAGTACCGCACCACCGTGAAGATGGCGACGGAAGACTATTACCTGCTGAAATCCAAGGCGAGGGCGGCGGGCGTTTCCGCCAGCGAGTTCATTCGTGGCTGCATCAGGGAGGGCGGCGTGAGGGAACGGCTTTCGAAAGAGCATGGCGACCTTGTCCGCAAGCTGTGCGGCATGGCGAACAACCTGAACCAGTTGGCACGGAAAGCGAATGCGGAGGGCTACGCCTCCGTGTACGTCCCGTGCCGCACGCTGGTGATAGAGATGGACAACCTTGTAAACAAGATACACCTATGATAGCGAAAATAATGAGAGGCTCCAACTTCAAGGGCGTGGTTTACTACATTCTGAACGATGAGAAGGGTACTCAAATCATAGACGCCGACGGCTTATTTTTAGAGAATTACGACACGATAGCGCAGGGTTTCATAGGTCAGACGCAGATGAACCCGAGGGTTACAAAGGCTGTCGGGCATATCGCACTCGGCTTCTCCAAGGAGGATGAACCACGGCTGGACAATGCGCTCATGGTACGGATAGCCCGTGAATACATGGAAAAGATGGGCATCCGGAACACGCAGTATATCATCGGGCGGCACTTCGACAAGGAGCATCCGCACGTGCATATAGCGTTCAACCGCATCGACAATGACGGCAAGACCATTTCCGACCGTAACGACCACTTTTGCAGCGGGCGTATCTGCAAGGAGCTTACAAGGAAATATGGTTTGCATTTCGCAAACGGCAAGGAGCAAGTGAAGATTGACCGCCTGCGTGAGCCGGACAGGACAAGGTATGAACTGTACGGCATACTCAAAACAGAAGTCGGCAGGTGCGGCAACTGGGATGTGCTTGTCGCCAACCTGAAACGGCAGGGCGTGGAGGTTGGGTTCAAGCACAAAGGGCGGACGGATGAAGTGCAGGGCGTGGTATTCACCATGAACGGTTACCGCTTCAACGGTTCCAAGGTGGATAGGAGGTTCAGCTACTCAAAGATAGATGCGGCATTGGAGCGCAACAGCCTTGTGGAACGGCAGGCGCAAGTCCGCCCGCAGGCTTATCGGGAAGAAACAAGCCCGGCTTCAAATAGTAATGGTGATTTTATCAGCGGCTCTTTAGGCTTGCTCACCCCGGACAACCGGCCGGAGGAACAGCAGCCTTACGACCCTTATCTAAGAAACAGAAAAAAGAAAAAACAACGTAAAATCAACTGGTAATTATGGCAGACAACAATGTATTCATCCTCTTCGAGGAAATCAAGACAGCCTTGAAAGGCATAAACAGCAAATTGGAAGAACTTCCAAAAGTGATAACCAAGCAGCCACAAAGCAACAATGACAAGCCGGATTTATCGCCGGTTAAAGAAGCGGTTGCGGAAACGGCAAAAGCCCAATCGGAAGAGGTCAAGTGCCTGCTGGAAAGGCAGTGGAAAGCTTACGCACAGCTTTCCAGCCTGACCTTGCAACAGCTTGATGACATCAGGAAATCGCAGGACGGACAGGTAACCCGGCAAGAACCGCAACCACAGGAACATATCCACAAACATAGCTTCGACATCAAATCGAGCAAGGTGTTCTCTTTCGTTGTGGGGCTTGGTGCGGTATGCGCCTTGTCCCTATGGGGTAACATCAAGCAATGGCAGTCCAAGCGGCAGTATGCGGACGATGCTTTGAAGTTCCGAGCCATCCGTGCATGGGGTGGATGTGATGCCAACGATGTGCTCTGGCTGAACAAGGTGTTCGACATCCGACGGGACGAAAAGGCCATCGAGTGGGTACGGAAACAGGCGGACGGGTATGACACCGCCCTGAAAGCCGTTTCCGACAGCCTCATGCAGGAGCGATTGCAGAATAGCATAAAACCTCAATAGTTCCCGTATGGCAACAGTGAAAGTCAAATACCGCCCTTCCATCCAAAAGGGAAAGGAGGGCACAATCTACTACCAGATTATCCACAACCGTGTAATCCGTCAGATAAGGACGGATTACCGTATTTTCGGGGAGGAATGGGATAACGGCAAACATGCGGTGACAATCACCACCGGTGGCAGGGAGGCGTTTCTCCGTACCGTCAAAGACAGCGTGGCACGTGACCTGAAGCGGTTAAATGTCCTCATCGGTAGATTGGAAAGCGACGGCGGCAACTTCACGGCGGATGATGTGGTGGAGAAGTTTCAGGAACCGGCGGAAGAACCGTGTTTCTTCGCCTTCATGGAGGAGGTCGTCGCCCGTCTGGAACGGTTGGGCAAGACACGTACGTCGGAGACCTACACGGCGGCGTTGAACAGCTTCATGCGGTTCAGGGAAGGGCGTGATGTCCCGCTCGACGAGATAAGTCCCGACCTGATGGAGGAATACGAGGCATACCTGAAAGGATGCGGCGTTTCCTTGAATACCGTCTCTTTCTACAACCGCATCCTCCGTGCCGCCTACAACCGTGCGGTGGAAAAAGGGCTCACGCCGCAACGCCATCCGTTCAGGAACGTCTATACCGGCATGGAGAAGACCGTCAAGCGGGCGATACCGTTTGAGGCAATCCGGAGGATAAAGAAACTCGACCTTTCGCTGAAACCGGCACTGGATTTTGCAAGGGACATGTTCCTCTTCTCGTTCTACACCCGTGGGATGTCGTTCGTGGACATGGCTTATTTGAGGAAATCCGACCTGAAGAACGGGATACTGTCCTACCGCAGGAAGAAGACGGGGCAGCAACTACATATAAGGTGGGAACGATGTATGCAGGAAATTGTGGAGAAACATCCCAACGTGACCACGGAATACCTGTTACCAATGATAACCAACCCTGCCATTTCCGAAAGGAGACAGTATGAGAACGCCCTGCACCTTGTTAATAACAAATTGAAAAAAGTGGCGGAAATGGCCGGACTTTCCGTTCCGCTGACGATGTACGTCACGCGCCATTCATGGGCGAGTACCGCCAAATGCAAGAACATCCCGCTTTCTGTCATCAGCGAGGGCATGGGACACGATTCGGAGACGACCACGCAAATCTATCTCGCCTCCCTTGACACTTCCGTGATAGACGAGGCGAACGGTTTGATTCTTAAAGATTTGTAGGGAATATTTGGTGTAAAACAGATTCCGGTTTGTTTAGCAAAACGCTCCAACTCCTTGCAAGAGACGGATTTACGGATACAAAGGTACGTAAAATATTGCAAATCAAAGAAGGATTATTCAAATTTTTGAAACTCACCTGCCCTAAAACACAATTTGTTTAGCAAAAACGCCACAGATGGGCTTTTGAAACACTGACATACAGCAATATACATTTCAATCCGTCTCTTGCAAGGAGACGGACGATAACTATACGTTTAATTAAATTCTGTTTAAAATGGACAAGAAGGAAAGAAATGAAGAAATTCAATCAAGACGTGAATTCTTCAAGAACGCAGCAAAAGGGGCATTGCCTATTTTAGGTGCCATATTATTGGCAAATGCTCCCGTGATTGCACGTGCAGCTGATGCTGAAGCACCTATGGGATGCACTGGCACGTGCACTGGCGCATGTTATGGAAGCTGTAAAGGCTGTAGCACAACATGTACAGGAACATGTTCTCATGGCTGTAAGGGTTGTTCTACTACTTGTACTGGAGGATGTAGCCACTACGCTTGTAAAGGAGTAGGGAAGAACTAATCTTACGTAAGTTGGTGTCAAAATAAGGATTATAATCCTTATTTTGACACTATTATTCATCATTAAATTAGTCTTATGAATGACATAGAAATTAAAGCTGATGAAATTGCTTGGCAAGGAGGAAGAGCAAGAGAGATAACTTTTATTGTAACAAAGGATTGCCAATTGGCTTGTAAATATTGTTATTTAGTTGGCAAAAACTCCCAAGAACGAATGTCTTGGGAAGTTGCAAAGAAAACCATAGATTATGTTCTTGACAATGAGTGGTATTTTAATGAAGAGTCTGTAATTTGGGATTTTATTGGAGGAGAACCATTTCTTGAAATAGATTTAATAGATCAGATTTGTGATTACATAAAAATTGAACTATTTAAAAGAAATCATAAATGGTTCAATTCTTATAGATTTAACTTTTCAACAAATGGTCTTAATTATCATAGTGATAAAGTCCAAAACTTTATCAAGAAAAATATTGACCATCTCAGCGTTACCATAACAATTGATGGAACAAAGGAACTTCATGACACAAATCGAGTTTATAAAGGGACTAATAATGGCTCATATAATGATGTAGTGAAAAATATCCCTTTGTATCTTGAACAATTTCCTGTTGCCGCTACAAAGGTAACAATAACGACGTCTAACATAGAATTTATCAAGGATAGCGTTTTGCACCTCTTTTCTATAGGCATTCATGAAGTCAATATAAACTGTGTTTTTGAAGATGTTTGGAAAGATGGAGATGATTTAAGATTGGAAAATCAGTTAATGGAACTAGCTGATGAAATCATAGATAATGAATTATATATAAACAATTCATGCTCTTTCTTTTGGGAATACTTGGGTAAGCCAATGGATAAAGTGACTGATAATTCTAATTGGTGCGGAGCGGGTAATATGTTGGCTGTAGATGCAGCGGGTAATTTTTATCCTTGTACCAGATTTGCTCAATTTTCTTTGAGAAGTAAAAAAGCTCTGATTGTCGGTAATGTAAACGAGGGATTAGATTTTAATAAATTAAGACCTCTTTTATCTCTTGACCGTTGTACGCAGAGCCCTCAGGAATGTATTGATTGTGATGTGGCAAGTGGTTGTGCTTGGTGTCAGGGAGAAAATTATGATGCAGCAGATACGCCAACAGTATTTCAGCGTGCAACTGCAATTTGTAAGATGCATAAAGCTCGTGTACGTGCGAATAACTATTACTGGAATAAGCTTTATCGCAAATTGGAATTAGAAGGTGAACGTGAGGAATTTGAGAAAAGTAAACGAAAGTCTAACGATATTATCTGTTGAAACTATGTTGCAATATTTGATTATACAGTTGGATGATACAAGTGTATCGTATTGTCATTATGAAAATCCAAAGGAGAAATTTAAGCTTATTGGATTAGAGGACTTGAAAGCAGGTATCCTGTTTGCCATGAAGAAGAACCTAATGATTCAATTTGTGTATCCTAATTATGAATTGCCTCAAGAATATAAAGATGTAATTCATACTATAGACCATACAGATATAATTTCTTCGTTATGTGAAGATAACACACTACAAGCGAATGCAAATGTAGTGGTTTTTGAGGATTATACAGGAATGGATATTTATGGATTCAAGGAAGATAGTGTATGTTTGATACGTACATCCAAGAACGACTTCTTTGAACGTTATTTATTCCTGCAAAGACCATTAGCAATGGCAGCACGAGTGAATGTCGTAATTACGGACATTGAAACTTTAAAAGAAAGTGATTTCGAGAGATATAAGAAAATCTTGGAGGTATTGTCAGAGAAATTAGAAGCACTTTATTTGAAAGGAAAATCGCCACAATTAAATCTCCTGACAGATCGCATGATGTTGTCGAAAATGAATAACTGTAATGCCGGTTTTGAAAATATTACTCTTGCTCCTGATGGCAAGTTTTATGTGTGTCCAGCCTTTTATTTAGCATCTGATGAAGAAGACTATGGCTTGGGCAAATCGAAATTCTCTATTGGAAACTTAAATGAGGGATTGGATATAAAGAATCCTCAGTTATATAAGTTATCTCATGCTCCTATTTGTCGCAATTGTGATGCCTATCAATGTAAGCGTTGTATTTGGTTAAACCGCAAAACGACATTTGAAGTTAACACTCCAAGTCATGAACAATGTGTAGTGTCACATTTGGAACGAAATGCAAGTAGAGAACTTTTACATAATATTCGTAAACATGGAGAATTTCTTTCAAATATTGATATAAAAGAAATCAAGTATCTCGACCCTTTTGATGTAAGAAAAGAATGGTAAAATGAGAAGAAGAGATTTTTTTAAAAGAGTTGCAAAAGCATTGCCTATTTTAGTGTTATCGGCAACACCAATATCAACAGTATTGTCAAATCCTATTGTAAGTTGTGATGATTCTTGTAAAGGAAGCTGTAAAAACACTTGCAATAATAGTTGTAGAGGCACACATAAAGGAGGATGCGCAGCTTGCTCATCTCAATGTAAAGGAGTCTGCGAAGGAACTTGTCGAGGAACTTGTCGTTATACGGGCAAATGCGACGAATGTTCAGATATTTGCAAAGGTAGCTGCCATGGAAGTTGCTATAGTTCGTGCCAATCCTCCGCAAAAGGCAGAGATACTGTGAATTTTAAATGGTAATCATATAATTTGAATTAGAAATGAGGAAAATAGTAGGAAAAGTTACAGCTGAAGAGAAGAATGAAATTCAGACTCTTTTCGAACGTCGAAATGGATTAAACGAGTTGGCAAAGATTGTTACCTCGGATAATAACGAGTTGTACGAAAAGCTCGTAAAAGACCTTGGAGAAACAGGTACAAAGTTTCAGAACTGGTGGAACCGTATGGGTGAGAAATATCAATGGGAAAGTATTGATGGTAGTAACTGGGAGATAGACTTTGATACTTGTAATATTTATTTAACTGATAATAATTAGGATTATGTTAGGAACAACCGAATTACTGCTCTTAGGAGGTCTTGCTTTATTGATTTTTGGAGGCAAAAAAGTACCCGAAATGATGCGAGGATTAGGACAAGGTGTCAAAGAGTTCAAGAAAGGAATGAAAGACGATGAGGATATTCCATCAACGGATAATGAAGTCAAACCAACTAATGAAGAAAATGTAAATAATACTTCATTAGACGAAAATGAAAATCCCAATAATGCGAAATAAGAATGACAACCAACTCACATTCGGCGGACACTTGGAGGTGCTTCGTCGAATGTTATTTCGCATATTAGGAGTTACTGCTATATTTGCAATTTTAATTTTCTTAATTAAAGATATAGCTTGGGGAATTTTATTAGCTCCAAGTGAGTGTGATTTTGTAACATATCGTTATATAGAGAAGATAATACAATGGCTTGGATTTGATTTTCATTTTGATAAATATGTAGTTGAAATGATTGCAACCGATTTGTCAAGCCAATTTATGACGCATGTAACAACCTCGATTTATTTAGGATGTTTGATTGCTTCGCCATATATTTTGTATGAACTGTTTTGCTTTGCATTGCCGGCTTTATATGAAAATGAACGCAAATATTCTGTATATGTAGCTATCATTATATACTCTCTCTTTATCATAGGAGTTTTAATGAGCTATTTCATAGTATTTCCTATTTCATTCCGATTTTTGGGAACATATAGCGTAGCAGACAAGGTTAATACAATGATAACATTAAGTTCCTATATAACAACCTTTACTTCACTAACATTAGTTATGGGGGTGATATTTCAGTTGCCTGTGATAATTTATATATTGTCAAAGATTGGAATAGTGAACTTTCAAATTTTGTCTAAATATAGGAAATACGCCCTCTTTATAATAACAGCAATTTCAGCGATAATTACCCCACCCGATATAATGACCTGTATCCTTGTTACATTACCTCTATATGCCCTATATGAATGTAGTATATGGATTGCAAAGAAAGTCAACAAGGTAGAAGAATAATTTTCATCGTATTATATTATAAAAGCAAAACTGCGACTGGTTATCGCAGTTTGCTTTTTCAGTAATTTAGGGCCTAATTGTTTAGTCTAATGGAATGATTGTAAACCTATCAAGACAACGCTCTGTTGCTATTCTTACATCCGACTATTGATACAAATAAACTAATAACATTTTCTTTTCGTTGACAAACACACTCCAGCACCTTTTGACGAATTCTTTCCGCCTCGTATGTGTCAAGACGGAAAGCAAGGGTAATAATCACGCCAATGTTGTAGAATGTAGCCCAGCTTACGGGAGTAGCCACATCGCAACGCCGGGTTGTTGTCGGACAAATCCCGCAGTTCTTGTATATCGCTCTGATGGTGGCACGGAGTGTCGGGGCAACCACCCCGAACAACTCCACAAGTTCCATTTCGGACATCCATACATCTTCACTTGGGATGTTCACCCTGCCGCTTTCGCTGATTGTTACAACTGCCCTTTTCATAATCACATCGCTATTGAAATTTCATTGAATGACTGGTTAAGTTGGTTGCCGAACATCGTCAAATCCTTGTCGATTTTCTCCGTGGTTATCTTGGCGTATTTTTGCGTGGTGGTGATGTTCGTATGCCCCAATATCCGGCTCACGCTCTCGATGGGCATTCCCTTACTCAGGGCAAGGGTCGCGAACCCATGACGAGCAGAATGGAAGGAAATCTCCTTCGTGATGCCGCACTCCTTTATCATCTGTTTCAACGGTTTGCAGATAGACCAGTAGTTCAGGTTGGGGAATACAAGCCCGTTTTCCTGAAACCTCTCGTAACGTTTGATTATCTGCAAGGGAATGTCCAGTAGTTTCACTTGGAAAGGCACTTTCGTCTTGTGCCGTTTGGACAGTATCCACTTCTCGCCGTTCACCTCCACGATGTCATCGGTGGCCAGCTCCTTTATGTCCACGAACGAAAGGGCGGTGAAGCTGGCGAACACGAACAGGTCACGGATATAGGCCAGCTTCCTGTCCGCAAACTCGTGTGTCATGACAGCCTTGATTTCATCTTCGGTCAGGTACTCCCGTTCCTTGATGTTCTGGTTGACACGGTACTGTGCGAACGGGTTTCTTGGTGTCAGCCCGTTGTAATGGGCCTTCGTCACGATGGTTTTCAGCCACATGCAATTCGACCACACGCTGCCGTTGTGCAGACCCGCATCCGTGGAAAGGTAGATTTCGTACTCCTTGATGAAGTCGGGAGTAAGTTCGAGCATGGAAATGTCGCTCCGCTTGTGGCACTTCTTGATGAATGCGGCCAAGTGGTTTCTCGCCCGTACCCTTACCTTGTACGAACTCAACATGCGGTCTATGCCGATACGTTTCTTAAAACTCTTGTTGTCCTTGTCGAACGCACCGAGCAGGGTTTCATACTCCGTACCGATACCCTGAAAGGCATTGCGTACCATTTCGGCGGTTACGAACGCCTCCCTGTCCGACAGGCGTTGATAATGCTTGATGATTTGAGCCTTGATGTTGTCCAAAGCCAAATTGATGTCCCGTGCCTCCTTGCCCTTTCCTTTCGCCCGGTTTCCTTTCGCGTCCCAAAGCTCCTTTGCAACGGTCTGTTTGCAACTGAACTGGGCAACAGAACCGTTGATTGTCACTCGTCCCATGATGGGGACAATACCGTTTTTCTCTTTACTGCCGTTCACGTAGAACAGCACCTTGAATGTACTTCGCATAACTTACATTTTTTTGGTTACAAAATTAAGTATCAGCGAGTTGTACATTGATTTGCAAAATATGGCAGAAAGTAGAAACAAACACCGACAGCCCATAAATTTACCCGTTCACCGGGTAATGATTTGAAAACCGTCCGCCCTCATTACCTTTCATTCCCTTGCACTTTTGCATCGGTGGGGCTTTCTGCGGTTTTCCTCATAAGTCATTGAACAACAGTGCCGAAATCATCATTTCTCCGTTTCTGATTGATTTTTCCAGAGATAATAGCTATCTTTGCAGCGGCTTGGGGTTCTCTTACTAAGAGAGCCCCAAATTTTATCAAACATTTAAAGCATAAAAGTTTAAATCCGACACGACGAAACAGCCTACCTATTTGGAGAACAACGACATTTGTTTTCAGTATTCATAAGCCTTGAAAATGACAGGATTACAGTGACCTCCGCCATTTATTTTATTTAAAGAGAAGCGCGAAAAATGTCCTTCTTGATATAACAGAAGATTATTATAAACCCGTTGGCGGAATTACATTAGCGCATATTTAATTCTGCCAACGGGTTAGAACTCATCATTTACAACTAGAGACGCACTTCGATCATCATACAATCTTATGTCTCCCCCCGAAAGCACTGTCCAGTATTTAAATTGATAACCAGAATCAGGCGCTCCCGTTACTGTAACCGGCGTATCTCCTAATCTGTACGTGACACTACTCCTGTTTATATCGTCCCCGCGGTCTGCATCGAAATAAAAAGTCTTAGGTGAACTGGATCGAGAGAAGTTCGCTGTCAAAGTACTGTTCGAACTACTTTACTGTATAATAAATTGTTTTGTTAACAATATCATTTTCCATTATTGTTATTACAGATATTTTGCTTACATTTGTAGAAAAAAGGAGCTATATGGGTG
>OFMJ01000548.1_pt1 | contig 38669 bp, 36 predicted proteins | sample 1541801 | NCBI WGS metagenome assembly OFMJ01 (sample SAMN04209234, study PRJEB22552) | human gut metagenome | biome: gut; material: feces | host: Homo sapiens | place: USA: Oklahoma
GGAAAGACTGATCAGCTCTTAGCGGAATGCGTGGTCAGATGAGACGGAATTTGCAAAAAAAGAAAAGAAGATCCTGAAATTTGCAGAAGCAAAAAAATATTTCTTCCTGACCAGTATTGTGTTAATTGCGGCAGGAACAATATGGAGTTCGGTCAATGGAATGAAGTTGGACACACAGTTTACCGGTGGAGTAATCTTAAGATATACATATAGCGGACAGGCGGATACAGGAAAGATACAAAAAGAAGTCCAGAATATTGTGGACAGAAGCGTAAATGTACAGACGTCCAAAGATTCTGCTACCGGCGAAAAGAATCTGGTCATTACATTGTCCGGAAAGAAAGGTTTAACGCCAAAACAACAGAAAGAAATTTTGAATACACTGAATCAGGAAAAGAAAGATCAGTTCCAAACTTCTGAAACATCTGCAATAGAGCCGTACATTGGAGCGAAGGCTTTGAAAAATTCAGTCATTGCCATCGTATTGTCAGTTCTCTTTATTATTGTATATATCCGATTGAGATTTTCCGCACTGGGAGGTCTTGCATCAGGGGTGACGGCTGTAATAGCATTGCTGCATGATATTTTGATCGTATTATTTGTTTTTGGAATCTTTAGAATTCCGTTGAATGATGCATTTGTTGCGGTCACGCTGACGATCATCGGATATTCCATCAATGATACCATTGTGTTATATGACAGAATACGTGAACACAGAAACAATACGAAACAGAAGACTACTTTGGCAGAACTTGTGGATATCAGTACGACAGAGACAATACAACGTTCGATCAACACGGCGTTTACGGTAGTATTGTGTGCATTTATTATTTTTGTTGTTTCGGTTATTTATGGAATGGAATCGATTACGAATTTCTCACTTCCTCTTTTAGCAGGGCTTATTTCAGGATGCTATTCTTCCATTTGCATTGCCGGACCGCTGTGGGTATGGTGGGAAGAGCATAGCGAAAAGATACAGAAAAGAAAGTCAGGACGAAAATAAAATGAAAAAGATAAAGGGATTTTTGAAAAATCAGCCGCCCGGAAGAATGATCGTGGGAGGGTTTGCAGCCGTAATCCTATTTGGAATGCTGCTTTTGCGTCTTCCGATATCCGTAAGAGATGGGGCGGAAGTATCGTTGATCGATGCGTTATTTACATCTACCAGTGCGGTTTGTGTAACAGGACTGATTGCAATTGATACAGCAGATCATTTTACTGCATTTGGCCAGGGTGTTGTTGCAGCACTGATTCAGATTGGAGGTCTGGGTGTTACTTCAATCGGTGTAGGACTCATGCTTATGGCAAGAAAACGAGTTGGAATCAAAAGCAGAATGCTGGTAAAGGAAGCGCTCAATATTGAAAGTTACAAAGGAATTGTTAAATTAATAAAGGCGGTATTGCTCATGACCCTGTGTTTTGAAGCAGGAGGTGCAATTTTAAGTTTCTTTGTGTTCAGTCAGGATTATGATACTGTACACGCTATCGGAATTAGTATTTTCCATTCCATTGCCGCATTTAATAATTCGGGTTTTGATATTTTGGGAGGGCTTAGAAACCTTACGATTTACCAGGATAATGTGCTGTTAAATCTTACAACTTGTACATTGATTATTTTCGGTGGATTAGGTTTCCTTGTGATTTTGGATATATTGAAACAGAAGTGTTTCCGCAAACTTAGTCTGCATTCCAAAGTGGTGATTGTTACGAGTGTGATTTTACTGGTTGTCGGAACGGTGTTATTAAAATTGACGGAAAACGTTACCTGGTTAGGTGCTTTCTTTCAAAGTGTTTCGGCAAGAACCGCCGGATTTTCCACATACCCGATTGGAGAATTTACAGATGCCGGTTTGTTTGTATTGTGTATTTTGATGTTCATAGGTGCCTCACCGGGATCTACAGGCGGTGGTATTAAGACAAGTACATTTTTTATCATGTTTCAGAAGATCAGAGGAACATGCACGAAAGGAACGGTACATGCATTCCACAGGAATTACTCCGGATCTCAGTGTAGCAGGAAAAGCCGTGATTATCCTTGTGATGTTTATAGGACGGGTTGGAATCATTACGCTGATTTCTATGTGGGTGAACCGGACGGAACCAAGAGCGAGATATTCAGAAGAAGAAGTTGCAATAGGATAAGAAAAGGGAGAGAAAACAAAAAATGAAAAAGAAATTAGAAACAGCATATGGAGTGATTGGTCTGGGGCGTTTTGGAGAAGCTTTGGCCATGATGCTGGCACAGTCAGGAAATGAAGTGATTGTAGTAGACAGAGATGAAAAGAAAGTGAAGGAGATGCGCCAGTATACGGATTGCGCTTTTGTGACAGATGATCTCAGTAAGGAGACATTAAAAGAAATCGGAATCCAGAATTGTGATGTGGTGATCATCTGTATTGGTGAAAAGGTGGATGTCAGTGTTCTGACAACTATGAGCGTGATCGAGATGGGAGTACCGCGTGTTATTGCAAAAGCGCTGAGTCCTGCTCAGGGAGCAGTACTTGGAAAACTTGGTGCGGAAGTAGTATATCCGGAGAGAGATATGGCGCTTCGTCTTGGGAAAAAGTTATTGTCTAATAATTTTCTTGATTACGTTTCATTATGTAATCAGGTGGAAATCCGTCAGATACAGGTTCCGGATCATTTGGTCGGAAAGAGTATCGAAGAGACGGAAATCCGTCAGAAATACCGTTTGAATATTATTGCGATTGAGAATGGTGATGAGACGAATATTGAAGTAATGCCAAACTATTGTCTGCGTCAGGGAGATATTATTGTAGTCATTGGAAAAGTAGATAACATCGATGTATTTGTAAATGAGATTTAAAAACCGGAGGAAAAGAAGATGGAATTGACATTTATAAGTTTCTGGCAGGAAATTACCCAAAACCCGATCCTGTTTATCACGGTTTTACTTACATTGGGAGTTATTTTTGTAAATGGCTGGACAGATGCACCGAATGCAATTGCGACTTGTGTGGCTACGAGATGTATGCCTGTGCGTGCTGCAATTCTCATGAGTGCGGTGTTCAATTTTCTTGGTGTTTTTGTGATGACACAGATCAATAGCTCAGTGGCATCTACCATCAGTAACATGGTGGACTTTGGAGAACATACCAATGACGCATTGATTGCATTATGCGCGGCATTGCTGTCCATTGTAATTTATAGTACCGCGGCTTCCTATTTTGGAATTCCAACCAGTGAAAGCCACAGCCTGATTGCGGGATTGTCAGGAGCAGCAATCGCGATTCAGCATGGCGTGGGCGGAATTAATTTTGACGAATGGGTAAAAGTACTGTATGGTCTTGTATTGAGTTTGGCTTTGGGATTTGCAACCGGTTGGGTTGTGTGTAAGCTGATCACACTTTTTTGCAGAGCAATGGATCGACGCAAAACGAATCGGTTTTTTGCAGGTGCTCAGATTGCGGGTGCGGCAGCCATGAGTTTTATGCATGGAGCCCAGGATGGACAGAAGTTCATAGGCGTTTTGTTCTTGGGAATCGCATTTGCAGGAGGTCATACGTCCGTAAATGGTATGGAAATTCCTGTATGGCTGATGCTTCTGTGTAGTATCGTTATGGCAGTAGGAACAAGCGTAGGTGGAGAAAAGATTATCAAATCTGTAGGGATGAACATGGTAAAACTGGAACGTTATCAGGGATTTTCTGCGGATCTTGCGGGAGCTATTTGTCTTTTGTACTCAAGCCTTATGGGAGTTCCCGTTTCTACTACGCATACAAAGACCAGCGCGATCATGGGAGTAGGGGCGGTAAAAAGACTGTCTGCCATTAATTTTGGAGTGGTAAAAGATATGATGCTGACCTGGATTTTTACATTCCCGGGATGCGGTTTGATTAGTTTTTGTATGGCAAAAATATTTATGTATATATTTGGATAAAATAGGAGGAAAATCAAATGTCAAAAAAACAAGATGATTATTATTTTGATAATTTTATGAAATGTGCAGAATATGCTTGTAAAGAAGCATATTTATTAAAAGAGGTACTCACAGATTTTCGACCGGATGAAATCTCAAAGAGAATGGATGAAGTACATGAAATCGAGCGTCAGGCTGATACACAAAGACATGAGATTACAGATCGGATTGCAAAAGCCTTTATTACTCCGATCGAAAGAGAGGACATCATCGCGCTTAGCCATAATATCGATGATGTTACAGATAAAATAGAGGAAGTACTGATCCGGATTTATATCAATCATGTGCAGGAAATGCGCGAGGAAGTATTTCTGATGCTGGATGTAGTGATCGAATGCTGCGAAGAGCTTCAGACGCTTTTGAAAGAGTTTAAGAATTTTAAGCACTCGAAAGAACTGAAGCAGAGCATTATCCGTATGAATACCTTGGAAGAAAAGGAAGATCAACTGTTTATTTCCAGTATGCGGAAATTACATGCAAAAGAGCAGGATGTGAGAAATATCATTGCCTGGAGAGAAATTTATACTTATCTGGAGAAGTGCGCAGATGCCTGCGAGCATGTGGCAGACATCGTGGAAAATGTCGCAATGAAAAATTCGTAGATGATCAAAAAAAAGAAAGTGATGAAAATATGGTGAGAAAGCAAAAAACAGGAGACAGAAATTTGGGAATGTTTTTGTTTCAGATGATTCAGGGAATGCTGATTGGCCTTGGAGCAGTGCTCCCGGGCATTTCGGGTGGGGTTTTGTGTGTGATTTTCGGAATTTACAAACCGGTGATGGAAGTGCTGTCGAATCCGCGGAAATACTTTTTTGTACATATTCGTAAATTATTTCCGGTCATTCTGGGTGGAATTATAGGATTCCTCGGAATTGCCAATATATTGGCATTCTTCCTGGAGAAATATCCGGAACCTTCCGTGTGCCTTTTTGTCGGACTGATTGCAGGTATGCTTCCGTCTTTGATGCGGGAAGCCGGTAAGGAAGGAAGAACAAAAGGTTCGCTGGTTTCGATGGGCATTGCAGCGGCAGTGATCTTCGGGATATTGACTGCGTTGAATTTACTATCCGTCAGCATCGTACCGAATGTGGGATGGTATGTTTTTTGCGGAGTCTGTCTGGCGCTGAGTGTTATTGTTCCGGGAATGAGTTTTTCTACGCTTTTGATGCCTTTGGGACTATATACTCCGTTTGTTGACGGACTAGGACATCTGAAGATGGGGATCTTGATTCCAAGCGGAATCGGTGCGGTTGTTACGGTCATATGTTTTGCAAAAATGGTAGATATTCTTTTGGAGAAATATTATTCCTATGTATTTCATGCTATTGTGGGCATTGTCGTAGCGGCAACGGTTATGATCATACCATTTCAGAGTTTTGTGTCATCGTTTCATGCCGGAATGATAAATCTGGTTTGTATGGCGGTTGGAATTGCCTGTTCCTCTTTATTGAACCGGTACAAAAAAGAAGATTAAAAGAGATAGTAAAAAAGATTGTGGATTTCACAATCTTTTTTACTAGGCTTTATAAGGAAATGTAAATGTAAAACAGGTTCCTTCATCTACTGTACTTTGCACAGTTATGGTTCCGTGATGTGCTTTTACGATCCATTCCACCATAGAAAGCCCTAAACCTGAATTTTCACTTTCGGTTCGGGAAGTGTCAGCCTGATAGAACCGTTCCCAGATATGTGGAAGATCTGTTTCCTTGATCCCAATGCCGTCATCACGTATGAAACCTTCGATTTGTCCTGGTGCGGTGACAGATTTACGAAGTGTAACCCATATATTTCCTCCGTATTTTCCATAAGTCACTGCGTTGTTCAGCAGATTGATCAAGAAGCGGATCAGCAGTGTTTCATCTCCGATTAAGCAGAGATCCGGTTCGATTTCTGTGAAAACGGAGATGTTTTTTGCGGAAGCATGTTCTTTTGCCTCCTCACATGTAATCAGTGCCAGGTCACTAAGATAAACGGTATCCTGCTCGATTTTCGCCCTTCCCTGATCTGCTCTGGAAAGCATGAGAAGTTGGGAAGTCATTTTAGACAGAGAGGAAACTTTTCGCTGAAGCATCTGAAGATCTTCCTGAATTGACTGTTCAAGATCCGGCTTGTTCAGTAGATTCTCGCAGAGCAATGTCATAGTGGACAGCGGAGTGCGAAGTTCGTGTGCTACATCGGAAGTAAACTGTTGTTCCCGCAGAAGACTTTTTTCTATTTGTTCCAGCATATTGTCAAATGTCCGGGCAAGACGATAAATTTCATCGTTTCCGCTGCCGAGGGATACACGCCGTGATAAGTCGTTGTCCTGCTGAATTGCCTGTACAGTTTTGGTGATTTGATCAACAGGTTTTAGAGTATGTTTTGTCATGAAATATCCCAAGGCTGCAGTGATCAATACAAGGAGCGGAAGAAGTATAAGCGAAAGCCGGATTGTCATGAGAAAGCTTCTCTCGGCAGCAGTAATGGAGGAAATCCCGCGAATGGTCACAAAACCGTATCCGGGAATTTCATATTGCATATCAAGAACATAATATTGTGTGTTTTCACTGTGGATTTTACGTACGTTTCCATCTTCAAAAGAAACAGAATTATCAAATTCGTAAGGGATTTTTCCATATAAGAAAGTTCCATCCAAGCTATAAAGTGACAAGTAGATCCCGTCTTCCAATTCAAGAAAATCGGAATCTACGTCAAGCGCCCCATTGGTGTATTGGATATCGGAACGGGCCTCTGCAACCCGTTCTTCCAATTGACTGCTGACTCCCGTTAATATTTCCTGATTGCTGAAAGAAAACAATATGATAACGATGATGCAGACAACAGAAGTCATAAGCAAAGTGTAAAGAAGCGTCAGTTTTGCTTTCAATGATAAATATTTCATGCCGGTTTCCTTCTTTCGCATTATTTGGATTCCCGGAGAACGTATCCTTCCCCGCGGACAGTATGGATCAGCTTGTCTTCGAAATTATCGTCAATCTTTTTGCGTAAATAGCGGATATAGACATCGATCACATTAGAGCCTCCGGAAAAATCGTAATTCCATATATGTTGTTCCAGTTTTTCGCGAGACAGTACGATACCAGCATTTTGCACCATATAACGAAGAAGAGAAAATTCCTTGGAAGAAAGACGTATTTCCTGGTGATTCCGGAGTACCTGATGTGTATCGGTATGTACTTCCAGATCCCCCACTTTATATACGGTCGTTTTTACAGAGGCTGGTTTTCTTAACATGACGCGGATTCTGGCAAGTAACTCCTGAAAAGCGAAGGGCTTGACGAGATAATCGTCAGCCCCGCTGTCCAGCCCGGTTACCCGGTCTTCCACACTGTCGCGGGCAGTGAGGAGGAGAACCGGAACATGGTTGTTTTCGTTTCTTAGTTTTTTTAATACTTGAAGGCCATCCATGTGTGGCATCATAATATCGAGAATGAGAGCATCATATTCCGCACAAGTCAGATAATCGAATACTTCAGTTCCGTCATAACAGGAATCCACGCTGTAACCTTCTTCTTTCAGCCGTTTTGCTATGAGATGGTTCATATCCTTTTCATCTTCTGCTACAAGTATCCGCATGGTTAATTGTCCTCCCGTTCTTGACTCCATTCCAATATATCGCCTGTTTTGGCATTGAGTTCAAACTCATATTCCTGTCCGTTGTAGCGGATTTCCCCTTCGTAGATATCCTGTCCATCATCTCTGTCAAGGGAAATACGAAGATTCTGTTCGGATGCTCCTTCTACTTTGGCAAGTACGATTTTAGAGGCTTCGTCTTCACTGATAAGATCGGTTCCGTCTGTGGAAGAGGAAGCAGAATCTTGCGCATTTAGAAAATCGTCTTCAATATCAGAATCCTGACTGCGGATATTTCCGGTTGCAGCATCAATTTCATAATCATATTCTTTATTTCCCGCATAGAAGTCAACATCATATACGGAAACGCCGTCATCTACATCTTTTTCAATACGGATGTTTGTAAGCTCAGATTCTTCCACACCGGCATCCGCAAGTGCTATAGATTTTGCTTTTTCTTCGGTGATCTCTGATCCGGACGATGTTTGGGAGGATGTCTGGCATCCTGTCAGTGCAAGAGTAAAAATAGTAAGTGTTGTGAGTATCCATGTTCTTTTTTTCATAATATATCTCCTTTCGGTTAAAAAAATGTGTTTGTTTTCTATGGTTTACAATATACAGGAAAAAAATTAAAGATAGATTAAAAAAGATAATTTTTCTAAGAAATATTATAACATACTTTTATAGAGGAAAGGCCGGTCAAATGACCGGCTTATTATGAAAAAGAAAAAGTTTTTTTAATAAAACAAAGTTGTTATCCTTTGTTTGATTATTAGTATACGGTCTGTTTGTGATAAAAATGTGATGAAAAAATAAGAAGAATGTGAACAGTTTTTGAAGGAACTTTGATCTATGTAAAGAAATTTTACATAGATTTAACATACACATGATTAGAATTTAATTTTCTGATGATATGTTTTAATAGGTTTAAGATTGTGTAAAAGAAAGGTAAAACAAAAGATGAACGAGACAGTTTCTATGATATTCGGCCTCGCGGGAGGTCTTGCGTTATTCCTTTATGGAATGAACAGTATGAGTGATGCGCTTCAGAAAGCCGCAGGGGAGCGAATGAAAAAAATCCTGGAATTTCTGACAAAGAATCCGGTTATGGGAGCACTTGCCGGAGCGCTTGTTACAGCAGTTCTTCAGAGTAGTTCTGCGACAACCGTTATGGTTATCGGATTTGTAAGTGCAGGTCTTATGAGTCTGCCACAGGCAATTTCTGTTATTTTTGGTGCAAATATCGGTACAACAATGACCGCACAGTTAATCGCTTTTAAAATCAGTGATTATATTTATCCGATTATTTTCATTGGATTTATCATTCACTTCTTAAGTAAAAAGGAAAAAGTAAAGAATGTCGGTATGGTTATTTTCTCTTTCGGACTTCTCTTCGAAGGAATTGAGATTATGGGAAGTGTGATGAAACCAATGGCAAATAGCCCGATTTTCATTGATTTAATGGGAAAAGTGTCTGAGATTCCGATTCTTGGTGTTTTGCTTGGACTTGTGATGACACTGATCGTACAGAGCAGTTCCGCAACGATCGCAGTTCTTCAGAATTTTGCTTCCCAGGCGGGACCTGATGGAGTATCCAGTGTCATTGGTCTTGCAGGAGCGATTCCGATTCTTCTTGGAGATAACATCGGAACAACGATTACAGCGATTCTTGCTTCAGTGGGACAGTCTAAAAATGCGAAACGAACAGCGATTGCCCATAGTGTATTTAATATTACAGGAAGTGCCGTGTTCATTTTCTTCATTCCGGTACTTGTGAAATTTGTAGAATTTATTTCTCCGAAGGGAAATGAAGTGGATGTTATTTCCAGACAGATTGCAAATGCACATACAACATTTAACGTAGTATGTACTCTAGTATGGCTTCCGCTCATTCCGCTTATGGTGAAGATCGTAACATGGATCATCCGAGGAGAAGATGAGAGTGGAAAAGCAGTATGCACTCCGAAATTCCTGGATGATAATATGGTAAGCCAGCCGGCAGCAGCTTTGTATCTGATCACAAATGAAGTGGGACATCTTTCCGAGTTGACATCTTCCATGCTCACGACTTTGAAGGATACAGTTACCGGAAAGCAGGATAAGCTTTGGCAGGAAAAGATGGATGACTCATTCCGGGCAGTGAAGAAATTAAGTGAAAATATCAGTACATATATTACACGGCTTTTCGCCAGCGGCAATCTGACAGAGGAACAGTCGGAAAAAACAGCAGTTCATTTATATGTTGCAAATAATATTGACCGGATTGCGGATCGGTGCGGGGAAGTATCGGAAATCTGTAAGAATATGAATACAGAAGGAAAGCGAATGTCTGAGAAGGCGCTTTCGGATTTGGGAGAATGTATTGACATTTCCCAGGCATTGTTTGAAGGCTCCATGGAAGCGGTGCAAAATGGAGATGTGGAATATGCGATGGAAGTGATCAATGTGAAGGACAAAATGCGAAAAGCACAGAAAAAATTGAAAAAAGATCACTTGAACCGTATTAAGGAAAAAGAGTGCGACACAGCACTTACAAAAGAATTCTCTCAGATTCTGTATAATTTGGACCGTATTGCAGATGGATGCATTGGTATTGCAGAAGAGGCGGTAGAGTAGTATAGTAAAGACGTGGGAAATGCCCACGTCTTTTATATGATCGTAAAAATTTGAAATAGAAAAGGAGTATATACTTATGTCAGAACATTATAAATTTTTTCAAAATAAGGAATGTGAATATTTCCCGTGTCATAAAACAGAAAAGACAGAAGATTTCAACTGTCTTTTCTGCTTTTGTCCTTTATATGCCAAAGGTGCACAGTGCGGAGGAAATTTTACTTATACGGAAAAAGGAATAAAAAACTGTACAAACTGCATGTTTCCGCATAAAAGGGAAAACTATGAGAAAGTGATTCAAAAACTTATTTAAGAAACATTCGCAGAAGTTTCTCATATAGTTTCTGATAAGGCTGGTATCTCATTGGAAGGTCCAGCCAGTTTTTTTTGTCTACAATACTTTTTGTGTGTGAGAACGTATCAAATCCGTCCTTTCCGTGATAAGATCCCATTCCGCTTTCGCCAAATCCGCCGAATCCCATTTCGCTTGTTGCAAGATGAATGACAACATCATTGATGCACCCGCCGCCGAATCCGCATCTTGTGGTCACTTTTTTCGCCAGTGTTTTATCAGAAGTGAAAATGTAAAGTGCCAACGGATGGGGCATGGCATTGATCCTGGCAATGGCATGATCGATGGAATCATAGGTGATAACCGGAAGAACAGGGCCAAAGATTTCTTCCGACATTACAGGATCGTTCCATGTCACACGGTCTAGAATCGTTGGTTCAATCTGCAACGAATGTTCATTTATTCCGCCTCCGTGAACGGTTTTCTTTTGATCAATCAACCCGACAATCCGTCGGAAATGTTTTTCATTGATGATTTTTCCGTAATCTGTATTATCAAGTGGTGCGGAACCAAATTGTTTTACAATCTCTTGCTTCAATTCTTGGATGAGGGCATCTTTTACAGTGCGGTCGCAGTAAATGTAATCTGGTGCAACACAGGTCTGTCCGCAGTTTAGATATTTTCCGAATACAATGCGTTTGGCTGCGAGTTTTAAGTTTGCACTTTTTTCTACAATACAAGGGCTCTTTCCGCCAAGCTCCAATGTGACCGGAGTGAGATGGTCGGAGGCATGCCGCATGACTTCCTTTCCGACTGCAGGACTTCCGGTGAAGAAAATATAGTCGAAGTGTTCGCTTAACAGGCAGGTGTTCTCAGAACGTCCGCCTGTAACTACAGCCACATACTCTGGCCGGAAACATTCTTTGACAATCTGTTCTATGACAGCACTTGTGGCAGGAGAGTAGGCGCTTGGTTTTAAAACGGCTGTATTTCCTGCTGCGATTGCATCTACAAGTGGCTCCAGGGTCAGCATAAACGGGTAGTTCCAGGGGCTCATGATCAGTGTCACACCATAGGGAGAAGGCTTTTTAAAGCTTCGGGAGTGAAACTGGGCAAGGGGAGTGCGGACGGTTTTTTCCTTAGAAAAACGGCGTACATGCCGGAGCATATAAGTCAGTTCGCTTAAAACAAGTCCGGTTTCGCACATATAACTTTCGAAAGGACTCTTTCCAAGATCCTCTTTCAAAGCATGGTTGATTTCAGCTTCGTGCCGCAAAATGCAGGCTTTCAATCTGCGAAGGGCATGCAGACGATAATCAACGGAAAGGGTAGATCCGGTATAGAAAAAAGTTCTTTGCTTTTCTAAAATCTGTTTAATTTCTTCTGCTGCCATGATGTTCCTCCAATAACATATCATAGAATTTGGCCAGCTCTTTTGCATCCATCAAAACAGGAACGGGGTAGAGCGGATTGGCTTCTTTGTCTGCGTAGTGTGCAAGTTTTGGAATATCTTCCTTTCGGATTTCAGGGATAGAGTTCCCGATTCCAAAGTGCGCATTCATTGCTCTGATTGTACGGATAAATTCGGAGGCTGCCTGATCACAAGGAGTTTCCGGAGAAACAATGCCAGCCTCAACTGCAAGTAGATAGAGTTTTTTGTGAACGGACGATCCATACGCTTCCAATATATAAGGAAGAATGACCGCATTGGCAAGGCCGTGAGGAACGTTGTATTCTCCGCCCAAAGAGTGGGCGATGGCATGAACATAACCGACATAGGACTTTGTAAATGCGCATCCTGCATAGAAAGAAGCATGAAGCATATTTCTTCTTTTGTCAAGGTCTGATCCGTCATGGTATACAGATTCCAGATTTTCAAAAATCAGTTTCACAGCAAGCAAAGCCTCTTTTCTTGTGGCATAGGTAGTAGAATTCCCGATATATGCTTCCACTGCATGGGTGAGAGCATCCATTCCGGTGGTGGCAGTGAGAAATGGAGGAAGGCTTAATGTTACCTTTGGATCCAAAACTGCATACCGTGGGATCAGAGGGAAATCATTGATTGCGTATTTATAGCGTGTGACAGAATCTGTGATTACAGAAGCCAGTGTTGTTTCACTTCCGGTACCGGCTGTTGTAGGAATGGCAATCAAAAGCGGAAGCCGTTTATGAACTTTTAAAATTCCCTTCATTTTTGCAAGGGACTGCTTCGGTTTTACAACGCGGGCGCCGACGGCTTTGGCACAATCGATACTGGAACCGCCGCCAAAGCCGATGAGAGCGTCACAGTGATTTGTGTGATAGAGTTCCAGCGCTTCCGCCACGTTTGAAGTAGTGGGGTTCGCCACGGTTTTGGAATAAATAAAATAAGGAATGCCTTCTGCAGCAAGGCGGTTTTCCAAACGCCTGATAAGACCAAGGGACAGAATCCCTTCATCGGTAATGATCAGTACACGGCTGCACTTATGTTTGCGAATGGTTTCGGGAATATTTTTCAGGCTTCCCAGAATTTTGGGTTTTCGGTATGGCAGAAATGGAAGAGCAAGCTTAAGTCCGGTCTGGAAAGTTCTGCAATATATTTTTTTGATTGGATTCATGTTACAATTTCCTTTCTATTTCATCGATATTATCTGCAATTACGGAGAGAACGCGGTAAAAAATCTCCCGTTCCTCAGCCGTAATTCCTTTGCCGCTCATCTCGGTGACCTGTAAAATGATCTCGCTGATTTGAGCGGCGTAGTTTTGCCCCTTGGATGTAAGAGTCACTGGGGTACGGTATTTCTTTCCGGCCGCAGTGTTTTCATAAGAAATAAAACCGTTGGATTCAAGTTCTGTGAGCATCCGTGAAACCGCAGCTTTGTCTTCATTGCATTTGCCGCATAAGTCTGTTGCGGTAAGGCCCGTTGGGTTGGAAGCAAGATAATAAATACACATAACATGGGTACCTTTTAGTCCGAGTGTATTCATTTCGTGCTTTTTGATTTTTTGAATTTTTTTGTAAATCCGGGATACACCGGTCGTTAGTTTTTCGAATCTGTCTATCATGCAATACCTCATCCATATGAATAAAAGTTGATTTATCAACAAGTGTTATGTATACTATAGTGGATGAAAGTTGATTTATCAACAAGGTTTACTTTTCCTCGGATTTCATGTAAAATAAAAAACAGTGAGGTGAAAGAAATTATGAGATATATATTATTTGAAATAGGTCCGCTTACTCTTTATAGTTATGGGTTCATGATTGCAGTTGGAATTATAGCGGCTATTATGGCTGCGGATTTCCGGGCAAAGAAATATGGATTAAGCGGAGACCATATGTATGGAATCGCAATTTTAGGACTTTTGTTCGGAATGGTAGGCGCTAAGCTTCTATTTTTCATTACAGAAATCAAAGATATTATAGAAGATCCATCAGTGCTTTTAAGTTTATCTGAAGGATTTGTAGTATATGGCGGAATTATTGGCGGTATTTTTGGTGCGTACCTGTATTGCCGATGGAAGAAGCTTCCGATTTTGAAATACTTTGACATTGCAATTCCGTCGTTGGCTTTGGCGCAGGGATTTGGAAGAATCGGATGTTTTCTGGCAGGGTGTTGCTATGGGCGTGAAACGCATGCATGGTATGGAATCACATTTGAAAATTCACCGTTTGCACCGAATCATGTGTCTTTGATTCCGACACAACTGATTTCCAGTGCGGCAGATTTTATTCATTTTTTTCTCCTGCTTTCTATTACGAAGAGGAAGAAAACAGATGGAATCGTGGTATCTTCGTATTTGATCTTCTATAGCATCGGAAGATTTCTGATCGAAATGCTGCGAAATGACCCGAGAGGAAATGTAAGTGTATTATCGACATCCCAGTTTATTTCCATCTTTATTTTGGGAATGGGAATTCTCAGCTTAATCTGGCTGAAAAAGAAGGGAACAAAAGAGGAACATGTGGGGGAAGCATAAGGAAACGAATCATTTGAATATTGACTGGAAACATTTTTATAAAAGTGTCATGGCGCTTGTGATTCCCATGGCGCTGCAGAATCTGATCAACGTGGGCGTAAGTGCAACGGATGTGATCATGCTTGGAACGGTAGGAGAAAAGGTGCTGTCCGGCGCTTCGCTTGCCGGGCAGGTACAATTTATCATGACGTTGATTTTTTTCGGAATTACATCGGGAGCCACGGTCCTGACGGCACAATACTGGGGAAAAGGGGATACGAGAACCATTGAGAAGATTTTGGGAATGGGACTTTTGTTCGGTATGAGTACGGCAGTCGTTTTTGCAATCGCGGCGCTTGCGATACCGGGATTGTTGATGTCCATTTATACAAGCGACCCGGAAGTGATTGCAGAAGGAGTGAAGTATTTACAGATTGTAGGATTATCCTATATATTTATGGCATTTACCCAGGTATATCTTTATGTGATGCGAAGCATTGAGCGTGTAGTGATTGCGACGATTGTTTATCTATTGTCATTGATCAACAATGTCATTGTGAATGCCATTTTAATTTATGGATTGTTTGGATTTCCGAAGATGGGGATTCAGGGAGCGGCAATCGGTACACTGCTGTCCAGAATATTGGAAGTGGTAGTCGTACTTTGTTACGCGCACTTTAAGAATCACGTGGTGAAGATCCGTATTTATGATGTATTTCATATTAATAAAGTACTTTTGAAGGACTATTTGATCTACTCCATGCCGGTTGTGTTAAATGAATTGATGTGGGGACTTGGAAGTTCAGCCAATACGGCAATTATCGGTCATCTTGGAAGCGCTGCGGTAGCCGCAAATTCTGTGGCACAGGTGGCGAGACAATTGGCACAGGTCGTGGTGTTTGGTATCTCCAATGCAACGGCTATTTATCTTGGGAAAACAATTGGAGAACGTAAATTTGAGCATGCCAAAGCATATGCAAAGCGGTTTAGTGTACTGAGTCTTCTGATGGGACTTGCAGGGGCAGCGGTGATCCTGATTGCGGCGCCGATTGCAAATGCAACAATGGAATTGTCGGCGGAAGCACAGAAATATCTGTTGTTTATGTTCTTTGTTATGTCATATTTTGCAGTGGCGCAGGCAGTTAACACTACGTTGGTTGTGGGAACGTTCCGCTCAGGAGGCGATACCAAATTCGGCCTTGTACTGGATGTGGCTACGATGTGGGGATGTTCGATCATACTTGGAGCAGCCGCGGCATTTATCTTCCATTGTAGTGTAGAGGTAGTTTATGTTATACTAATGAGTGATGAGATCATTAAACTTCCGTTTACGATTAAAAGGTTCTTTGGTTACAAATGGCTGAAGGACGTAACGCGGGATGATCTGGAGATGGAAACAGTTTCATAAATTAAGATAGGAGACTATCTTAAAATAAAATATTATAAGCAAAGGAGATTTTATCATGAAAGTTATTTCAACAGAAAAAGCACCAGCAGCATTAGGACCATATTCTCAGGGATACGTTCACAACGGGATCTTATATTCCGCAGGACAGGTTCCGATCAATCCGGAAACAGGAAATGTAGAGGCAGAAGATATCAAAGGACAGGCAGAGCAGTCATGCAAGAACTTGGGAGCAATCTTAGAAGCAGCAGGAACTTCCTTTGATAAAGTATTAAAAACAACATGTTTCTTAAGTGATATGGACAATTTTGCAGCATTTAATGAAGTATATGCGAAATACTTTACATCAAATCCGGCAAGAAGCTGTGTTGCAGTAAAAACATTACCGAAAAATGTACTTTGCGAGATTGAGATGATCGCAGCAGTAGAAGAATAGGAAGTGAAATAAGATGGCAGAACAGGAAAACACAGGTTCATGCCCTTCAGAGGGATGTTCTTCATGTGCCCATGCGGATGCATGCCCGAGCAAGAAGGATTTAAAAGTTCCTGCAAATGAATACACACATGTAAAAAAGGTCATCGGTATTGTAAGCGGTAAAGGCGGTGTTGGAAAGTCCATGGTGACAGCGTCTTTGGCAAGAATGATGAGAGAACAAGGGTATTCTGTAGGAATTCTGGATGCGGATATTACCGGCCCGTCCATTCCGAAAATGTATGGAATTCATGAGCATGCAGTTGGCAATGAAATGGGAATGTTTCCTTGCATTGCAAAGGATGAGACGAGAATTATGTCTGTGAATCTGCTTCTTGATTCAGAAGATACACCGGTGATCTGGAGAGGGCCGATCATAGCAGGCGTTGTAACACAGTTTTGGAACGAAGTGCTTTGGGGAGACTTGGATTATCTTTTTGTGGATATGCCTCCGGGAACAGGGGATGTTCCGCTTACTGTATTCCAATCTCTGCCGGTAGATGGTGTGATTATTGTTACATCACCGCAGGATCTGGTGCAGATGATTGTGAAAAAAGCCTACTATATGGCAAGACAGATGAATGTTCCGGTACTTGGTATTGTGGAGAACTATAGTTATCTTGAATGTCCGGATTGCGGAAAGAAGATTTTCGTATTCGGAGAAAGCCATATTGATGAAATTGCAGAGGAACTTCACATGGAAGTGCTCGGCAAGATGCCGATTGATCCGAAGCTTGCAGAGATGGTGGAAGAAGAGAAGTTCTATGAAGTTAAGAACGAATATTTGAAAGACGCAGTTGAGAAATTGCAGTAAAGAAATGAAAAGTTGGGGACGTAGTAAAATGCAATTTTACTACGTCCCCAACTATATTGTTTCATACCAATTTCATAATATTAATGAGAATGATCCATGCCAATCCATAGTAGGCAATTACGGCAACCAGGTCATTCAGTGTTGTGATCAGGGGACCGGATGCAACAGCCGGATCGATTCCGATTTTTTGGAAGAAAATCGGGATTACAGTGCCTGACATGGAAGAAATGAGCATTGCCAGCACCATAGCGCTTCCAAGACAACCGGAAACTGCAAAGGCAAATAAAGCTGTATTTCCTTTTAAGCATAAATATCCTCCGATTACGACAAAAGAAAGGATGCCAAGTATCATGCCGTTGGCGAGTCCAACACGAGCCTCTTTGAAAACCAGAGTGATTTTTTGCTTTCCGGAAATTTGTTTATCCATAAGAACCCGGATGGCAACTGCAAGAGACTGGGTACCTACATTTCCAGCCATATCAAGGATCAGGGACTGGAAACACATAATCACAGGAAGTTGTGCCACAATAGATTCAAAAAGACCCACTGTAGCAGATACCCCAAGTCCCATAACGAGCAGAATGCAAAGCCAAGGGAGACGCTTTTTCACACTCAAACGGATGGGTTCTTCCAAATCTTCTTCAGAAGCCAGACCAGCAAGTTTGGCATAATCTTCATTTAATTCATCTTCCACCACTTCCATAAGATCATGAGAGGTGATGACACCGATCAATTTGTTTTCATCATCCAGTACAGGGACAGAATCTTCGGAATAGTCCATAAGCTGCGGGATGCAGTCTTCAATAGAAGACCTGGCATACACATAAGGGTAGGAGCAAGTCATAATGCCTTTTAAAGAAGTTCCCTCTCTTGCGATGATCAGATCTTTCAAGTCAATGGCTCCGTAAAATGTTCTGTTTTTATCCACTACATAGATGGTGGAAATATTATCATTTTCAGCGGCTTGCCGAACCAGTTCAGACATAGCTTCTTTGACGGAAGCACTGTCAGAAACTGCAATATAATTTGTGGACATTTTACTTCCGATCTCCTCTTCATCAAAGGAACTTAGAAGTTTGACTTCCGAACGGACTTCCGGATTCAATAAATCAATCAAAGTTTCCCGTTCTTCTTTCTCTAATTGGCGCAAAACATCCACAGCATCCGGTGTCTCCATACGGGAAAGCACTTCTACTTTCTTACAGATACTCAGTTCCTGCACATATTCTGACGTATGTTCGGAATATTCTAAAATATCCGCTAAAGACTCGGAGTCTAAGATTTTGTACAATTTGCGTCGTTCTTCTTTTGTAAGAAGCGTCAGGGCAAATGCGATATCATTTTCATGGTAGGACAGAAGCTTTTCCTGCATACTTTTTGGGGTCAGACTGCTTCTGATGGTTTCAGCGATTTCTGCGCTGTAATCGTTTAATGTTTTGATTTCGTTCATTTTGTCCTCCTTTACATTTTCAGATATTTGGGGTAAAGGCGGGCATAGGAATCTAACTTGTAGCTGAAAATGGGCATAAAAATACCATTGTCAATTACAAACAAGATGCGCTACACTCGCTTTCGCTTATGTAGTACAGTTTTGGAACAGACAATGGTATCCATATATTGATATAGAAAGACAATCAGACCATAGATAGCGTGTAACCGCCTGCTCTATGGCAATATAAGAATACCATATCCGTACTTCGACTACTACTACTATCCATAATCTCACCTCACTCTTTCTTGATATTATCTCGTTGACTTATGTATTATAACTTATTTTTGGAAAGAGTGCAACCTTTCTGTTGCAGAGAAGGAAAAGGATTGCTATCATGATGGTAGAGAAGGCAAGGAGGTGCGTCTATGACAAATGAAGAGATTTATGCGTCCATATTTTCACATGAAACAATCTATATTCCGCCGCATGAGGAGAAGAGTGCTCCGCTGGAAGTGGCGCTTGGATGTAGTTGGCATAAGTGCCGGTTCTGTGATTTTGCAAAAGATGAATTTCACATCCATCCGCTGGAAAAGATTGAGCAGAATATTTTTATATTAAGTCAGTTTCACCCGGACAATAAGCGGCTTTTCCTTTTGGGGGAAAATGCATTCGTTATGAGTTGTGAGAGATTATGCGAGATTTTACAGTTGAGGGACCAGTATATGCCGTGGGCGAAAGAAGTAGCCATGTATTCCAGGATTGATGATATTTTGAAGAAGACGGATGAAGAGCTGAGAATCCTTTATGACCGTGGTCTGCGGGCGCTTCATATCGGTATTGAGTCTGGCTGCGATTCTATTTTGGAACATATGAACAAAGGGGTGACTTCTTTTGAAATAATGGAAGCACTGCGGAGGTTGGATCAAGTAGGGATTGCGTATTATCTTACGGTGATCATGGGACTTGGAGGAAGAACATTTTCCAATCTGCACGCCGTGGAAACGGCAAGGCTTCTGAATCGGACACATCCGAAAAATATTTGGTGCCTGAAATTAAAACTTTGGGAAGATACTCCGCTTTACAAGGAGTATAAGCAAGGGATTTTTGATATGATGACACCTAGGGAAATTTTGGCGGAAGAGAGAATTTTTTTGCAAAATCTTACGGTGGAAAATTGTCTTTTTGAGGATACGACGGTGCTGGATATGTATACACTTGTGGGAATGCTTCCAGAAAAGAAACAGGAGCTTCTTGAGGCAATGACATTTTTGCTGAGATAGGGAAAAGCCCCGTTCCCAAGAAAAAATGAGTGGTCGCTCAGGGATGGGGGCAAAGCCCCGTCCCCAAGAAAAAAATGAGTGGTCGCTCAGGGATGGGGCAAAGCCCCGTCCCTGCACTACGAATGCTTTTTCGTATAAATTTTTACACAGACTTTGTAGCTTACATACAGCATTCCCAAGGATAAGAGCAGTGCCAGAAAAAGAAGGACACCGAAATTCAATTTGAAAATCCATGAGAAGTCAAAGTTCCAATAACTGATTGCATAAGCAAATGCAACGATAATGACAAGCGCCATGTAAATAATAGTTCCTTTTTTGTTGCCAAGGGCAAAAAAACCAATGTTTGAAATTGCCAACATGGAAATCGAGAAGATGACTCCGACACCCAATACAAGAAGTCCCGTTTTAAAATCTGTGCATTTGTGAATAAACACATAGACTAAGGTGATGAGGAAGGAAAGGACGGAATTTACAGCGCAAAAGGCCAAGCATGATCCGAATTTTGAGGCCACGATTTCTTTCTTTGTAAGAGGAAAGGTAAGAAGGATATCGTCAAATTTGGAAATGTCATCCTGCTCCAAAGAATATTGAAGGGGAGAACATCCGGTAAGAGGCAATATCACAACCACAACCAGACAAAGACCATAAAAGCTTTTAAAAAACAACGAAAATAAAAACAGACATCCAAAACCGAATATCATACTGAATGTATTTTTCTTTATACAAAATGATTCATAATAATCTTTCAAAATAATTCCTAACATGCTAATTTTTCTCCTTTCACATAAAATAGCATCAAGTCTTCGATGGAGGTGTTCTCAATCTCCAAATCCCGAAATATTTTTCGAAGCTGCTGTTTGTTTTGTATCATCACTTTGTAACCATAGGCTTCTTTGCGGTAGGAAATGATATCCTCTGTGGAAAGCGTTTCAAAAACTTCCTTGCCACAGTTTATAATCCCATAGTTTTCCTGAATTTCATCGTATGTTTTGACAAATAAAAGCCGGCCTTCGTGAATGAATGCGATATAGTCTGCAATTTTATCCAAATCACTTGTGATATGGGAAGACAGGAGCACAGTATGGTTCTCATCTTCAGTATATTCACGGATAATATCTAGAACCTCATCACGGAAGATCGGATCCAGTCCGCTTGTTGCTTCGTCAAGAATCAAAAGTTTTGGAGAGTGACTGAGTGCAATGGCAAATTCCAGCTTCATTTTCATACCTTTTGAGTATTTTTTTAATTTTTTGTTTATTGGAAGATGGAACTTCTCTAAATAATTTTTGTAGGTTGCCATATCCCAGTTTTTATAGATTTTGGATAAGACTTTGCCGATAAAGACCGGTGTAAATTCCAGATTATAATGAGTGACATCGAAAATTACTCCAATCTCTTCTTTAATTTCTTTTTCCTGTGTCTTGAGATCCATTCCGAGAATATGGATACTTTGGTAATCAGATTTCTGCAAGCCGAGGAGTGAATTGATCAAGGTAGATTTTCCTGCACCATTGGCACCGATCAGCCCCATAACTGTTCCGGCAGGTATACTAAGATTTAATTCCTGCAGCCGGAAGTCTTGATAAGTTTTTGATAAATTTTTGATTTCAATAGCGTTTTCCATTATGATTCCTCCATAAATATGAGTTGCAGGGTGCTTTGAAGTTCTTCCAAAGTAAGCCCATTTTGTCTGGCAAGTTCACTTGCTGTTGTTAATAATGTTTCAATTTTTCTTAGATTTTCTTCTCTTATAAAGTCTTGATTCTCTGTAGAGACGAAAGTTCCCTTTGCGGGGATTGTAATGATAAAGCCATCTCGGACAAGATCATCGTAAGCCCTTTGTGTCGTGATGACACTGACATGCAGGTCTTTGGCCAATTTTCGCATGGACGGCATAGGATCGCCAGGTTTTAATTCGCCGTTCATGATCAATTCTTTGATCTGAGAAGTAATTTGTTCATAAATTGGTTTTGTACTTGTGTTTGTTAAAATAATTTCCATTTATTACCACCTTAATATGCGCATACTGTATATGTTTTATAAGTACAGTATATATGAAAATGTAATTACTGTCAATATACAATATATACAGTTTTCTTTTGGTAGATTTCAAGTATAAGATATGATAAAATGATATAGAATGTATATTTTAATTCGGTAGAGAGTACGTAAGATGAAAAGGGGATTTATGGATATGAATATGTTGGAGATGAGTACCGCCATGCGGAATGGAGAGAAGATTTCCATGAAAAATCAGTATAGGCTGGTAATCGCTCTTTCGGTTCCTGCAATTTTGGAGCAGCTTGTAATGACATTGATGAACTATATTGATACGGCCATGGTTGGAGGGCTTGGCTATGAGGCCACAGCAGCAATCGGAGTGGTGGCGAGTAGTATCTGGTTGTTAAATGGAATTACAGGAGCGGTATGTATTGGATTTTCTGTACAGATTGCCCAATATCTTGGAGCAGGAAAAGAAAAGGAGAGCAGGAATGTGTTATGCCAGGCGATTCTTTTTAATGTTTTGTTTGGGATTGCATTGGCGATTCTGGCAGTTGTTGTGGGGCAGGAGCTTCCTTCCATACTTGGTGCAGAAACGTCCATACAGGCGGATGCCAAGGCTTATTTCTGTACGGTAGGATTATTCCTTCCGTTTAGTATGGGAGCCTCGTTGTATTCCGCAATTTTAAGGTGCAGTGGCAATGTACTGCTTCCAAGCCTTATGAATGTTGGGATGTGTTTTCTGGATGTAATTTTTAATTTTTTCTTGATTTATCCGACAAGAGAAATTGGTGGAATCACGATTTTTGGAGCAGGACTTGGGGTGAAGGGAGCAGCGCTCGGAACAGGACTTGCACAGGCGTGTGTGGCAATATTGCTTCTCGTTGTGATTTTAAAGAAAAAGGGACCCCTTTGCCTTCGCGGGGATGAAACATGGAGATTTACCCGTTCTTGTATGAAGAATACGGTAAATCTCTCTACACCGGCAGCGCTTGAGCGGGTCACGCTTTCTTTGGCGCAAATCGTTATGACATCGATTGTGACCGGCATGGGCGCAGTATCCGTTGCGGTAAATTATGTGGCGGTTCAGACAGAAAGTATTTGCTATCTTCCTGCCTATGGGGTGGCGGCAGCAGCAACGGCGCTGGTTGGTCAAAGTATTGGCGCAAATAGAAAGGATATGGCAAAACGTTTTGCATACAGCACGACAATACTGGGAGCAGGACTTGTTACCGTGATGGCAGTGCTGATGTTTGCGGGGGCGCCGATTCTCACCGGATTTCTGACGACGGATCGTGAAGTCATTGACCTAAGCACAAAGGCTCTGCGCATTGTAGCGCTTTCTGAGCCATTGTTTGCGGTCAGCATTGTGGTCATTGGTGCATTGCGAGGAGCCGGTGACAGCAGAGGACCGTTCCTTTTGAATCTTTGCAGTATGTGGGGAATCAGAGTGGTATCTGTACTTTTGTTTGCGCACAAATTCGGAATTCTTGGTGTATGGACAGCGATGGCAGGAGAACTTGTATTTCGCGGAATTATTTTTCTGATTCGTCTTCTTCGGGGAAAATGGACAGAGAAAAATACAATGATCGCCTAAGAATGCAGGAGGAGAATATGCAGTATAGAAAAGACAAAAAGGGAAACGAAATTTCTCTTTTGGGATATGGATGTTTGAGATTCAGCAAGAAAGGCTCGGGAATTGATATAGAAAAGACAGAAAGAGAGTTGATGGAAGCGATCCGTGCCGGAATCAATTATTTTGATACAGCTTATGTATATGGCGGAAGTGAAGCAGCTTTAGGAGAAATTCTTGAGCGAAACAGTTGTCGGGATCAGGTGAAAATCGCAACAAAGCTTCCGCACTATCTGATGAAAAGTGTGGAGGGTGCAGAGAAATTATTTCAAGAAGAATTGCGCCGCCTTCGCACAGATTATGTGGACTATTATCTGATGCATATGCTGTCGGATATTGAGACATGGAATCATCTTGTCAGACTGGGAATCAAAGAGTGGATTGAAGAAAAACTTGCAAAAGGACAGATCCGTAACATTGGATTTTCTTATCATGGGAGTGCGCCGATGTTTAAAACGTTGGTGGATGCATATGCGTGGGATTTCTGTCAGATTCAGTATAATTATATGGATGAACATTCTCAGGCTGGAAGGGAAGGACTTCAGTATGCTCATGCAAAAGGACTTCCGGTAATCATTATGGAACCGCTTCGGGGCGGAAGGTTGGTGGATCTGCTTCCGCGTTCTGCCAAGAAAATATTTGAACTTGACCAAGAAGGCCGAACAGCGGCGGAGATGGCATTTAAGTGGTTATATCATCAACCGGAAGTGACATGTGTGCTATCGGGAATGAATTCCCTGGAGATGGTGAGGGAAAATGTAAAAACGGCATCCGAGTCTTACGAAGGCTGCTTGACGGAAGCGGATCAGGAACTGATTTCGCAGATAAAGACCGAGATTAATCGCACAGTAAAAGTTGGCTGCACAGGATGCGGGTACTGTATGCCTTGCCCAAAAGGTGTGGATATTCCGGGGACATTCCGTTGCTATAATGCAGCTTACTCGGAAGGCCGGGCTTCTGCCAGAAAAGATTACCGCTTTTTTGCTATGAAAAAAAATCCGGCAGGAGCATCGGAATGTATTCGCTGTGGAAAGTGTGAAAAACATTGTCCACAGCAGATAGAGATTCGTGAGGAATTAAAGCATGCAGCAAAAGAGTTGGAGGGGTTTCAATATAAAGTCGTGAAACTTGGTGCGAAACTATTTAAATTATATGGATAAAAATTTCAATGTGGATTAGGAGGAAATGATGAGTAGCATGAAAGAAAAACTACATACAGGAGAGTTATATCTGCCAAATGATGATTCCATTATGGAGGAACAGTTAAAACGTTTGGATCGACTTTACGATTACAACGCGACACGTCCCTTGGAACAGGAGAAGCGGGAAGCATTATTGAAAGAAATGTTTGCGGAAATCGGAGAAGGATGCTATATTGAGCCACCATTACATTCCAATTTTGGAGGAGGGCATGTACATTTTGGAAAGAATGTATATGCAAATTTCAATCTGACATTGGTAGACGATACACACATTTATGTAGGAGAGCATACTATGCTCGGACCTAATGTGGTGATTGCAACGGCGGGACATCCGATTCTGCCAGAGCTTCGTGAGCAGGCATATCAGTATAATATGCCGGTACATATCGGAAGAAATTGTTGGCTTGGTGCGGGAGTAATTGTGTTGCCGGGAATTACGATTGGAGATAATACAGTAGTTGGAGCCGGAAGTGTAGTCACGAAAGATCTCCCGGCGAATGTGGTAGCCGTGGGGAATCCTTGCCGCGTGCTTCGGGAAATCGGAGAACGGGATCGGGAGTATTACTTTAAAGATCGGAAGATAGAGTTTTAATTTTAAGAAAATCGGGGAAATGATCCCGGAGTAGTGATGCTCCGGGATTATTTTATACCGAGAATTGCTTTTATAATATCCATACATTCGCTTTCGGGATTCTTGCTATAAATATTTACATGGTTTAGATCACCGCATCTATCGGTAAATGATGGGAAGAGAAATCCACATTCTGGTTCTTTGGGTTTATAATCTGCGTGAATAGGGCAGATGGCGCAGATTAGGTATTCAAAGATTTCTTCGGATTCTTTCAGACGCTCTTTGTCCGAAGCTTTTGCCGGGATGTCATAACGGTCATGAAACATATAAATGGCGTATCTTGAGTCTGTATAATAGTGTGACATTACCACATCATAAAATGTATCCATAAGTGCATCATTTTTTAAGCCGCATTCCCGTAGGGCCATCAGAAGCTGCCACATGCTTCCGGGTATTTGTGTTTCCGGGCGAAATTCAAATTTTTTCAAATGGATATTGGTCTCTGAAAAAGGAATTGCTTTGGCAAGTTTTAAGTTTTCGGTTCGATCGGGAGCAGAAAGCTTTAGAAAATTTGTGTTAAAACTTCCATCAAAATCTCCGTCATTGTCAACGTAACACCCGGCAATCCTTGTGAAAGAATTACGTGAAAGTGTCATGCGTCTTGTAAGTTCAAGCATATCTTCGCGGTTGATCATAAATGTTCTCCTTCTATACATGATTCTGCAGTTTATTGTATCACAAAACTCAGTGAAGTGCTTTATTTTTGTATAGTGTAAGAAGGAAGCCGATTGGCTTTAGACAATGTGCAGTTTCTGTGAAATGAAAAATGTTGTTGCAAACATTTGTTCGATATGCTATAATCATAAAAAACAAACATACATTCGATATAAAGAGGATGAAAAGGTGCAGTGAAATGAGAATAGCGGAGCAGATGACCATTTTTCAAAAACTGAATATACTAACAGATGCAGCAAAATATGATGTCGCATGTACATCCAGCGGAGTAGACAGAAGAAATGACGGAACAGGAATGGGGAATTGCGTCAAAGAGGGAATTTGTCATAGTTTTTCCGCTGATGGACGATGTATTTCTCTTTTGAAGATTTTGTTTACCAATGAATGCATTTACGACTGCAAATATTGTATCAATCGTGCATCCAATGATGTTCCGCGAGCATCCTTTACACCGGACGAAGTATGTACTTTAACCATGGAATTTTATCGTAGAAATTATATTGAAGGATTGTTTTTGAGTTCAGGAATTTTGAAGAGTCCGAATGATACGATGGAATTGATTTACGCAACGTTATATAAACTTCGAACAGAATGTAATTTTCAAGGATATATTCATGTGAAAGCAATTCCGGGAGCAAGTCAGGAGCTGATACAAAGAGTGGGATTTCTTGCAGACCGAATGAGTGTGAATCTGGAACTTCCAACGGCGGAGAGCCTTCGTATGCTCGCACCTCATAAGAATCGGAAGAATATTCTGACGCCTATGCGCCTTGTGCAGAATAAGATGCAGGAAAATAAGCAGGAGATTGTAGAATATCGTAATGCACCGAGATTTGTTCCTGCTGGTCAGAGTACACAGATGATTATCGGAGCAACACCGGAGACGGACTATCAGATAATCCGCGTGGCAGAGTCTCTCTATAAGAAGTTTGATTTGAAAAGAGTATTCTATTCAGCCTTTGTACATGTGAATGAAGATTTGAACCTTCCGGTTAGAACGGATGAAGGTCCCCCTTTACTGCGGGAACACAGGCTATATCAGGCGGATTGGCTTTTGCGCTATTATGGATTTGAAGCGAGAGAACTGCTATCGGAAGAGAATCCGAATTTTAATGTATTGCTTGATCCGAAATGTAATTGGGCGCTAAAACATTTGGAGGCGTTTCCTGTGGAGATTAACCGGGCAGATTATGATACACTTCTTCGAGTACCAGGAATCGGCTATAAGTCGGCGGGAAGAATTGTGAAAGCGCGGAGGATGGCAGTGCTTGGTTTTGAAGATTTAAAGAAAATAGGTGTCGTATTAAAGAGGGCACTTTACTTTATAACGTGCAATGGGAAAATGATGTATCCCACGAAGATAGAGGAGGATTATATTACAAGAAATCTTTTGGACGTCAAGGAAAAGCTTCCGGCACACATCGGGCAGATGACTTATAAACAGCTCTCGCTATTTGATGATGTGAATTTTCGTATGGAGCAATTTACAGTAACAGATAGGCGGGGAAAGACGGCCATTGAGAAGATTGTAGGATAGAAGGTGGAGTGAGATTGGATGATGAAGAAAGTCTTTATATGTAGTGATACAATAACCGGAATTTATTCCGGGATATACGATGCATGGAAACTTGTGCCCAAACCTGGAGAAGTGGGAATTGCGATTCAGGGCATGGTAGAACAGGAATTGTTTTGTGACTATATTGAAGCGGATGAGAGTGAGCAAAAAGCGCTTGCAGTAGAGAAGCTGATTAAGAGGCATTTGGGATATGAAGTGTATTGGAATTTGTATCACGCAGTTCTTTCCCATGATGAGAAAAAAGGAGATGCAATATTAGGTACAATGCTTGAGGCAAAGGAAATTCCTAATAGTAAGAAGATCATGAATCACCTGACAAGTCCTTATGTCCGAAAAGTATTTGAATTAAGCAGAGCAGTAAGTAATGAAGCGCATTATCATAAAGAATTTGTGCGTTTCCGGGAATTAGAAAATGGTGTCCTTTTTGCGAAAATCAACCCGAAAGCTCAAGTGCTTACTTGCATTGCAGATCATTTTTCCAACAGACTTCCTTTGGAAAATTGGCTTGTGTATGATGAAACTCATAAAATGGTTCTTGTACATGAAGCACGGAAACATTGGATAATTCTGATCGATGAGGAAATGGAGAGTGAAAAGGTAAAGAAGTACTCGCAGACAGAGAAGATGTTTGAAACACTTTGGAGAGACTTTTGTAAAACAATCTCTATTCAGGAACGAGAAAACAAGGAGCTTCAACGCCAACATCTTCCTATATGGTATAGAGGGAATATGGTAGAATTTACGAAATGACGGGAATAATAGCCTATAAAATTTGGAAATATGTCGATTGACTTTCTGTGTCGAAAAATGTAATAATATGGCATACTTAAAAAAGAAAGGGTGTTGGTAATGAAATATAGCTATAAAATCAAGTTATCAGACAGAGAGCATGCAGTGGATTTCGTGAAATCAGCCGAGAAATGTGATTTTGATATTGATGTATTTTATAACAGGGTCATTATTGATGCGAAATCTATACTTGGCGTATTAAGTTTGGATTTTTCGAAAGTATTGACTGTACAATGTGCAGACCGAGATGAAGAATTTGAGAAAACACTAGAAAAATATTGCGCATAAACAAAATTGGGGACGTAGTAAAATGAAGATTTACTACGTCCCCAATTTTGTTTTACCCTGTCCCTTTTTTATCATAGAGGTGTCCCCAAGGTTATATTTACTAAAAGAAACTTCCTATGCTATACTATAAGAAAGAAAATTAGAGAAAAATGTGAAAAACAATATTTTCTTGGAAAGGGACAGGGCAAATTGTAAAAAGGGACACACTATTTTACAATTCGGGACGTAGTGAAATGAAGGTTTGCTACGTCCCCAATAAAGAAATGACGGAGATTATTAAGATTTCAGTACGTAATCTTGTGGAATTTATTCTACGGGAGGGAGATATTGACAATAGAACAGGAACGCTTGCGGATAAGGAAGCCATGCAGCTTGGAAGTAAGATTCATAGGAAAATACAGCGTCAGATGGGAGCGGATTATCACGCAGAGGTGCCGCTCAAAATACTTGTGCCTTGCAGAGGATTTGATCTGCAGGTGGAAGGACGTGCAGATGGAATTATTGAGGGAGAAGAAGTAACCATTGATGAAATCAAAGGAGTATTTCGTGAGCTGAAGGTTATAGAGGAACCGGTGGGAGTACATCTCGCACAGGCAAAATGTTATGCATATATTTATGGAAGTCAGCAAAAACTAAAACAGATTTCTGTGCAGATGACTTACTGCAATATGGAGACAGAGGAGATAAAAAGATTCAAACAAAGCTACAGTCTGAAGGAACTGGAAAAGTGGTTTTACGAAATTGTCGAAGAGTATAAGAAGTGGGCGGAATTTCAGGTTGAATGGAGAAAGACGCGGAATAATTCTATCAAAAAAGTGGAATTTCCTTATAAATATAGGGAAGGACAACGGAATCTTACAACTTCTGTGTATAAGACGATTCTCCGAAAAAAGAAATTGTTTATCCAGGCGCCGACCGGTGTCGGGAAAACGATGGCTACCGTATTTCCGGCTGTAAAAGCAGTAGGAGAAAAACTTGGAGAGAAGATTTTTTACCTGACGGCAAAGACGATCACAAGGACAGTGGCAGAGCAGGCGTTTCAAATATTGAAGGAACAAAATTTGGAATATAAAGTGATTACATTGACGGCGAAGGAGAAGATTTGCTTTTGTGAGGAAACGAAATGCAATCCCGATGACTGTCCTTATGCGAAAGGACATTTTGACCGGGTAAATGATGCGGTTTATGAAATGATCACAACGACAAATGATATGACTCGGGAGAGTTTGGAGGAGCATGCGAAGAAGCATCAAGTCTGTCCGTTTGAGATGGCATTAGATGTGTCGCTTTGGGTGGATGCGGTAATCTGTGATTATAATTATGTGTTCGATCCGAATGCGCATTTAAAACGCTTTTTTGCAGAAGGGGTGAAAGGAGAGTATATTTTTCTTGTTGATGAGGCACATAACCTTGTGGAGCGGGCACGGGAAATGTATAGCGCAACCATCTATAAAGAAGAAATCCTGGAAGCAAAACGGATTGTAAAATATCTAGATACGAAACTTGCAAGGAGACTGGACACTTGCAATCGGCAGCTTTTAGAGTTAAAGCGAGAATGCGAAACTTATCAGGTGCATAACTCAGTGGGACATTTTTCTCTCAGTATGACGAATCTTCTGATGGAATTTGAACGTTTTATGGAAGAGTGTGAAGAGGGAGAAGTAAGAGAAAAGCTGTTGGAAACCTATTTCCATGTGCGGACATTTCTGAATGTCTATGATATTTTGGACGAAAACTACACAATTTATACGGAAATGGAAAGTGACGGGCGATTCAAATTAAAATTGTTCTGCGTCAATCCGGCAGTGAATTTGGGAGAATACCTTTCAAAAGGAAACAGCGCCATATTCTTTTCGGCAACGCTTTTACCGATCCACTACTATAAATTGCTTTTGAGTGCGGAAAGGGATGATTATGCAATTTATGCAGAATCACCGTTTCCTCAAGGGAACAGATGTATTTTGATTGGTCAGGATGTGAGCAGCAAATATACAAGAAGAAATACGCGGACATACAAGCAGTTTGCACAATACATTCTGACGACAGTCAAGGAAAAAAGAGGAAATTATCTTGTGTTCTTTCCTTCCTATAAGTTTATGGAAGATGTATATGAGATGCTGGAACCCGATCTTGTAGAAGCGAAGATCACTTGTAGGATTCAGCAGCAGAATATGAATGAACAGACAAGAGAAGAATTTTTGCAGGAATTTGAAAGGGAGAGGGATGGCAGTCTGATCGGACTTTGTGTCATGGGAGGAATTTTCTCGGAAGGGATTGATCTTACGGAAGATAGGCTCATAGGAGCGATGATTGTAGGAACCGGTCTCCCGCAAGTGTGCAATGAGCGGGAGATTCTCAAACAATATTTTGACAAGATGAATGGGAAAGGATTTGATTACGCCTATCTTTATCCGGGAATGAATAAAGTGTTGCAGGCAGCAGGACGTGTAATCCGAACTGAAACAGACCGCGGAATAGTACTCCTTTTAGATGATCGTTTTATGAGACGGCAATATCAGGAAATTTTCCCGAGAGAGTGGAGCAGTTTTAAGACCTGCACGGTAGAAAGTGCAGGTCCTAGTTTGGAACAGTTTTGGAATGAACTGCATCCATGATGAAGTTTAAGAGGATTCCAACAGAAATGATGATGCCGCCGATAAAGGAGGCGTCTGAAAAGTCATTCCCGAGAAGAAAATCAATAAAAATTCCGGTGAAAAGCTGTCCGGTAAAGCTTAAAATGCTCAGATTTAGTGCGGATACTTTTGGAACAACGATGTTAAACAATAAAACTGTGGTTACCCCCAAAGTTCCACCAAGGTAAGCCCAAAAAGGTGTCGGACTGACCTCGAATAAGTTTGCTTTCGGTACGCAGAAAAAAGCAAAGATTATGGTAATTGGAAGCCCCACAAGATGATTCACAAGGGAACCGCTTAAAGCACCGATTTTCTCGGAAAGTCTGGAGTTGACGGTGCGGGCAAGTACAACAGTCACACCTCCTCCAATGGATAGGATCACGGCATAAATGGATGCTGTAATACTGAAATCCAGCATAGAACACACGCCGACCAGGGCAAAAAGAAATCCGAGCAATGAACTTTTACGGAACGGATATTTTTCCATACCGAAAAGTCCAAAACTGTCAATCAAAGCGGATGTAATCATTTGTCCGAAAAGTCCTAAGGCAATGATGCTTGTCATACTGATGTATTCGAAAGCAAAATTATTGAATACAGTGGTAAGAAATCCGAGCGCTCCGCCAAGATAAATCCAAAGAGGACCCTGCTTCCATAGCGGTTTCTTTTCTTTCTTCATACAATACAGAAATGTGGCAAAAATAACGCCGACAATGTGAATGATAACTGCGGAACGAAACGCGTCATAGCTTGCAGAAAGGGTTCCGTTCACGGAAATCATCGTTGCAATAACAACTCCGATAATTAATGATAAAAGTTGATACATAATACTTTACCTCCTGTTATGTAGTATATCGGGAGATGAAAAAATCGTATATGACATATGTCCTAGTGTTGAAAGGTAGATGTGATGAAACAAACAGAAATGAAACAAATTTATATAGAAAAAGCGTTTGCATATGGCTTTTCGGAACGATTTATCACAGAATGTGAATGTGTCCGATATGATGCCGGAGAGAAGATCATAGAAGAAAAAATGCCGCTCACAAAACTTTTGGTTATGCTGGATGGGCAGGCAAAGGTCTGCATGCATGCACCTAACGGGAAAAACTTAATCATATGCTATTATATATCGGAAGGTCTTCTTGGAGATATGGAATATTTGCAGAAGACAGATGAGGCAGAAGCTACCGTGATTGCCATTAGTGATGTGGTCTGTCTTTGGATTTCCTACTCTGTTTTGAGGAAAACACAAGAGGAGAATCCGATTTTTCTAAAGAAACTGGCGGAGGAAATGTCGAAGAAACTTATACAAAGTACGGAAAATTATATGCTGGCCGCGGTTTGTACCGGGGAAGAACGATTGTGCCATTACATTTTGAAAAATAGTCACCACCGGATCTTTTCTGATGTGCTGACCGATGTATCCTGTTCTGTGGGAATGAGTTACCGCCATATGTTTCGTCTGATCAGTCATCTTTGTGAGGAACAAATTCTGGAGAAACGCCTTAGCGGATATTACATTTTAAAACCGGAGGAACTTGCCAGAAGGGCGTTTCACAATATGGAACATACATCGGTATAAAAACATAGAAAACCTCTGCCGGAAGCATCTTGAAAGAGTAAGGCATGCTTTCAGCAGAGGTTTTATGTATTCGTTATTTATTCTTCAATTTCGTTAAAATATTTCAAAAATTCCAATGTTGCTTTTGAAGTAGGAACCTGTTCATTATGTGCGATAATAAGCTGACGTTGCGGCAGTTCGCTTTCTGTTTGCACGATAAAAAGGTCGCCGTCCTGTGGAACGCAGTAATCCGGAATGAAGGCAATTCCAAGACCTATTTTTGCAAGATCGATCAAAAGGTCGTTGCTGCTCAGTTCGATTTCCGGCACAAGATCCAACTGTTGCTGCTGAAACAGATTATGAAGAAATTCGCTCGTTGTACTTTTCCTTTCCAGCATAAGAATCGGATAATCCAACAATTCTCTATAACTAAGCTTACGGTCCTTCAATTCTGCAAACTCCTGATTGGCAATAAACACATCTTTGAAATTCGAAATTTTCTTAATGGATGCCACATTCCCGAGATTCGTGTTTGGGTAATTCGTGACAATTAAATCTACCTGTCCGGTTTCCAGAAGATCCACACAGCGTAAGGAAGTCTGATTCATCACTTTGATGTGGATATTTGGAAATTCCTGATGGAACCGTTTTAAATACGGCACAAGGAAATAACGACAGATTGTGTCGCTGGCGCCGATCCGGATCTGCCCTCCTGTGGAAGCGGCATCGATAATCTGAGCTTCTCCACGCTTGATCAAGTTCATGGCGGGTTCCACATGACGAAGCAAGATTTCTCCTTCTGGAGTAAGTTGTACTCGCTTTGTACTTCTAATAAAAAGTGACTGATCCAGTTTTTTTTCCAAAGCCTTAATTGACTGACTGACCGCAGACTGGGAAATGAAAAGCTGCTTGGAGGCTTCGGAAAAGCTTAAAGTAGTCGCTACATAATAGAAAACTTTATATAATTCGTAATTGATATCCATTATTAGTCCTCCTTATGAATATAAAAGTATTATAAGGGCTAACGGAAAAATTTACAAGATGCTTTCTGATTTTACTATTAAAGTATGAAAAAATTTGGTAAAATCAATGGAAAGAATCGCTTGAAATTTTGACAAAAGGAAGGAGATACGAGAAGTGAAATTACTACAGAGAACCATGGCATTTTTAGCAGCCTTGTCATTTATTGTTGTTTTGCTGATCACATCAGCGGAAGGAGCCATTTATCTGGACTTTCAGTATTATCAGAAGGAATACGAAAAATATGAAGTGTTGGATGATCTGGATATGACAATGGATGATGTAATGGATGTAACGCACAAGATGATGGCATATTTGCGAGGAGATAGAGAAGAACTTGTTGTAAATACCCATGTGGATGGAAAAGAACAGGACTTTTTCAATGAACAAGATCGGTTTCATATGGCGGAAGTCCGGGATATTTTCTGCAATGCACTTATGATCCGGTGGGTTTCACTTGGAATATTTGTAGCTTCCATGAGTGCGCTTCTTATTATGAAGGCAAACTGGAAGAAAATGGTATCTGCATGGTATATGGGACTGGTGGGATTTTTGGCGGCGGCAACAGGTGTACTCGCATATTTTATGATAAGAAACTTCGATCAATGTTTTGTGATTTTTCATGAAATCTTTTTTGACAATGATTTATGGATGTTCAATCCTGAGGAGGATTATATGATCCGGATGCTTCCGGAAGGATTGTTTGCAGACTTTGCAGTGAGAATTGGAATCTTTGCAGGAGTGCTTCTGCTTGTATTCTTGATTGTGGCATGGATTCTGCATAAATCGGCAAAAAGGAAGGAGGAAGATCAGAATTTGTTTAACATAAGCTAATCTTATCAATAAGTTAAGATATATTAATTATCCTTATGATAAGAAATATGGTAGAATAAAACCAAGCGAACTATAAACTTAAAAAACGGATTCAAACGGAGGAAACTATGAGTGGTGTAAAACGCGTATATGTAGAGAAGAAACCGGAATTTGCAGTGCAGGCAAAAGACTTGCTGCATGAAGTGGAGAGCTATTTAGGAATTAAAACAATTACAAACGTAAGAGTTCTCAATCGTTATGATGTGGAGAACCTTTCAGAAGAGACATTTGAAAGAGCATGCAACGGTGTGTTCGCAGAACCACCAGTTGATATTTTATATCATGAAACATTTGAAATAGCGGAAGGAAGCCGTGTTTTCTCGGTAGAGTATTTGCCGGGACAGTTTGATCAGAGAGCAGATTCTGCTGTGCAGTGCGTACAGTTTATCAAAGAAGACGAACAGCCTGTGATCAAGACGGCAACAACATATGTGATCGAAGGTGAGATCACGGAGGAAGAATTTGCGGCAGTGAAAAACCACTGCATCAATCCGGTAGATTCCAGAGAGACAGGAGCAGAGAAGCCGGAAACTCTCGTGACAGTATTTGACGAGCCGGACGATGTGAAGATTTTTGACGGATTTAAAGATATGCCGGAAGCAGAATTAAAAGAACTGTATGATTCTTTAGGACTGGCGATGACATTTAAAGACTTCCTTCATATTCAGAAGTATTTTCATGAGGAAGAAAAACGTGATCCTTCCATGACAGAGATCCGTGTATTGGATACGTACTGGTCAGATCACTGCCGTCATACAACATTCTCTACAGAATTAAAGGACATTACATTTGGCGAAGGCGATTATAAAGAGCCGATCGTCAATGCATATAAAAAATATATCAGCGATCACAGTGAGATTTTCAAAGGAAGAGAAGATAAATTTGTCTGTCTGATGGATCTTGCTCTTATGGCGATGCGTAAATTAAAACGCGAAGGAAAGTTAAACGATCAGGAAGAGTCCGATGAGATCAATGCATGCAGTATCGTGGTGCCGGTTATCGTAGACGGTGTGGAAGAAGAATGGTTAGTGAACTTCAAAAATGAAACACATAACCATCCAACTGAAATCGAGCCATTCGGTGGAGCGGCAACATGCCTTGGTGGCGCAATCCGTGACCCGCTTTCAGGACGTACTTATGTATACCAGGCAATGCGCGTGACGGGTGCGGCAGATCCGACGGTATCTGTGAATGAAACATTAAAAGGAAAATTACCACAGAAAAAACTTGTAACAGAAGCAGCACATGGATATAGTTCTTACGGAAACCAGATCGGTCTTGCTACAGGTGCGGTAAAAGAGATTTATCATCCGGACTATGTTGCAAAACGTATGGAAATCGGTGCAGTGCTTGGTGCGGCTCCAAGAAGAGCGGTAATCAGAGAAACATCAGATCCGGGGGATATCATTATCTTACTCGGCGGACGTACGGGACGTGACGGCTGCGGCGGAGCAACAGGATCTTCCAAAGTACATACAGAAGAGTCGATTGAGACATGTGGCGCAGAGGTACAGAAAGGGAATCCGCCTACAGAACGTAAGATCCAGCGGTTATTCCGAAGAGAAGAAGTAAGCAAGCTGATCAAAAAATGTAACGATTTTGGTGCCGGCGGGGTTTCCGTAGCAATCGGAGAACTTGCAGACGGATTGAGAGTAGATTTAGATAAAGTGCCGAAAAAATATGCCGGACTTGACGGAACAGAAATTGCAATTTCTGAATCTCAGGAGCGTATGGCAGTTGTTGTAGATGCAAAAGATGCAGAAACATTCCTTGCATATGCAAAAGAAGAGAACTTAGAAGCAACAGAAGTAGCTGTTGTAACAGAAAGTCCGAGACTTGTGCTTGTATGGAGAGGAAAGGAAATCGTAAATATTTCCCGTGCATTTCTGGATACAAACGGTGCACATCAGGAAACAAGTGTTGCTGTAGATATTCCAAACCGTGCAGATAGTATTTTAGTACGCAATGAAGTGGAAGATGTAAGAGCGAAATGGTTAGAGACACTTTCTGATCTTAATGTATGCTCCCAGAAAGGTCTCGTTGAAAGATTTGACGGTTCCATCGGAGCGGGTTCTGTATTTATGCCACACGGTGGAAAATACCAGATGACAGAAACACAGGCTATGGTAGCGAAATTACCTGTCTTAACAGGAAAATGTGATACGGTTACGATGATGAGCTACGGATTTGATCCATACTTATCAAGCTGGAGCCCATACCATGGAGCTGTGTACGCAGTTCTTGAGTCTGTGGCAAAAATCGTTGCAAATGGTGGAGATTACAGCAAGATCCGCCTTACATTCCAGGAATACTTCCGTCGTATGACAGAAGATCCAAGCAGATGGAGCCAGCCATTCGCAGCGCTCCTCGGTGCATATGATGTACAGTTAGGGCTTAGACTTCCATCCATCGGTGGAAAAGACAGTATGTCAGGAACATTCCAGGATATTGATGTACCTCCGACACTCGTTTCTTTCGCGGTAGATGTGGCAGTACAGAAAGATATTATTACACCGGAATTAAAAGCGGCAGGAAATAAATTAGTATGGCTTCATATTGATACAGATGAATTTGATCTTCCTGTATATGAAAAAGTTATGGAGCAGTACGGAAAATTCAGAGAAGATATCCAGAACGGCAATATCGTATCAGCATATGCGCTTGACAGACATGGTATTGCTGCAGCGGTAAGTAAAATGGCGTTTGGTAACGGCATGGGCGTGAAGATTGAAAGCAATGTAGATAAGAGAGATCTCTTTGCACCAATGTTTGGTGATATCATTGCAGAAGTTCCGGCTGACAAAGTGTCTGCACTTGCAATTAAGTATACAGTGATCGGTGAAGTGACAGAGAAGAATACAATCGAGTACGGTGACATGACAATCGGACTTGAGGAAGCAGTTTCTACATGGAAAGCTCCTCTAGAGAAAGTGTTCCCATCTGTATCCGGAGCAACAAAACCGGAATCCATAGAAGAAAAATTATTTGACGCAGATCATATTTATATCTGTAATCATAAAATTGCACAACCAACTGTATTTATTCCGGTATTCCCTGGAACAAACTGTGAGTATGACAGTGCGAAAGCATTTGAACGTGCCGGAGCAAAGACGATTGTTAAAGTATTCAAGAACTTGGATGCAGCAGATATCCGTGATTCCGTAGCAGAGTTTGAAAAGACGATTGCACAGTGTCAGATGATCATGTTCCCAGGCGGATTCAGTGCCGGTGACGAGCCGGATGGTTCGGCAAAATTCTTTGCAACTGCGTTCCAGAATGCAAAGTTAAAAGAAGCGGTAGAAAAATTGTTGAATGAAAGAGACGGGTTGGTACTTGGTGTCTGCAATGGCTTCCAGACATTGATCAAGCTTGGTTTAGTTCCATACGGAAAGATTTGTGGACAAACAGAAGGTTCACCGACTCTTACTTACAATACAATCGGACGTCACATTTCTAAGATGGTTTATACAAAGGTTGTGACAAACAAATCTCCTTGGTTACAGGGAGCAGAGCTTGGCGGAGTATATACAAACCCGGCATCTCACGGCGAAGGACGTTTCGTAGCTTCTGATGAAGTACTGAAAGAACTCTTCGCAAACGGACAGGTTGCAACACAGTACTGTGACCTTGACGGAAACATCACAATGGATGAAGAGTGGAACCCGAACGGTTCTTACATGGCAATCGAAGGTATCACAAGTCCGGATGGACGTGTACTCGGTAAAATGGCACACTCTGAACGTCGCGGTGATTCCGTAGCGATCAATATCTACGGCGAGCAGGATTTGAAGATATTTGAATCGGGTGTGAAATATTTTAAATAGTTCAAAATTAGGATAGGAAAGTCGGAGGCCGCCAATAAAATGGTGGCTTCCGGTTTATTTTGATGATATAGGAAATTCCTTCGGAATCCTATATCAAAATAAACACACTTCGTGTGAAGATGCGCAGTTCGCGGCAAGGAGTTTCTTATTTCGTAACCGCTCGCGCGCGAAGGGGCTATCGGGAAATAGATAGTTCTAAA
>OFMJ01000549.1_pt1 | contig 38658 bp, 29 predicted proteins | sample 1541801 | NCBI WGS metagenome assembly OFMJ01 (sample SAMN04209234, study PRJEB22552) | human gut metagenome | biome: gut; material: feces | host: Homo sapiens | place: USA: Oklahoma
GTTTTCCCTTTAAATGGGATTGGTGAAAATACGCATCTTCAATCGGATGTAAAGCTTGTGACGAAGGCTTTGTCTTTGAAGCGATCGTATCGTCCACAATACAGAAAACAGGCTTTCCGGTGCGTGCTGCTTCCGAATAAATAATCTCAATGACAGAGCATTTTAACGTATCTGAAAGTAAGGAATCATCCCATTTTCCGGAATTGAGGAAATGGGCAATCGTAGTTCTGTGGCAGGAACTGTTTTTAGCAAAGTTCGTGGTTTTTCCATGATATCCTGAAATGAAAATACTGATTAGGATACTCATAAGATGGTTTATTACTCGGTTCGAATAAAATTTGCATAAGTTTAATTTTTTAAACTGGTTGTATATGAATGAGGAATGATGTATAGTATTTGCGAGAGACACCTTCTTTCGTAAATGTTGCAAATGTTTGTTTAGGCACTTTCATTATACAACACATGGAATCGAGGTGTCTTTCTTTTATGCAAAATCACGAACTTGCTCATTTATAGATTTATTATTATTTTTTGTCTGATAGCGCTTTGATACTTGAGATGTACTCAGATGGCGTCATCCCGGTAATCTTTTTGAACTGCCTGGAAAAATAATGAATAGAAGAATATCCTAGCTTTTCGGAAATCTGGGTAAAGTTTAAATGTTCTGTTCGCATCATGCCTTTGGCAGTTTCTATTTTCATTTTTGAAAAATACTCGATAATACCAAGTCCGCTTTGTTCCTGAAAGATTTTCTGAAGTTGGGAACGCCCGATCAGATTGTCCTTGCATATTTTTTCTATTGTAAGTTTTTCGCTCAAGTGATTACCAAGGTAAGTGGTTACGCGGGTGAAAATATCCTGATCCCCCCGTTGTTTTGTTGTTTTTAAAAATTTAGTAGAATTGTTTTTGCTTATAGCAGAAGGCGTATGATACCTTCGTATAATATGGAGCAGAAAACGTTCCAAAGCAATTCGTATCATTTGTAATGAACCGAAAGGAGCAGATGATTTTAGAAACATTTCTTCCTGATAGGGGTCATCAAGTCTTCCATCAAAAGTTTCTTTCGCTTCTGAAATAATAATTCCTAAAATACTTCGTTCCGTTTCATCCAGATTGAGTATTTTCCGTTGAAAGAATTCCATGTGGGAATCGTTGCATTCAAAAGAAACGACGATGAGATTTGGAGCAATCTTGCCGTCAGCAGTTACTTTGTGAAATTCATTTGGTTGATGGAAAACGATTTCTCCTTTTTCCAAACGGTGGAAGGATTTTCCGGCTGTAATTTCTACCGCTCCTTTGTCTACGTAGAGAAATTCCCAAAAATTATGAGACTCTCCCTGAAATGAAAAATCGTTCATGTATTCAAAATAGTGAATGGTATATATCTTTTCAATATTAAATTCTTCTTTTAATAAAATCGGTTTGTAATCCATAGTGTTAATATGAGGTTCCCTTCGTTAAAACTTACTAATATAATACCGCATTCCCTGTGAAAAAGTAAAGTAGCAAGTAAAGTGACACTGATTTTTCTTTATGTAAGAATCATTGGTGGGGTAACTGGAGGTATCAAAGGTTAAAATTTGAGGAATTTGTGTGAACTGTCAAAAAAACGGGAAGAAATGTCTTCCCGTTTTTGCAATTTTGATGTACAATGTCTGATATAGACATTACATAATAAATTCTAGTTTAGGAGGATTTGAAAATGGAACGTAAAAATTTATGGGAAACTTACAACGAAGCACAGCTCGTTGAACTTGAAGAAGTGAACAAAAGATACTGTGCATGCCTGGATGCGGGTAAGACTGAAAGAGAATGTGTAAGAAAGACCATTGAGATGGCAGAAGTTGAAGGATACAGAAATTTAAAAGATCTGATTCGCGATAATGTGAAACTTTCAGCAGGGGACAAGGTTTATATGGATTACAATGAAAGAGCAATCGCACTTTTCAACCTTGGAACAGAACCGCTTGAAAATGGTATGAATATCTTAGGAGCGCACATTGACTCCCCACGTATCGACCTGAAGCAGAATCCGTTATACGAACAGGAAGGTTTCGCATATTTTGATACTCATTACTACGGTGGAATTAAGAAATATCAGTGGGTTGCACTTCCGCTTGCACTCCACGGTGTTGTAGTGAAAAAAGATGGAACAAAGGTAAATGTATCAATCGGTGAGAATGAAAATGATCCGGTATTTGCAATCACTGATCTTCTGATTCATCTTGCAGGTGAGCAGATGGAGAAAAATGCTGCGAAAGTAGTAGAGGGAGAGAAGTTGGATCTTCTGATCGGCAACAAACCGGTAGCCGGAGAAGAAAAAGATGCAATCAAAGCAAATGTTTTAAACCTTCTGAAAAAGACTTATGATATCGAGGAAGATGATTTCCTTTCTGCAGAACTTGAAATCGTACCTGCAGGAAAAGCAAGAGAATGCGGACTTGATTCCAGCATGATCATGGCATACGGACAGGATGACAGAGTATGTGCATTTACATCTTTATTTGCACTTCTGAATGTAAAAGACGTAAAACGTACAAGCTGCTGTCTGTTAGTTGATAAAGAAGAAATCGGAAGTACAGGTGCAAGTGGAATGAATTCCAACTTATTTGAGAATATTGTGGCAGAACTTCTTGCTTGTACAGAGGAATACAGTGACTTAAAAGTACGTCGTGTGTTAGCAAACTCTAAGATGCTTTCTTCTGACGTAAGTGCAGCATTTGACCCGATGTTCCCGGAAGTATTTGAGAAACGTAATTCTGCATTCTTTGCAAAAGGTATCGTATTCAACAAATATACAGGAAGCCGTGGAAAGAACGGTTCTAACGATGCAAACCCAGAATATATTGCAGAACTTCGCAAGATTATGGATGACAGCAATGTATCTTTCCAGACAGCGGAACTTGGAAGAGTAGACGCTGGCGGTGGCGGAACAATTGCTTACTTAATGGCAATGTATGGAATGGATGTTATTGATAGTGGTGTTCCGGTACTTTGCATGCATGCACCTTGGGAGATCACAAGCAAAGCGGATATTTACGAGACAGTTCGCGGATATGAAGCTTTCTTAAAAGCAGAATTCTAGAATAGGTTTGAAAATTTATTTTTAGCGTAATATAAAAGGTGTTACTCAATCAGTTGAATGATCTGAGTAACACCTTTTTTGCGATAGCTATGTATTTGGAAGCCTGTATTTTCCGGAAGATGTTTCCTGTGCAGGTGCAGATTTACGTAAGGCATCTGCCATACCTTTTACAGAAGAGGCATATTCAAGCGGAGACATTCCGGTTGCCTTCTTAAAACGTTTGGAAAAGTACGGAAGGGAGCTGAAAGATAAAAAGTAAGCGATTTCAGTAAAGTTCATAATTCCGTTTCGAATCAGTTCTTTGGCTTTGTCTATTTTCATTTCGTTAAAATATTCCATCGGTCCGCAGCCTTTTCGGTCATAAAATACAGTATGAAGAGTAGAACGGCTGATGGAAAAAGCGTCACAGATACTTTGCACTGTAAGCTGATCACAGATGTGAGTTTCCATATAGGACACAATCTGGTTAAACAGAGTTTCTCTTGCATTGTGGCTTCCGGCAGTAAGCTGCTGCTTCGGAATACTCTTGTGAGTCGAGGAGGCAGAATGAATGCGTCTGCAGGTAATCAAAAATAACTCCATATAGAGAAGGATCAGTTGCTGTGAGGCAAAAGGTGTTTCGGATTTCAGCAGAACCTGTTCCACAAAAGGAATATGCATGGGTGTGCGGAACGTCTGTCTCGCTTCGTTGATGATCAGTGAAATCAGATTCCGTTCTTTTTCATCCAGTGTAAAGGATTTGTTTGCAAAAAACTGGATTGCAGGTGAAAAACTTACAAAAGAACACGCAACCAGATTCAAAGATGATTTTCCGGCAGACTTGAATGCGTGGAACTCATTCGGTTTGTGAAAAATAATATCACCGGAATTTAATAGTACTTGATTATCTCCGGCAGTTACAGATACGCTCCCCCGATCCACGTATAGAAATTCCCAAAAATCATGGGATTCTCCGTGGAAAATGAAGTCGGAAGTGTATTCAAAATAGTGGATGGTTACAATGGAATCAATTACAATTTCCCGCTTTAAATAAGTCTTTACATATGCCATATTTTTGCCTCCTATACTGGGATTATAGCAGAAAAAAGATAATATGACAATAATGAAAGATAAAAGTATAAACAAAGTTGTGCAAAATATAATATAATACAGACAAGAAAAAGAGGAAAATGAACATTATCACTAAAGGTGTTAGAAAGAGGTAAGGAATAATGACAATTGATGTGAATGATACACAGCTTATGCTGGATGAAAAGACTCTTTCTTTTTCTGTTCAGGCAGGTGAACAAACCTGGAGATTCAGAAAGGATGCGAAACCGCGTCTGGAGTGTGAGGAAGGTACAATATACTTTGAAGATGCAGTTGTAGTGAGCCACAAAGAGTTTGTATCCGGTATCGGAAAAGGAATTCAGAGCCATTACGAAGGATTTGAGGTAAATGGACAGAAAGTTCCATATGCATTCGATACAATTGTATGGATTGAATATGCAAGCGGTAATATCTTCTGCGAGTGGATTCCACTTCAGGAAGAAGGGCTGAACATTAAGGCAGTATACTGGCCGGGAGAGATGGAATTTGAAGAAGCAAAAGATTCCTGGTACACACTTCTCAACTGGCAGCAGGGAATTCTTCTCCCAAACACATGGGAGACAGAAGTAAACAAAGTTGTATTTGATGGATTTTTTGAGACGGCGGGCGGATACATGCCATGGTATGCACAGGTTCGAGACAGAGCAGGTTATATCGCAATCTGTATGACACCTTGGAACGCAGGATGGAATGTAGATCACCCGGAGAACGGACCATACACCCATGTGGGAATGCGTTTTGAACCGAGTCTTGGAAAGATGGATTACCGCAGAGTGGTACGCTACACATTCCTCAATGATTGTGATTACAATGATATGTGTAAAGTGTACAGAGCTTATGTGAAAGAAGAAGGAAGACTTCGGACTCTCGCAGAGAAAGCAGTACAGAATCCGACCATTGATGATCTGATCGGATGCGCATTCGTACATAAGGGAATTAAGACAAGTGTGCAGAAGAATTCCAGCTTTTATGATCCGGAAAATCCGCATAAGAACGACAATCTTGTAACATTTGCACAGAGAGAAAAAGAGATAAGAGAACTTCACGATCTTGGAGTGAAGAAGTTATATATGCATTTGGATGGATGGGCGCAGCCTGGATATGACAATCAGCATCCGGACTACTATCCGATCTGCGAAGAAGCAGGTGGAGAAAAAGCAATGAAATCTCTTGTTGATACAATGCATGAACTTGGTTATATGTTCGGTATTCATGATCAGTACAGAGATTACTACCTTGCAGCCAAGACTTATGATGAGCATTATGCATGTCAGCTTGCAGACGGAACCATTCCGGGACATGACCGATGGGCAGGAGGACCGCAGACATACCTTTGTGGAACACAGGCGCCATATTACGTGAAACGTAATTTCAATTACTTAGAAGAAAAAGGGATTGAACTTGATGGGGCATACCTTGATGTATTTACATGTAATGAGGGAGATGAATGTGCAAATCCTTATCACAGAATGACAAGAAAAGAATGCTACGATTACAGGGCACTTTGCTTTAGATATTTACTTTCCAAAGGAATTCTTCCAAGTTCTGAGGAAGTAAGTGATTGGTGTGTACCGAGCATGGTAATGTGCCATTACGCACCATATGAATTTATGATGGAGAAGCCGGGGACACCGAAAAAAGGTATTCCGGTACCATTATATAACCTTGTATATCATGACTGTCTGATCGAACCTTGGATGATGGATAAGGTAAGTGAAGAAGAAGACTACATGTTATATGCACTGCTCAATGGTGGAGCGCCATACATTATTCGTGACGGTGCTTACCCAAATACAGATGGATCCTTTGACGGCGGTGTGAAATTTACACTGGAAGAACAGAGAGACAGATGCAAAATCGTTTCTGATCTTCATGAAAAAGTGGCAAAATGCGAACTGGTACGCCACGAACTTGTAGATGGAAACTACAACATTCAGAGAAGTGTATTCGCAGATGGAACAACAGTTACGGTCGATTTTGAAAATCAGACATATGTAATTGACTAAAAATGAGGTGTGAAAATGGGAAAATGTTTAACAGTTGCAATTGCAGGTCTTGGAAGCAGAGGAAAAGATGTATATGCGCAGGCACAGAAAAAATTTCCGGGAAAGATGAAGATCGTAGCGGTTGCGGATATTGATCCGGAGAAAGTAGAAATTGCGGCAAAAGAATTTGATGTTCCGAAGGAAGGCTGCTTTAAAAGTGCAGAGGAGATGCTTGAACAGGACAAACTTGCAGACGTAATGTTCATTGCAACACAGGACAGACAACATGTGGGACATGCGATCCCGGCTTTGAGAAAGGGATATCATTTACTTCTTGAGAAACCGATCTCCCCGCTTTTGGCTGAATGCAGAGAGCTTGTAAAGGTTGCAAAGGAATGTGATCGAAGAGTGGTTGTATGCCATGTACTTCATTATACACCGATTTACCAGAAAGTAAAAGAACTTCTGGATGCAGGAGAGATTGGAGATATTGTTTCCATTATGGCTTCCGAAAATGTGGGATGGTGGCATATGGCACATAGTTTTGTCCGTGGAAATTGGTGCAATTCCAATGAGACGAGTCCTATGATTCTTCAGAAATGTTGCCATGATATGGATTTATATTTATGGCTTGCAGGAAAGACATGCGACTCAATTTCTTCTTATGGAGATACTTATCTGTTTAAAGAGGAAAAAGCTCCGGAAGGCTGTGCTATGAGATGTCTCGATTGTAAAATCAAGGGTTGCCCGTTTAATGCGGAAGACATTTATCTGAATAGTGAAGTGACCGGTGTAAAGGGCGGGAACAAGAATTGGCCGGCTAATGTACTTGTGAATGAAGAGCCGACAGAAGAAAATATTAGAGAAGCGCTGCAGGAAGGACCTTATGGAAGATGTGTTTACCATTGTGACAACAATGTAGTAGATCATCAGGTTGTTAATTTGAACATGACAGATGGAACAACAATGAGTTTCACAATGTGTGGATTCTCTGCTTCTATTGCAAGATATGCAAAATTCCATGGAACAATGGGAGAACTGATCGTGAACATGGATGGAGAAAGTATGGAAGCGAATGAGATTGTTTTAAGAAAATTTGGTCCGGTAGTAGAAGAGACAAGGATTGATGTTTCTTCATTATCTGATGATTTCTCAGGACATGGCGGCGGAGATATCAAGATGGTGGAAGAATTCCTGGATGTGTTAAGCGGTGAGAAAGAGGTAAGCCCTTATGTGACATCTTTGGAAGTTTCTATGGAGAGTCATTACTGTGCACTTGCAGCAGAGGAATCCAGAGTTCTTGGTGGACAGGTGGTACAACTTGAGAACTACCGTAATGAATAACGTATGTAAGTCTTCGAGTGAGGACTTCATATATAAATTTGCTCATTATGAGAGTGAATAAATTCAAATTCTAACCAATAATAAAAGAAAAGGAGAGATGTGTTATGAAGAAGAATTTGAAAAGATTAGCAGCCCTTGGCCTTTGCGTGGCTATGGGAGCTACAATGCTTGTCGGATGTGGCAGCAAAGATGGAGGAAAAAGCAAGGATGGTAAGGTTGAACTTACGATGGCTGTATGGGATTCTGATCAGGAGCCTGTAATGAAAAAAATGGCAGAGGCCTATACAAAAGAGCATCCAAATGTAACTGTTAAGACACAGCTTACAACATGGACAGAGTACTGGACAAAGCTTGAAGCAAGTGCTACAAGTGGTTCAGCAGCCGACATTATTACAATGAATGTTATGCATGTAGAAGAGTATGCAGAAGCAGGTATCTTAATGGATCTTACAGATGCTGAAAAGAAATCAGATTTAAAAATCAATGATAATTTCCCGGCACCACTTGTTGATGGATATACTGTAGATGGTAAATTATATGGTATTCCAAAAGACTTTGATACAAATGCTGTATTCTACAACAAAGAAATCTTTGATAAAGCTGGTGTAGAGTATCCGAAGGATGGATGGACATTTGAAGAGTTCAAAGCAACAGCAGAGAAGATTAAAGCAGCAAATCTTCCAGGTGTATATGCTTGCCCGGTTAACCGTAACTCAAGCCAGACAACATATGATGCAACAATTGTAGCAAACGGCGGCTATATTTTAAATGAAGATAACACAGAAACAGGTTGGGATGATCCAGCTACAATCGGCGGTATCCAGCCATGGTTAGATTTTGTAACAGAGGGACTTTCACCAACACTTGAGCAGATGACAAACACAGACCCAGACTCTATGTTCCAGGGTGGTCAGGTAGCAATGTATCTCTCAGGTAACTACATGATCCCTTCATACAACAAAACTCTTGAAGGAAAATATGGTATTGTTTCAAGACCTACATTTAACGGTAAAAACACAGATATCATCAATGGTTTAGCGTTCTCTGTATCAGCAAATACAAAGAACCCAGAAGAAGCAACAGATTTCGCATTATGGTTAGGAAGTGAAGAAGCACAGAAAATTCAGGCTGAAGCTGGTGTTGTAATTTCTGCAAGAAATGATTGCCAGGAAATTTACCCAACTACTCACCCTGACTTAAACCTTCAGGTATTCCTTGACAACGTAGAGAATTCTACATTATTACCACACTGTAAAGTATCATCTGAGCTCGGACAGGTTGAAAAAACATACTTAGAGAAAGCTTGGATGGGAGAAATTACATTAGAAGAAGCTTGTAAGAGCATCAAACCAGAGGAAGATGCAATTCTTGACAAGATGAACAAGTAAAGTAGGGATGTTTTATGAGCGAAGAAAAGAAAATGGCAAAACCTGCAAAAAGGAAAGCCAGTAAAAGAGAAAGGAAGGACTGGACTGCGGCATATATCTTTATTGCACCAGTAACAATTGGATTGATTATATTCTACGTCTTTCCATTTATCCAGAACTTCTGGTTTAGTTTTAATGATGTAAACAAATTCAATATGGCTACGTTTATAGGTCTCGAGAACTATAAACAGTTATTCCAGGAGCCGGATTTACTTCTCGCGCTCAGGAATACATTGATTTACGCAGTGATTACAGTTCCGATTGGGCTGGCGCTGTCACTGTTAATAGCTTCTTTATTGAACTCTAAAATTAAAGGAACTTCATTCTACCGTACAATTTACTTCCTGCCATCTGTAACGATGTCAGTAGCTGTAGCACTTGTTTGGAAATTAATCTTCCATAGCGAATATGGTATTTTCAATGAGATTGTGAAAATGCTTGGTGGTTCACCACAAAGCTGGCTTACAAAACCTGCTACAGCACTTGGATGTGTTATGATCGTAGCAATCTGGGGAAGTGTTGGTTACAATATGATTATTCTTCTTGCCGGTATGCAGGGAATTTCAAAATCATATTATGAAGCGGCAGCGATTGACGGAGCTGGCCTGTACAGAGATTTTTCAAGATTACAGTTCCGTTACTTACACCGACAATCTTCTTTGTAACAATTACAGGATTGATTGGTGCATTCCAGGTATTCGATAGTATTTATATGATGATAGACCCACAGACAAACCCTGCGTTTAATCAGGTTAAGACAATGAATGTACTCTTCTACCAGAATGCGTTCATGTATGGTTACAAAGGTTACGCGGCAGCAATCTCCATCTTTATGTTTGTAATTATTATGATTATTACAGCCATTCAGTTATGGGGGCAGAAAAAATGGGTTAATTACGATTAAAGGAAGGAGGAAATACAATGTCAACTGCAACAAAAAGAAATCATGTGTTGATTCATATCATTTTGATAGCCGGTATTGCAATTACAGTATTCCCATTCCTTTGGATGGTATTTACATCATTTAAAACATTGCCGGAATCCATGCAGATTCCACCGACTATCTTACCGGAAGCGTTGAACTTAGAATCATATAAGTATGTGTTAGAAGTTCTTCCTTTTGGAACGATTTATACAAACACAATTGTTGTCACAATTATTACTACAGTGGTTCAAGTTATATTCTGTACAATGGCAGCTTATGCATTTGCAAGAATTGACTTCCCATTTAAAAATGCAATTTTCATGGTTCTGTTATCAATCTTAATGGTACCTGGACAGATTTTCTTGATTCCACAGTACTTGATTATTCAGAACTTAGGATTAATCAATACGTTACCAGGACTTTTCTTACCAAACCTGTTTAGTGCATTCGGAACATTCTTGTTAAGACAGTTCTTTATGTCACTGCCGAAGGAATTGGAAGAAGCAGCATTGCTTGATGGATGTAACAGATTCCAGATTTTTGGAAAAATCATGCTTCCACTTGTACAGCCGGGTATTGTTGCACTCGTAATTTTTACAGCGAAGTTTGCATGGAATGACTTTATGTGGCCATTGATTGTAAACTCTGATCCTGCAAAAATGACATTAGCTCCGGCGTTGTCATTACTGAAAGGACAGTATGCAACAAACTATCCTGCACAGATGGCAGGTGCAGTACTTGCGGTAATCCCAATGATCGTTCTGTTCTTTGTTTTCCAGAAACAGTTCATCGAAGGTGTTGCACAGTCAGGTATTAAAGGTTAATACATACCTAATATTTCGGAAGTATCTGAAAGTTATGGGGGGAGGGGTCTACACCTCTTCCCCATATTAATATAAGAAGCATCTTTATTTTTTCATTGAGTACTCACAAGAAGAGTGCCGAATGAAGAAATAAAGGGGGGAATGAGAGTGAGGAAGTTCTGTTCGATTGTAAAACTTACATTTCTTACGAACTTTGCATACATCAAAGCCTTTTGGCTGAATATTGTAGGAACGGCAGTTTCCATCATTGTCTACTACTTTCTTTGGCAGTTTGTATTTCAGAAGCAAGATACGATTGCAGGATTTACGATGGAACAGATGACAACATATGTGATTCTGTCGAGAATTCTTTCTTCTCAGTTTTCCGGTGGAATCAATATGGAATTCGCGGAATGGATTTATGAAGGAACCATTGGGATGGAGCTTTTGCGTCCGGTTTCTCTGTTCTTTAATTTGTTTGCCAAGAGAATGGGAGAATTTCTATTTTTTGTAGTGTTCAAAGGTTTGCCTATTACAGTGGTATGTCTCCTTTTGATGGGAGGAAGCGCGCCGTTTGGGGTGACACAATTTTTGCTTTTTGTCGTGAGTGTGGTGATTTCTATAGGAATCATGTTTTTCATTGAATTTATGGTTGGATTGTGTTCGTTTTACACCTTTAACAATCATGGACTCCGTTTTATGAAGAGTTCCCTTCTCTCCATTTTATCGGGAGGAGTCGTACCGATTTTTTTCTTCCCGGAGGCGATAGTAAAAGTTTTAGACTATATGCCGTTTGCCGGGATGGTGTCTGTTCCGGTGCAGATTTATATGGGGGAATATGGAATGGCAGAGTCAGTGAAATATATTGTGCTTCAGATAATCTGGTGTATCCTTCTTTTTGGTTTTGCGAAGTTTTTCTATGCAAAGAGCATCCGAAAAGTCGTCGTACAAGGAGGGTAGGCTATGAGAAGAGTATTGTATTATATGAGAGTATGTAAGGCGTATCTCCGAATTGGTTTTGTCACACTTGTGCAGTATCCGGCAGATACGGTGATCTGGATTTTATCCATGTTACTTCGTGAGGCTTCCGGATTTATCGGAATTATTACAATCGCAAGCGTAGCAGGCGGATTAGGAAATTGGGGTATTTATGAGATCTGTATTCTCTTTTCTATCTGTGCGATTATTGAGGCAATTGGTCAGGCTTTCTTAGATTGTGTGTGGAGTATTTCCAGTTCCATACGAAAGGGGAAGTTGGATGTAATTCTTGTAAGACCGGCATCTCCATTTGTACAGCTTTTGGGGCAGAGAGTCCACTTTCAGGCAGTCATTACGATGGTGATTTATATTGGAATCTTGGCGTATTCTATGAGGCAGTTCGGAATATCCGGAGGTGTCGGGACGATTCTGTTTCTACTGGAAACAATCATTTGTGGAACGATTATCAATACAGGGCTTTACACGATATTTAACAGTTTGAATTTTTGGATTGTCAACGGGAATGATGTGGCGGAATTGGTACTGACATGCCGGGAATTTGCCAAATATCCGTTGAGCGTATTTCCAATGATGATTCGGACATTTTTTACTTATATGATTCCGTTTGGATTTATGGGATACTATCCGGTTGCATTTCTTACGGGAAAGACAGGAGCCTGGGTAATTTGGGCAATGCCGTTGGCAGCGTTTGGTGTGGTAAGTGTGGCAGGCCTTCTTTGGAAAGCCGGGCTTAGAGGCTATAACAGTACGGGAACATAAGGGAGTGTACAGGGATGAGTCAGATAGAAGTGAAACATATTGTAAAAGAATATCAGAGAAAGAAACAATATACGCACATGGGAAAAGCTTTTTCTATGATGTTCCGACCGGAGTATGAAGCGAAACGGGCGGTGGATGATGTTAGTTTTTCGATTGAAAAGGGAGAGTCTGTTGGATATGTCGGGCCAAATGGAAGTGGAAAATCTACTACGATTAAGATGCTTTGCGGGATTCTGTGTCCCACGGAAGGGAGTATCCGAGTAAGAGGAATCGACCCTTTTAAGGAACGGACGAAAAACAGTAAAAACATCGGGGTTGTGTTTGGAAACCGTTCTGTACTTTGGTGGGACGTTCCGGTCATTGAATCCTATAAGGTGTTGCAGCAACTGTATGAGATACCGGAGAGACAGTTTCAGGAGAACTTGGAGAAATTTCAAGATATTATGGGGATTGGATCTCTTCTTTCCGTACCGGAACGTCAGCTTTCACTTGGACAGAGGATGCGGTGCAATATCGCGGCGGCATTTTTACATAATCCGGAAATAGTGTATCTGGATGAACCGACGATAGGATTGGATTCGGAATCGAAGGAGAGTATCAGGAAGTGCATTTTGGATATTAATGAAGAGGCGAAGACAACCTTCATTGTAACAAGTCATGATTTTCAGGATATCGAGACGTTGTGTCGGCGGATTATGGTAATTAGCCAGGGCAATATTATTTTGGACGATATGATGGCAAATGTGCGTCAGGAGTTTAATAAAGAGAAGAAGATTCGAGTGGAAATGGCAGAAAATCCATGGTTCCAAAAGGAAACATTTTCTTTGCCTGGAACGAAAGAAGTTCTCTCGACGCCGCATAGTCTTGTGGTGGAGTATGATGTGGCAAAAGCAGAGAGTATTTCCATTTTGCAGGAAGTGGCAAAGAGGACAGAAATTCAGGATGTAGAAATCAGTTCCAGAGATATTGAGTCTATTATACAAGGAATTTTAAGAAAGGGCAGAAAATAAAAGTATGAAAGAAAGTAAGACAAATTTAAAACTAACTAGTGTAGAATCTGTGAAAGTTTCTGCAAAGGAGAATGTTGTTGATATTCTCTTCGACGGAGGAATCGCAGGAAAACTGACATTCCTGGAAGAAAATATTTTCCGCTATGATGTGGATCCAAAAGGCGTATTCGCACCATATGCAACACCGAGGGATGAGGCGCACACAGCGAAAATCCAGCAGCATCCGGATGAATCGGATGCGTACACAAAACCTTCCGCAAGAGTTTTATGGCAGGAGGACAAATTTATTGTACTTTGCGGGGGTACATCGATCACATGGGACAAAGAGACTGCAAAAATGAGTGTTTGTATACATGGAAGAATTGTGCTGGAAGAGGCAGAGCCACTACAAATTGCAGAAGGAGAAATGATTCAGATCCTGGAAAAAGAACCGGGTGAGAATTTCTACGGTGGCGGAACACAAAATGGGCGATTTGTACACACAGGTAAGAAAATCCAGATTGTAAATGAAAGTGCATGGATGGATGGCGGCGTAGCGTCTCCGAATCCGTTTTATTACACAACAAATGGATATGGTGTACTTTATAATACATTTTCTGATGGAACATATGATTTCGGAGAAGAAAATCAGGAACTCGTAAAAGTTGTACATAAAGAAAGCAAGCTGAGCGCATATTATTTCCTGACAGGAAAGACGTGTGGACGTGAGCTTGTACAAGAATTGTTACAAGGATATTATCATGTAACAGGAAATCCTTTATTCCTTCCGGAATACGGATTCTATGAAGGACATTTAAACTGTTATAATCGTGATGCGTGGTCAGCAGAATCCGGCGATAAGGCATGGAATGTAAAAGGTGACGCTTCTTATGATAGTGAAGGTGTTACACATTATGAAAGCGGTATGGCGACAGGTTACCGTTTGCCGGAAGGGGCGCATTCTGAGTCTCTGAATGGAGAAGGACCACATGTGAGAACGGAGAACTATCCGGACTCGGTAGATACACCGTATGAATATTCTGCGAGAGCAGTTTTAGATCAGTATGTGAAACACGATATGCCGCTTGGATATTTCCTCCCGAATGATGGATATGGCGGAGGATACGGTCAGAATGGCTATTATGTACAGGGCGGAGTCAATGAAGATGGTTCAAGCACTCCGGAAAGAATTGAAGCCGTAGATGCTAATGTAGAAAACTTTGCAAGATTTACAGAGTATGCAAATAGTAAAGGTGTTGCATCCGGACTTTGGACAGAGAGTAATCTGGCGCCGGATTCCAACAATGATACATATTGGCATCTTCTTCGTGACTTCCAGAAAGAAGTTACAAAAGGTGGAGCTACGACATTGAAGACAGATGTTGCGTGGGTAGGACCTGGATACTCTTTCCAGCTCAATGGAGTAAAAACAGCATATGATATCGTAACGACATCCGAGAACTTCCGTCCGAATATCATTTCTCTGGATGGATGGGCTGGTTCTCAGAGGTTCAATAGTGTATGGAGTGGTGATCAGACTGGAGGAAATTGGGAATATATCCGTTTCCATATTCCGACTTATATTGGAAGTTCTTTAAGTGGTAATCCAAACATCGGAAGTGATATGGATGGTATTTTCGGGGGACGTCCGCTTATCGCAACACGTGATTATCAGTGGAAATCTTTCACTCCACAGATGTTGAATATGGATGGATGGGGAACTTATATGAAGTCACCGTTTACTTTTGGAGATCCGTATACAGGAATCAACCGTATGTACATGAAGATGAAAGCACAATTGATGCCGTATATTTATACATGTGCAGCGGCAGCTTCTAATATTGATACAGGAAACAGTGATACTGGCCTTCCGATGGTAAGAGCGATGTTCCTGGAATACCCGAAGGATGAGTATGCGTATAGCAGACAGATGCAATATCAGTTCATGCTTGGCAAGAATATCCTTGTAGCACCGATTTACTGTGATGTAGCCGGTGATGAAATGGGGAATGACGTAAGAAATCACATTTATCTTCCAAATGAAGAGGATATCTGGGTGGATTACCTCACAGGTGAAAAATATCAGGGAGGACAGGTGTTAAATAACTTCAAAGCACCACTTTGGAAACTTCCGGTATTTGTGAAAGAGGGAGCAATTCTTCCAATGTATGAAGAGAACAATACCCCGGATCAGGTGGATAGAAAGAATCGAATTGTAGAATTCTGGCCACATGGTTACAGTGAGTTCAGTACTTATGAAGATGATGGAAAATATATCCTGAATCAGACGGAAGAACATGAAGAATATGGAACGATTGATCATGTTTCTTATGGAAACTATGTTTCCACAAAATATATTTCTGATGTGAAAGAAGATGTGGCGGTTCTGACTGCAGAACAGTCTTGTGGAACATATGAAGGATATGAATCAGAAAGAAATACAACATTTATTGTACATCTTTCTGAAAAACCGAAAGTAATCCTGGCAAAGAATGGAGAGAATGATCTTTCAGTACGTGAGATAGAAACAAAAGAAGCATTTGATACCGTTTCTTTAGAAAGCGGAGAGGCAGTATATTTCTATGATGCGACTCCGAAGCTTCATACTTATGCAACAGTAGAAGAGACAAAACTTAAGGAAATGACAGAACATGTTACACAGTCTCCGAAACTTTATGTCAGATTTGCGCCGACAGATGCAGCAAAAGAGAGTCAGTCTGTGGAAATCAGAGGATACGTGAATACCTTTGTAAAATCGGAAGAAAGGGAAAATCCGGCATTGGAAGCACCGGTTCTTCATGTATTGGAAGATAAGAAAACGCCTACAAGCATATGGTTCGAATGGACGAAAACAGAAGGAGCAGATTCTTACGAGATGCTTGTGGATGGCAATTTCTATACAATGGGAGATGCGCTTACTTATCTTCATGATGAACTTGAGTATCATTCAAAACATACATATTGTGTACGTTCTAGAAATATGGATGGATATTCGAAGTGGAGTGAAGAAATTGAGGTAGAGACATTATTAGATCCGTGGAGAAATGAAGTTGGTGCCCTTGGAACAGTTACATTTGCAGGAGATGATGAAGCCGGTGCATTAAGATATGCTACAGATCATAGCTTCAAGGGAATGTTCTTCTGCGTAGAAGATGTGGTAAATGGACCGATTCCGTTTATTTATGACTTCGGTGCAGTTTATGAATTGAATAAATTTGAATACTATCCACGTGACAATTATGGAAGTGGTTCTGTTCAGAAAATGAACATTTATTCAAGTTTGGATGGTAAAAACTGGAAACTTGAATGGAATGGCGCTGAGGAAGAAGAGTGGACATATAATAAAGATCTGGAAGTGGAAGAAAATGCGAAGACAGTTTCGCTTGACGGTGTAAGTGCACGTTACCTGAAACTGGTGGTTGTGAAATCCATTCGCAACTGGTTTGCTGCACATGAACTTCCGGTTTATAAGAAGGACGGAGCGAAGCCATTTGCAGTCGGAAGTACAAATAAGAATGAGACAGTAGCAGAAGGCGACTATACAAATATGAAGAACTACTTGGGAACTTCTGTAAAGGATGGTTCTAACTTTGTAGACCAGATTCAGAAACGTTGCGGTGACATCAATATGAACGGTGTATATGATGTTTATGACTATGCATATACAATGTTCAATCTGGATGGCGGAACAAAACAGACCGGGGAAGTGTCAGGAAGTATTTCACTTGTAGCAGATACGGATACTGTAAAGGCTGGAGAAACAGTTACATTTGCAGTACAGGCACAGAATGTGGAAAATCTGAATGCATTCGGTAAAGTGCTGAACTATGATCCTGCGAAACTGGAATTTGTATCTGTAGAACAGTCAGATGTTGTAGGCTCTATGGAAAATCTGACAGTAAATAAACGCTACGAAGATAATACCGCATATGTGAATCTTGCATTTGCAAACCGCGGAGATAAGAAACTTTACAACGGAAGTGATAAACTTGCTGTCATCACAATGAAGGCTCTGACAGATTTAAATACTGCAGAGGAAATGGAATGTGAAGGAATCTGGTTGATCGGACCGGGATTTAATCAAGTATAAGAAATAAGAATGGCATCCTTGCTGCGAGAAGTGGCGAGGGTGCTGTTTTGTATTTGCTAAATGAGTCAATAGAAGTGATTTTTGAATCTGATCTATAAGTTCATCATCAAAGTTGTTGTCGCTATGTTTGAGGTCGGGCGCTACAAACTTTAAAAATTTACAAGACTTTCCGGTACATCGCGCACATTTTCCCGCTTTGTACTAAGAAAAATAGTCCGACTAAAAGTGGGCAAATTATTTTTCGCCCACCATAGTCAACAGATTTTGGAAATGAAGAGTTATTCGGTATATTCTGGAATTGGTTCCTGTTTTGGCTCATATTTTTTGAAAATACGGTCGAAAATGATGCACGCCGTCAATGCAATAACAGAAAAACCACAAATAGTTGCAACAGCGATAACCAGGGCAAGTGTTTTGACACTGATTGTGCATAAGAAGAAAATCAAGCTGTACATTGCAACAAGAAGAATCGTAAATGGAAGATGACCGATTGTCATAAAAAGAGCATTCTTAATTGCCTGACGGATTGTACATTTAAAATGAGCTATAATTGGAAAGACATATATAAACATGCTGAACAAAACTGCGGTCACAGAACCAAGTGCAATTTTAGCGTAAGTAAATATTGCAATATCAGATGAGTTGAGAATATTATAATCCATGCTGAGCAATATCATGATTGCTACTGAGATTACCCAAAGAATGGTACTTTGTTTGAAATTTTGCCGAAATGCTTTCCAAAAACCTTTCCAAATATATGGTTCATAACCACGTACTATTTTTAAACAGACTGCATGTAAAGCACTTATAGAAGCTCCGATCGTGATGATAGGGATGCAGGATAAGATGAAAATCAAGTTTAAAATAATTAAATCGGAAACTCGAAATAAAAATTGCATAAAAGGGTTATCAAGATTAAATAAACGGTTCATAGTATTACCTTTCTGATTATTTATATTTTCTTTATTGTAAACAATAGTAGATTTCTATTATAATAGTTAAAGCAACTAAAAGACAGTATACAAAAAATGATACATAAAAGCAATGAATCAGAGAGAGTTCATAAAAATTTTATTAACGGGAGGCTTCATGAGATATGAGAGAAAAAATGAAAGGTATGACTCTGATACAGAAAATAGATTATCTGTGGACCTATTATAAAATATGGTTGCTGGTACCGGTGGTTATAGGTTGCGTAGTCTATGTGGGCTGCTCCATATATCGGGCACAAAACGAGAATGTACTTGTGAATACAGTGATTGTAGGCTCCACGCTTCAGACTACAGATAAAGTGGAACAAGAGATTAAAGATTACATGAAAAAAGACAAAAAAAATGATGTTGTTACGCTTCAGACAAATATTCCGGATGATAATATGGGGCAGGCGTCCACGGTTGCATTATCGACTATGGTAGGAGCGGAAACAGTGGATGTAATTATTTGCCCGAAAAATGTATATGATCATTTTAGTGGACAGCAGGCGGGAGCGATCCCCATGAAAGAGATTCTTGGGGGAAATATTGAAAAATATGGATATATTGTGAGGGAAGATGCTATTGTTGTTAACAGTTCAAAGTTTATGAAAGAAAAACTGGGAGTTCCTTATGATGAAGTGTATATGTTTGTTGTAGCCAATGCACCCCACGAGGAAGGAGCAGCTAAATTTGTACAATATGTTTTGGATAATCTTTAAAGAAAGGTAGATTGTGCAAACATATAATTTAATCTAATAAAGATTTTTATGATAAAATAGTATAGAATGAAACTAATGAAAATGTCATAGAGGTTGAAAATGGAGGAATAAGCTATGAATAAGCCAGTACTTGTAATTATGGCAGCAGGAATGGGAAGCCGTTATGGTGGACTCAAACAGATTGACCCAGTAGATGAACAGGGACATATTATTATGGATTTTTCAATTTTTGATGCAAAAAGAGCAGGATTTGAAAAAGTTGTTTTTATTATCAAGCATGAAAATGAGGCAGACTTTAAAGAAGCCGTAGGAAACCGTATGGAGAAGATCATGGATGTAGAATATGCATTCCAGGATATGAATAATATTCCGGAAGGTTTTACTGTTCCGGAAGGACGTGTAAAACCATGGGGAACTGCCCATGCCGTATTAAGCGCAATTGACTGTATTGATGGACCATTTGCAGTAATCAATGCAGATGACTATTACGGAAGAGGAGCATTTGAGACAATTTACAATTATCTTTCTACTCACGAAGATGATGAGAAATACCGTTATACAATGGTAGGATATGAACTGAGAAATACAGTGACGGATAACGGACACGTAGCACGTGGTATCTGTAACATCAATGCAGACGGAGAACTTGTGTCAATCCATGAAAGAACAAGAATTGAGAAGAAAGAAGACGGAATCGCATTTACAGAAGATGACGGACAGACATGGACATATGTTCCGGGAGAGACTCTTGTTTCTATGAATATGTGGGGATTCACAAGAAGTATTTTAGATGAGATCAAAGCAGGATTCCCTACATTCCTTGAAAAGGGATTGAAGGAAAACCCAATGAAATGTGAATATTTCCTTCCAACAGTTGTAAGTGACTTAAAAGAAGCGGGAAAAGCAGAAGTTGCAGTTCTTTCTTCCAAAGACAAATGGTATGGAGTTACATACAAAGAAGACAAACCAGTTGTTGTAGCTGCGATCAAAGAAATGAAAGAAGCAGGATTATATCCTGAAAATTTATGGGGTGATAAATAATGGGAAAATCATTACAAAGATTAAAAGATGAAGCCATCGCAAATTTTCGCTATGACGGTGTGCTGATTGACGAGAGAGCATACGGAAGCGGACATATCAATGATACGTTTCTTCTTACATTTGATATTTCAGGTATGGGAATGCTCCGGGTTATTTTGCAGAGAATGAATGATGGAATTTTCAAAGAGCCAGAGCAGTTGATGGAGAATATTCTCGGAGTGACTTCTTATCTTCGCAAAATTATTACAGAAAACGGCGGAGATCCGGAGAGAGAAACTTTGAACGTAATCCGTACAGTTGCAAACAGACCATACTTTGTGGATTCAGAAGGCGGATACTGGAGATCTTATAAGTTTATCGAAGGTGCAACTTCTTATGATCAGGTTGAGTCACCGGAAGATTTTTATGAAAGTGCAGTATCCTTCGGTAATTTCCAAAGACTGCTTGCAGATTATCCGGCAGAGACTCTTCATGAAACAATCAAAGGATTCCATGATACAAAGGCAAGATTTGCAACATTTAAGAAGGCAGTAGAAGAGGATGTATGTGGACGCGCTGCTTCTGTTCAGAAAGAGATTCAGTTTGTTCTCGACCATGAGGACGTTGCCAATGTATTTGGCGATATGTTAGCAAAGGGGGAAATCCCGCTTCGTGTAACACACAATGATACAAAACTTAACAATATCATGATTGATGATAAAACAAGAAAGGGAATTTGTGTTATTGACTTGGATACTGTAATGCCGGGACTTGCCATGAACGACTTTGGTGATTCCATCCGTTTTGGTGCAAGTACTGCAGCAGAGGATGAACAGGATCTGAGTAAAGTATCCTGCGACATGGACTTGTTTGACATTTATGCAAAAGGATTCATTGAGGGATGCGGAGGTAAGCTTACAGATAGAGAAATTGAACTGCTTCCAATGGGAGCAAAAGTTATGACATTCGAATGTGGAATGCGATTCCTTACAGATTATCTGGAAGGGGATCATTATTTTAAAATACACAGAGAAGGTCACAATTTGGATCGTTGCCGTACACAGTTTAAACTTGTGGAAGACATGGAAGCAAAATGGGATACAATGCAGGAGATTATTAAGAAATACGCTTAATGATCCGATAATTACAGGAGGTAATGAACATGACAATTTTAGTAACAGGTGGAGCAGGTTATATCGGAAGTCATACATGTATTGAATTGATCAATGCAGGTTATGATGTAGTTGTTCTTGATAACTTATGTAATTCAAGCAAAGAATCTTTAAAAAGAGTGGAGAAGATCGTAGGAAAACCGATTAAATTCTATGAGGCGGATATTCGTGACGAAGAAGCGTTAAACGATATTTTTGCAAAAGAAAACATTGATGCAGTGATTCATTTTGCAGGCCTTAAAGCAGTTGGCGAGTCTGTAGTAAAACCTATGGAATACTATGATAACAATATTACAGGAACACTTGTATTATGCAGAGCGATGAGAGCGGCAGGTGTGAAAAACATTATCTTCAGTTCGTCAGCGACAGTTTATGGTGATCCGGCATTTATTCCGATTACAGAGGAATGCCCGAAGGGACAGTGTACAAACCCATATGGCTGGACAAAATCTATGTTAGAACAGATTTTGACAGATATCCATACAGCAGATCCTGAGTGGAATGTTGTGCTTCTTCGTTACTTTAACCCGGTTGGCGCACATAAGAGCGGTACGATCGGTGAAGATCCGAAGGGAATACCGAACAACTTAATGCCATACATTTCCCAGGTGGCTGTCGGTAAATTAGAGTGTCTCGGAGTATTTGGCGATGATTACGATACACCGGACGGAACGGGTGTGCGTGACTACATCCATGTAGTAGACCTTGCAGTTGGTCATGTGAAAGCGCTTAAGAAAATTCAGGATAAGTCGGGAGTAAGCATTTATAATTTGGGAACAGGAAATGGGTATTCTGTACTTGATATGGCGAAAGCTTTCGGTAAAGCATGTGGCAAGGAGATCAAATATGAAATTAAGCCAAGAAGAGCAGGTGATATTGCAACATGTTATGCTGATCCGACAAAAGCGAAAGAAGAGCTTGGTTGGGTAGCAGAAAGAGGATTGGAAGAAATGTGCGAAGACTCATGGAGATGGCAGTCTAACAATCCGAATGGATATGAGGAATAAGAGTGAATATATTATAAAATAAAACAACGCATCCAAGCGCTTCAATGGTCACGCTTTGGATGCGTTGTTTTATTTGCACCACAAATGCCTTATTTCTATAGTACGTATGGTTACGCTTTTCCTTCTAGTATTTTTGTGAGATATGCTGAAATACTATGGATTTTATAAATATTCTTGCCTTTCTGATATAGTCATATTATACTTGATTTATCTAAAATTTCTGGCAGATTTCTAAATGATTTCCAGCAAATCGAGACCGCTCGGTCAGATATTCCAGAAAAGAAGTTTAGTTGCATAATAAGAACAAGGAACTATGTGAAAAAGCAGTTGTACAAATGGGTGTATTTCTTTATAATGGAAGTAACAGAAGAGAAGATCATATATTGCTGCATTTTCACACCGTGGAAAGGAGCAGTTATATGTGTATGACAACAAATGAAACAAAAGAACAGAAGTTTATGATGTTACCTAGCGTGGATTTTTGTTTTCAGGAGCTGATGGAAGATGAGGAAGTACGTCGAGGTTTTATCGGGGCTATTCTCCGGATTCCACCGGAAGAAATTGTAGATATGGAATTACTTCCAAAGAAGCTTCGCAAGAAGCATAAAGAAGACAAATATGGAATCCTGGATGTGCATGTTCGTCTGAAAGATGGAGATCAGTTAAATATCGAGATGCAGGCGGTTGCTTATGATTATTGGCAGGAGAGATCTTTGTTTTATCTTGGGAAGATGTATGTGGATCAGATTCACGAAGGGGAGGACTATGATAAGCTGAAGAAATGTATTCATGTAGGAGTTCTGGATTTCACACTGTTTGAACATGAACGATATTATTCTTGTTTTCACATCTGGGAAGATACAAGTCGGGAAATGTATTCGGATAAATTCGAGATTCATATTTTGGAATTACCCAAGCTTGCAAAATATGAGTATCCACAGACAGAACTCCTGCGATGGGCACAGTTTTTCAGTGCGAAGAGCAGGGAGGAAATCAAGATGTTGGCAGAGAAAGACAAATATATCCATAAAGCGTATGATAAATTAGAGGAAATCAGCGCAGATGAAGAAAAGCGCTTGGAGTACGAAGCAAGACAAAAGGCAATTCGTGACCACCGTCATATGCTTGCCAGTGGAAGACGAGAGGGAATACGAGAAGGTAGAAAAGAGGGAATAAAGGAGGGAATAAAGGAAGGTAGAAAAGAAGGGATAAGAGAAGGGATAAAAGAAGGAATGCATGATAAAGCAATGGAAATGGCACGCAAGATGTTGGCAGATAAGTTTCTATTGGAAAAAGTTGTGGAGTATACGGGATTGACTTTGGAAGAGGTGCAGGAGTTATCAAGGTCAGAAGTAACAAAACAATAATGATTAAGATACTCAAAAGAGGAAAGAAACTTTTTAAAATGAAGCCTTTCCTCTTTTTCTTTTCATATTTCCTAAACAGTGTTATAATATAATAACATGTTAATTTTATATAGAGGGAAATGCTATGGAGAAAGATATCAAATTTAAAGGGAAGCTTGGGATGTACATGTTGTGGCCGATCATCATGATTCCACTGTTAGCCGGAGTAGATGTATGGATTTATACAGTAGATACAACTGCGGGGTTGATACTCAGTGCATTTATTCTGGTATATGGAACGGTTGCGGGCATTATGTATTTGCGCAATAAGGAAGAGTTGCTAACTGAGCTGGTAGAATTTGCTACCCAATACGGAGCTGTGCAGAATGTACTTCTGAAAGAATTGACGGCTCCATATCTTATTGTATTGGAGAGCGGGAAAATTATATGGATGAATGATTGCTTCACAAAACTTGTGAAAAACAATGAAGCAAAGTATTTGGAAAATTATATTTCGGATCTGAAAGGAGTGAATCTTCACCTTGAGGAAGGGAAGACTTTTACTCGGGAAGTAAAACTGGAAGATAGGGATTACGAAGTGAAATTTTCGAGAATTTCCATAGGAAAGCTTGACAGTACAGAGGCAATGCCACAGCTTCCGAGTGGAAAAGACTACTTTATTGCAGTATATTTTCAGGATATTACAGAACTGAAGAAATATATTCAGGTGAATGAGGAACAGAAACTTGTGGCAGGACTGATTTATATTGATAACTACGATGAAATTATGGAAAGTGTTGAGGAAGTTCGTCAATCTCTTTTGGTTGCACTCATTGATCGTAAGATCAACCAGTATATTTCCAATGTGGATGGTTTGGCAAAGAAGATGGAGAAAGATAAATACTTTATTGTATTTAAGAAAAAGTATTTTGAAAAAATGAAGGCAGACAGATTCTCGGTTCTTGAGGACGTAAAAACTGTGAATATAGGAAATGAGGTTCCTGCAACGCTGAGTATCGGTTTGGGACTCAGCAATGACACATATATTCAAAGTTATAATTATGCCCGTGTTTCTATTGACCTTGCTCTTGCCAGAGGCGGAGACCAGGCAATTGTAAAGACGGCGTCCGGCATTGATTATTACGGTGGAAAGCGAGATCAGACGTCAAGAAACACGAGAGTCAAAGCGCGGGTTAAGGCAGAGGCGATTCGAGAATTTATTGCCGTGAAAGACAGAGTTCTGATTATGGGACATAAGATTGGTGATGCGGATTCTTTCGGAGCGGCAATGGGCATTTATCGTGCAGCAGTGGAAATGAAAAAAGAAGCACATATTGTCTTAAATGATATAACGGCAGCGATTCGTCCGTTGTATGATGTGTTTCAAAAGAATGCGTCTTATCCGGAGGATTTGTTCTTATCTTCCAAGAATGTACAGGAGTATGCCGGAAAGAATGCCATGGTAGTTGTTGTAGATACAAATAAGCCGGAGATGACAGAGTGCCAGGAACTTCTGAAACTGACAGAGACAATTGTTGTGCTGGATCATCACCGCCAGGGAAGTGAAGTTATTGAAGGTGCGGTTCTTTCGTATATTGAGCCATATGCGTCCTCTACATCTGAAATGGTTGCGGAACTTCTGCAGTACATTGTAGATGATGTGAGACTTCCGGGACTTGAGGCCAGCAGTTTGTATGCAGGTATCATGGTAGATACGAATAATTTCATGAACCGTGCAGGTGTTCGTACGTTTGAGGCAGCTGCATTTTTGAGACGAAGCGGAGCCGATATTACGTTTGTAAGAAAACTTTTCAGAGAAGATATGGATACATATCGAGCGAAAGCGCAGATTATAAGCAGTGCGGAAGTGTTCCGCGATGTATATGCCATTGCGGTAGGAGAAAATATGGGAATTGATAGTCCGACTCTTGTGGGAGCACAGGCGGCGAACGAACTGCTTGATATTGGGAATGTGAAAGCGTCCTTTGTATTTACAAAGTATAACGGTAAAATTTACGTGAGTGCACGTGCTATTGATGAGGTTAATGTGCAGATTATTATGGAACGTATCGGAGGCGGCGGCCATATTAACACAGCAGGTGCACAATTCGCTCATACAGATATGGGAAAAGCAATTGAGACGCTGAAAGAAACAATTAATGTAATGATAGAAGAAGGAGATATATAAATGAAAGTTATTTTATTAGAAGATGTGAAAGCACTTGGGAAAAAAGGTGAAATTGTAAATATTAACGATGGGTATGCAAGAAACTTTGTTCTCCCAAAGAAACTGGGAGTTGAGGCAACTCCGAAGAACTTAAATGATCTGAAACTTCAGAATGCAAATAAAGAAAAACTTGCGCAGGAAGCTTTGGATGCAGCAAAAGAACTTGCAAACAAACTGGAAGCCGGCAAAGTCGTATTGACAATCAAAACAGGCGAAGGCGGAAAAGCATTTGGTTCCGTTTCTTCTAAAGAAATTGCGACAGAAGTAAAGAACCAGATGGGATATGAGATTGACAAGAAGAAGATCCAGTTGAAGGATGCCATCAAAACACTTGGTACACATACGGTTCCTGTGAAACTTCATGCAAAAGTGACTGCGGAACTGAAAGTAGTTGTAACAGAAGGCTAGGAGGAACTTTTCGATGGATGAGTCACTCATTAAGAGAGTTTTACCTCACAGCATAGAGGCGGAACAATCTGTAGTCGGTGCCATGTTAATGGACAAAGATGCGATTATGACAGCGGCTGAGATTGTAAGTGGTGAGGATTTCTATCAGACGGCATACGGAGTAATATTTGATTCTATAGTGGAACTTTTCAATGAGGGCAAGCCTGTAGATCTTGTTACGCTGCAGGAGAGACTGAAAGAAAAAGATGTTCCGTCAGAAATTGCAAGCCTGGAATTTGTGAGAGATCTTGTTACGGCGGTTCCGACATCGGCTAATATAAAGTATTATGCGGATATTGTGGCAGAGAAATCCATGATGCGCCGTTTGATTAAATTGAATGAAGACATTGCCAATACATGCTATCTTGCAAAAGAACCCCTCGAGGGAATTCTTGAGATGACGGAGAAAAAGGTATTTGAGCTTGTGCAGCGAAGAAATACCGGTGACTTTGTGCCAATTAGACAAGTTGTGTTAAATGCTCTTGAAAAGATTGAAATGGCTTCTAAGACAAAGGGAACAGTTACCGGAATTCCGACAGGTTTTCTGGATCTGGACTATAAGACGTCGGGATTACAGCCATCGGATCTCATCCTTGTGGCGGCAAGACCTTCCATGGGTAAGACCGCATTTGTTTTGAATATTGCGCAACATGTAGCATTCAAAGCGAACAAAGCGGTAGCGATTTTTAGTCTTGAGATGTCTAAGGAACAGTTGGTCAATCGTTTGTTCTCTTTGGAATCGCAAGTAGATGCACAGCTTCTCAGGACAGGAAATTTAAAAGATGCAGACTGGGAAAAATTAATCGAAGGTGCCGGTGTGATTGGAAAGTCGAATTTAATCATTGATGACACACCTGGTATTTCTATATCGGAGCTTCGTTCCAAATGCAGGAAGTTTAAGTTGGAACAAGGACTTGATATGATCATCATTGACTATTTACAGTTGATGACGGGACGTGTGGGAGGAAGAAGTGAATCAAGGCAGCAGGAGATTTCTGATATTTCGCGTTCGCTGAAAGGACTTGCTAGGGAACTGAACGTTCCGGTGATTGCGCTTTCGCAGTTAAGCCGTGCGGTAGAGCAACGTCCGGATCACAGACCGATGATGTCTGACCTTCGAGAGTCAGGCGCAATCGAGCAGGATGCGGATGTTGTTATGTTTATTTACCGTGACGATTATTATAACAAAGACACAGAAATGAAAAATGTAGCAGAGATCATTATTGCAAAACAGAGAAACGGTCCCATTGGAACCGTCAATCTGACATGGCTCCCGAATTATACGAAGTTTGCAAACTATACGAAAGAAGTATAAGAAAAAGAGTAAGATTCCCCTTAGACAGACTATGCAGATGCAAAAGCTGTCTGAGGGGTTTTGTATTAAATATATTCCGTTGCGCCTAAGAGACGGCGAAGTTTTCTGGTCGGAGATTTGGCAGCTTCTCTCCGGAAATTCTGCTGTTGCCGGATATAGGTATCTAGTCTGCGGAAACGTTCCTCTTCATGGCGTTCCTTTTCACGAAGCAAATAATCCATTTCTTTGACTACTTTTTCACTGACATTTTTAGAAACATTCATTTCCAGTACTTTATTGTTTTCTTCAATAATGTTCTGGAGCACATGACCCAGAAGTGATTGTACCTGCTCAAGCTTCGGATCGCTGTCTGAATCATTATTCAACACAACTTCTGGTTTTGCGACAGTAAGCGCTGCTTTTTTTTCTTTTAGCCGAAGCATGTCGGGAATTAAGTCTTTCAGATCTTTTAAAAACATGCCTTGATCCTTTAGTTCTTTGATGCAGCGAAATAACTGCAGATTCTCTTCTGTATAGTAACGGTGTCCCATTTCGGTGCGGCCGATTGGAAGTTCCAGCTCTTCTTCCCAATAACGCAGAACATGGGTTTCTACATTCACGCGTTTTGCTGCTTCCGAAATCATATAACGGACTTCGCCCATATGATCGCCTCCTCATATTGATTGTTTTATGTACATGCTTTTTCTACATGTGTTTTCAGACATGTTAATCATACCATAAAACGTGTGACATGCTAGCAACTATCGACCGCAAATTCCGACATGGATTTTATTTATTATGCAAAAGTCTGCAGAAATTTTCCATACAAAAAAGGAACCCACAGAATGGATTCCTTTTTCTCTTTCGTGATCACTTTTGTACTCTATATTATTGAGCAGAGATAGCACCTGTTGGGCACTGTGCTGCACAAGCTCCACAGTCTACACAAGCGTCAGCGTCAATTTCGTAGTGGTCAGCTCCCTGAGAGATTGCTCCAACTGGACATTCAGCTTCGCAAGCTCCACAGCTTACACATTCATCACTAATTACGTGTGCCATAGTATGTATCCTCCTTTATATTCGGTATTCACCGTTGATGACTCTATTTTAATACAAATTTCGGGAAGATACAAGCAAAAATGTGCTTTGAATTTAGTACAAAGGATGTAATATTTACCTAATGTCCGGTGGGTTCATTTTGAAAATCGGAAAAATTAAGAAAATATTTATTCTTTTTTCACGAAATTGGTGTATGATATACGTTAGTTAAAAAAGTTCGTATTGAGGAGCGAATATGATTATGAGAAAAAAAATACAGATATTATTGAGTACAGCTTGTATTGCGGCGTTGCTAGGCGGATGTGCGCTGACAGAAGAACCGGCTAAGGATTCGTCATCCAATCAGAATGTAAAAGAAGATCCAAGACAAGGGAATCTGGATGCTTTAAATCCTACCGCATACAGTGATGTGTCGGGAATCGCGTTGGAGCCGGGTTCGTATATTTCCATTATTGGAAAGAATAGTGAAAGCGAATTTTGGAAAGAAGTGGAAGAAGGAGCGAAGAAGGCAGGGGAGGACTTAAATAAAAAGTTAGGTTATAAAGGTGAAGATAAGATCAAAGTGAATTTTAGCGGTCCTTCGAAGGGAGAGAATGTAGAAGATCAGATTAATATTCTTGATGAAGAACTTGCTCGGAATCCAGTGGCCCTTGGAATTGCCATTATTGATTCTAGTGCGTGTGAGGTGCAGTTTGATCTTGCAGCAGAAAATGGCATTCCAATCGTTGCTTTCGATTCCGGAAGTGATTATAAAGATATTCAGGCAATGAGTTCTGCCAATAATCAGGAGATTGGAAAGACTGCGGCATTGCAACTGGCATCCTTGATTGGAGAAAAGGGTAAAGTGGCAGTTTTTGTACATGATAGTGCTTCTACAAGTGCAAAGTTAAGAGAAGAAGCTTTTTTAAATGAGATTGCAGCAAAATATCCGGAGATGAGTACACCGTTGGTATATCATCTTGATGATTATGAAGAGATGGCGAAAAGCATTGCCAAGGAGAAGAATGCAGCAAAGAAGGAAGGCGAGAAGGATGTGCTTGCCGAGGATATTACGCAGACGGAAGTGATTCAATATTTGTTGGAGAAAAATCCGGATGTGAAAGGGTGCTATGCTACGAATGTGAATGCATCTCAAGAACTTTTGAAAGCTTTGGATAAGATGGATCAGGATATTCCGATTGTAGCAGTAGACGGAGGAAAAGAGCAGATGAAAGCTTTAGAAGAAGGCAAGGTAGATGGTCTGATCGTACAGAATCCGTATGGTATGGGATATGCAGCCGTTGTATCCGCTGCAAGAGCTGCACTTGGTATGGGAAATGAAGCCTTCATTGATACCGGATTTATTTGGGTGACAAAAGATAATATGAAAGATAAGAATATAGCCAGAATGCTGTATTAAGATAAAATGGAAGTCAGATGCTTCATTGCCTATGCATCTGGCTTCCATTTTATTTTTGTGCAGGAAGAGAGAATATAAATTCGCTACCAACACCTTCCGTGCTGATGACATTGATATTTTCACCATGGGCTTTCATAATTTCTTTCACAATCGCGAGTCCGAGTCCGGTTCCTTTTTTGTCTTTGCCGCGAGATAAGTCTGTTTTATAGAAACGTTCCCATATTTGATTCAGACTCTTTTTCGGGATTCCGATGCCGGAATCTTTTACGGAGATAAATATTTTGCCGAAACGTTCTGTTGTTTCAACGCTAACGATAGAGTCTGGATTACTGAACTTGATGGCATTATCTAAAAGGTTATAAAGTACCTGTTGAATTTTTCGCTTATCCGCATAAACATTCAATGTTTTGGAGGCAAAAATGAGTTCAATAGAAATTTTCTTTGCAGTGCATGTACCTTCGAAGGATGCCGCTGTATTTCGAATAACTTCATGTATATCAAAGTTATTTTTATCGAGAAGAAGTTCTTTTGTATCAAATTCATTCAAGGTCAGAAGGTCTTGTGTCAGATCTGTGAGACGCTCTGTCTCGAATAGAATAATCTTTAAATATTTTTCATACATTTCCACCGGAATGGTTCCGTCTGCCATTGCATTTACATAGCCCTTAATAGAAGTGAGCGGGGAACGGAAGTCATGGGATACGTTGGCAATGAATTTTTTCTCATAATCGTTCATATCCCGTATCTGGCTTGACATGTAGTTTAAAGAAGCAGACAGATATCCGATTTCGTCTTCGGTGTTGATGTGAATTTCGTGTTCCAAATTCCCGGATGCATATTGCTTGGCGGCTTCTGTAATTTTTCGGAGCGGACGGTACACAAAGAAATGTACACCAAAAAGAATGGAAAAGGACAGTATATAGATGACAAGAAGTACCATATACATAATGAGTATAATGTTCACTTTTGCATCCGCGATATACTGATATGGTTTGTGGATCAAAAGATATCCGCGGGTTACAAAGCCTTCCGTTACCGGAGCAATAACCGTAATCATCTCTTCTTGGAAATAATTATGATAATTTCCAAGAAGGAATTGAGAACTTCCGACCTCAGCCGGGTTGAAGTTCTCAATTTCTAAAGGATGGACTACGGAAGAAATTCTTTGGGAACTTCGTATCATTTTCCCGGCAGAATCTGTAAACCAAATATCTGCATCCAAATAGGTCCGCATACCATTTAACTGCACCTGAACATCAGAAGCACTCAGTGATTCCGTAAAATATGCTGGAAGATAATCGGAGGCAATGAGGTTTGCTTCTTTATAAAGTTCAGAACCAACATTACGCTCCAAATGGGAGGTAACAAGTTCTGAACCTAAGGTTGCCACTGTAAATATACTCAAGAAACCGAAAATAATATAGATAAATGTAAATTTTAAATAGAGTGTGCTGCGCATACTATTTTACCTCAAATTTATATCCGATTCCCCAGACTGTGCTAAGCCGCCAGGTTGGGTGATCTTTGATCTTCTCACGAAGACGTTTGATATGCACGTCTACGGTACGGGTATCGCCCACATATTCATAACCCCAGATCTGATCAAGGAGCTGTTCCCTTGTAAATACCTGATTCGGTGAAGAGGCAAGGAAGTAAAGAAGTTCAAGCTCTTTTGGAGGCATGTCAACCGGAACATCGTCTACTGTGACGGAATAGTTGGTCAGACTGATTTCGATTCCCGGATAGGACACATACTTTCCTTTATCTATAGCAGGTGTTTCAGGTTTGGATGGCTGATAACGTCTCAAAACAGCCCGGACGCGGGCAACCATTTCCTTGGAGTCAAACGGTTTTAAGATATAATCATCAGCTCCAAGTTCCAAACCCAGAACTTTGTCAAAGACTTCACCTTTGGCAGAAAGCATGATGATCGGAGTGTTAGATTTTGCACGAATTTCGCGGCATACCTGATATCCATCGATACCCGGGAGCATGAGATCCAAAAGGATCAGATTCGGGTGATAGGTGTCAAAGGCGGTAAGGGCATCTTCTCCGTCGTGTACCATCATGGTGTCAAAGCACTCTTTTGTCAGGTAGAGGGAAATGAGCTCTGCGATATTTTCGTCATCATCTACGATTAAAATTTTCTGTTTGGTTACCATATCTGTCTCCTTTTATTTGAACTCTACAATGGTTACGCCGGCATCGCCTTCACCGAAGGCTCCAAGCCGGTAGGATTTTACATGTTTTTGCCGTTTTAAATAATTGTGAACACCTTGGCGGAGTGCTCCGGTTCCTTTGCCGTGGACAATGCGGACCGGGCTTAAATGCGCCAGATAGGCATCATCAAGATATTTATCAAGTTCGGCAATGGCTTCGTCCACAGTTTTTCCAAGGAGGTTGATCTCCGGACTGATGCTCATGGATTTCCCCATTTTCATTTTACCGCTTGAGGTGCGGCGCATCTGTTTGGCGGTAATGGTCATTGGTTCTTCAATAATCTCCAGATCTGAGATATTGACCTGAGAACGGAGAATTCCCATCTGGACAAAAAGATTGCCTTTTGCATCCGGAAGAGAGCTGACCGTTCCGGTTAAGTTCATACTTAAAACTTTGACAGATTCCCCGAGCTTAAAGTCGCTTGCCTTATAAGTTTTTTTCGGCTTTTTCACTTCGATTCTGGAGCTGCCCTGCGTTTTTGCAAGCCGTTGGCGGATCCGCTCTCTTTCACGTTCCATGTCGGCAGCGGAGATATTTTCTTTCCCGAATTTTCGGAAGTTTTTCATGGTCTCATCGGCAAACTCCTTTGCATCCCGGAGAATGGAGTTTGCTTTTTCGTTGGCTTCCCTTAGGATACGTTCTTTTTGTTCATCCAGACGAAGTTGTTTTTGCTCAAATTTATTTTTTAACAGTTCAATCTCCCGTTTGTAGGAAGCAATCTCAGCACGTTCTTTCTCAATGGTACGGCGGCTGTCTTCTAAATCTGTCAGAAGGTCTTCAAAAGATTCGTCATGTTCAGAAAGCTGTTCTTTTGCTTTCTCAATGATATAATCCGGAAGTCCTAACTTGCTGGAGATGGCGAAGGCATTACTTTTGCCCGGAATACCAAGAAGGAGACGATAGGTAGGACGAAGCGTCTCCACGTCAAATTCGCAGCAGGCATTTTCTACACCCGGCTCAGAAAGAGCAAACACTTTGAGCTCACTGTAGTGAGTGGTTGCCATAGTGCGGATTCCTTGTTCGTGAAGATGGGACAAAATGGCAATGGCCAGTGCGGCACCTTCTGTTGGGTCTGTTCCGGCGCCCAATTCATCGAAAAGAACAAGGGAATGTTTGTTCACATCTTTTAAGAAAGATACAATATTTGTCATGTGAGATGAAAAGGTACTTAAACTCTGCTCAATGCTCTGTTCGTCTCCAATATCTGCAAATACATTTTCAAAAACAGCAAGTTCAGAGCGATCAAGAGCCGGAATATGAAGCCCTGCCTGCCCCATCAGTGTGAAAAGTCCTACGGTTTTTAGGGAGACGGTCTTACCACCTGTATTGGGTCCGGTTACGATCAGAAGATCGAAATTTCCGCCTAAAGTCAAAGTAATGGGTACCACTTTTTTCTTGTCAAGAAGCGGGTGACGTCCTTCGCGAATATGGATATATCCATTTGTGTTAAAAAGAGGTCGGCTTGCATGCATGGAAAGGGCAAGAGATCCTTTCGCAAAGATGAAATCGAGTTCTGTAAGAATTCGATAATTCCCACGGATTTCGGAAATATATCCGGCGGCTTCTTCACTTAATCTGGCAAGAATGACCTGAATCTCTTCTTGTTCTTTCCCATATAATTCTTTTAAGTCGTTGTTTAGTTTCACAACAGACATCGGCTCAATGAATAAGGTAGAGCCTGTGGAAGACTGATCGTGGATCATGCCGGGAACCTGGTTACGGTATTCGGCTTTGACTGGGAGGCAGTACCGGTCACCGCGCATTGTAATGAGTGCATCCTGAAGGTAAGACTTCAAGGAACCATTTACAAGAGAAGTGAGGGTAGAGTGCACCTTGTCATTGACTGCCATAATATTTCTACGGATAGCTTTTAGTGTACTGCTTGCATCATCAGCAATTTCATCTTCGTCAATGATGCAGCGGGCAATCTCATTTGTCAGGACTGTGAGAGGTTCCAACTGATGAAAATAAGCATCCAGACAATCTTCCAGTTCATCGACTGTGTCATGTCTCCCATAGGATTTGGCCCGGTTGGCTACCTGAAGAAGTTTACTAATCTTAAGAAGCTCACTGCATGTAAGGGCAGCGCCTACTTCCAGACGCATGAGCGAATCGTCTACCGGATAACAGCCACTAAAGGAGAGGCGTCCTTTTTTGACAATTCTTGTGAATGCAGCGGCGGTCTGTTCCTGCGCAAGATTCAGTTCATGCAGATCCATCATGGGAACAAGCTTTTGACATTTTTGTTTCCCGGCAGGCGAAGAAGCCTGATCTGCAAGTAATTCAATGATTTTATTGTATTCTAATTTTGTTAATGTTTTTTCGTTCATATTTCCACCTGAATTTTTATTCAATATTAGAGCGTGAGTTCCACTGTGTAATTTGAGTGATCTCACATCTGATTTACTCTAGCTCTATTTTATCCTATTTGAGTGGGAATGAAAAGGAAAAGATTGAACAATGAAGAGCAATCATGTATACTATAAAGAGGATGATTAAGGAGAGAAATATCTATGGAATCCAATAAAGATCCGAAAGAATGCGAAACGGAAAAACCAGAGAATCAGGAAGAATATTCTTTTCTTCAGGAAACGATTAAAAAGGAACCGGTTACAGGAAAAGTAATTGCAAGTCACCTTGGGAAAGTTGCTGTATATGGTGCGATTTTCGGTATTATGGCTTGTGTAGGTTTCTGTGCGCTTAAGCCATGGGCAGAGAAGACGTTTTGGAAAGACTCTGCCGAAGTTACGATTCCTAAGGACGAGGAAGAAGAGGCGAAAAAAGAGACGGAGGAAGAAGAGAAAGAAACAGTGATACCGGAATTTACGGTGGAAAGTCTGGAGAAGATGCAGGCGGTTCTTTATGGTGTGGCGCGGGAAGCGGAGCATAGTGTAGTAGAGATTACAGGAATTCACGGAAATGAAGGATGGATCCGTGAGAATTTTGATACGGTAAATAGTGTATCCGGAGTTGTGATTGCCGATACGGGAGTGCATCTTTTCATTCTTGCAGATAATTCTATAGTTGAGAAATCAGAGAGCTTTACAGTGACATTTGATGAAAACAGTACATATGACATCCAGTTACAGAAGCAGGATAAGAATTTGGGGCTGGCCATTTTCAGTATCAGTAAATCGTCCATGAAAAGTGGAACGTTAAATTATGTAAAACCTATCGTACTTGGAAATTCTAACGTTACGAGAAGGGGAGATATTGTCATTGCTCTTGGGAAGCCTTTTGGGTATGCCGGAAGTTATGGATATGGCGCTGTGAGTTCCATTGACGAAAGTATTTCTCCGGCAGATGGTGATTATGGATTGATTCTTACGGATATTCCGGGCAGTGAGAATGGAACGGGAGTGCTGGTCAATACATCCGGAGAAATGGTTGGATTGATACAGCATCGGATTACGAGTGGAGAACATGTGACAGTGACCAATGCCTTGGCTATCTCTGATTTGAAAACGACTATTGAACTTCTCTCTAATAATCGAAGTGTTCCATATATTGGTATTTACGGAACAGATGTGACAGAACAGATTGAAAAAGAACAAGGAATTCCTACAGGAGTTTATGTGAGAAATGTGAATGCAGAGTCTCCGGCTATGGCGGCGGGAATACAGTCCGGCGATGTGGTTACAAGTGTCGGACGAACGAAGGTCGCATCGCTGAATGCGTATCAGAAGGAAATCATGGAATATGAAGTCGGTGAAGAAGTAATTTTGCATGGGAAGAGAAAAGGCAATGACGGCTATGTGGAAATTGAGTTTAAGGTGACAATTGGAAGCCGGGAATAAATAGAAAAGAGAGAAAGAGGACAGACATGAAATATATTAAAACATTACATGAGGGTGATACAGTCAGAGATATTTATTTATGTAAAGTTAAAAGATCTGCGGAAACAAGAAATGGGAAACCTTACGATAATTTGATTTTGCAGGATAAGACGGGGACTTTAGACGGTAAGGTGTGGGATCCGAATTCCAATGGAATCGCGGATTATGAAGAGATGGATTTCATCGAGGTGTTCGGGGAAGTGATTAGTTATAATGGCGCATTACAGTTAAATATCCGGCAGATCCGCAAAGCTTATGACGATGAATATGCAGCAGAAGATTATATGCCGACAAGTGAGAAAAATGTGGATGAGATGTATAAAGAATTGATAGGGTATGCCGGACAGGTAACCAATGTATACCTCAGGAAACTTCTGGAATATTATTTCGTAAAGGATCAGGAATTTATCAAAAGCTTCAAAAGCCATTCTGCCGCGAAATCTGTACATCACGGATTTGCAGGAGGACTACTGGAACATACGCTTAGTATTGTGAAACTGTGTGAATATTATGTAAGTGCGTATCCGATCTTAAACAAAGATTTGTTATATACAGCAGCTATTTTCCATGATATTGGAAAGACGAAAGAGCTTTCTTCTTTCCCGGAAAATGATTATACGGATGACGGACAGCTTTTGGGACATATCATCATCGGTGTGGAGATGATTCATGATGCGATTCGTACGATTGACGGTTTTCCGGAGAAACTTGCAAGTGAGCTGAAGCATTGTATTATTGCGCATCACGGAGAACTCGAATATGGTTCACCGAAGAAACCGGCACTTGCAGAGGCACTGGCATTAAACTTTGCAGATAATACAGATGCAAAACTGCAGACGTTGACAGAAATATTTAAGGATAAAGAAGGGACAGAATGGCTAGGGTATAATAGGTTGTTTGAATCAAACTTGAGGAAGACTAGCATTTAACTTAATTGGGGACGTAGTAAAATGCAAAAATGCTACGTCCCCAATTAAGTTTTAGTGTGTCCCTTTTTACAAATAGGGGTGTCCCTGATAGAAGGAGCATGAAATGAAGAAGAATGAATTAGTACAAGTTATAATAGAAGATATCGGTGTGAATGGCGAAGGTATCGGGAAAATAGATGGTTATACTTTGTTTGTGAAAGATGCAGTGATTGGTGACAGAATCGAGGCAAAAATTACAAAAGCAAAGAAAAATTATGGGTATGCACGTTTGATGAAAATATTGGAGCCGTCTGTAAACAGAGTGGAGGCGAAATGTCCGGTTGCAAGACAGTGCGGAGGGTGTCAGATTCAGGAACTTTCTTATGAAAAACAACTGGAGTTTAAAGAGAAAAAGGTGAGAGGCAATCTGGAACGGATTGGAGGATTTTCAAGCGAAATGCTGCAAGAGGTCATGGAGCCGGTGTGCGGCATGGAGCATCCGTTTTACTATCGGAATAAGGCGCAGTTTCCGTTTGGAATGGATAAAGAAGGGAATATTATTACCGGATTTTATGCAGGGCGTACGCACCAGATTATCCCCAATACAGAGTGTAGTCTTGGAGTAAAGCAGAACAAAGAGATACTGGATGTAGTTGTAGATTTTATGAACACATATCATGTGACAGCCTATAATGAGGTGACAGGGAAAGGACTTCTTAGGCATGTGCTGATTCGTTATGGATTCCGTACTGGGGAAATCATGGTTTGTTTTGTGATAAATGGGGATAAAATCCCTCATAGCGAGAAACTTGTGGAAAAACTTATGAAAATTCCGGAAATGACAAGTATTACGTTGAATGTGAATAAGGAGCGTACGAATGTAATTCTTGGACGTGAAATCAAGGTGCTTTGGGGACAGAGTTATATTACGGATTATATTGGAAATGTAAAATATCAGATATCGCCAGTATCTTTTTACCAGGTGAATCCGGTTCAGACGGAGAAATTATACGGACTTACGCTTGAGTATGCAGATTTGCAAGGGAAAGAAACAGTTTGGGATCTTTATTGTGGTATTGGAACCATTTCTTTGTTTCTTGCGCAAAAAGCGGAAAAAGTATATGGGGTGGAGATTATTCCTCAGGCTATTGAAGACGCGAAGCTAAATGCGAAGATCAATCAGATTGAGAATGCTGAGTTCTATGTGGGGAAGGCAGAGGAAGTGTTGCCTGAATACTATGCGGAGTATGAGAAAAAATACGGGGAAAAAGCTCATGCGGATGTGATTGTTGTGGATCCGCCGCGAAAGGGATGCGAGGAATCTCTTTTGCAAACAATGGTAGATATGGAACCGGAACGAATCGTCTATGTAAGCTGCGATTCGGCAACCCTTGCGAGAGATCTGAAATTCTTGTGCGGAAATGGATATGGGATTCAGAAAGTAAGGCCAGTGGATATGTTCCCGCATACTGTGCATATAGAGACGGTAGTACTGCTTTCCCACAAAAAGCCAGACGGACATATCAACGTAAAAG
>OFMJ01000550.1_pt1 | contig 38611 bp, 25 predicted proteins | sample 1541801 | NCBI WGS metagenome assembly OFMJ01 (sample SAMN04209234, study PRJEB22552) | human gut metagenome | biome: gut; material: feces | host: Homo sapiens | place: USA: Oklahoma
TCAGCCCGAAAGCGGAAACGCCCGCCGGCGGAGGCGCAGCCACCTACACCGCCCTTGTTATCCCGCAGCAGATGCAAGGCAAGAAGTTCATCAAAGTCACTATCGGCACAGGTGATGCCGCCCGCGACTACTACTATACCCCCACGAACAGCACCGATGCCGACCTCGAAGCCGGAAAGCAATACACCTACACCATCACCGTGAAGAAAACAGGGCTGGAGGTAACGGTGACAGGCAACGGCACCGCATGGACGGACACACCCATCGACACCGATCCCGATGCCACCGTCACTTATCGCATCACCGCCCCTGCATCCGGGGTTACGATAGCGGTAGCTTCCGGCGGTTCTTTGTCCGGCAGCAACGGCTCTTACACCTTGTCGGGCGGGAACGCCGTCACCATCACCAACGATTACGGCGCGCGTATCGGTATAAAAGGACTTTACGACGTAGCCGGTGACGGCACCACCTATACCCTGAAAAGCGACCTCTTAATCGAATATTCATTGGCAGATGCCCGGGTGGGTGATTTCTATTGCATGAGTGGCAGTACGGGTTATCTGATACCTGGAGATGCCATCTCTTTTCCCGCCAACATGAATTGTATCGGCATTGTCTTCAAAGCAGGCAGAGAAGCCAGCGATAATGGTACCTACACAGATATAGACGGCCGTGGGATGCCCGCCATCCACGGTTACGTGGTTGCATTGCAAGATGTAAGTAGCAGTACATTGAAGTGGGCAGACTGGAACGGTCAGTATGATTTTCGGGTAGGCACCTCTACCAGCGAAAGCGATTGGCAGGGGTACGACAACTGCCAGAAGATGAAAAATGGTGGAAATTGGTCTATCGGGCACTTCCCCGCCGCCAATGCCTGCCAGAACTTCGGTACTGCCGAACCTTACCTTCGGTACGCCGCCCCTGCCGGTAGTAGTGGTTGGTTTTTGCCTTCTTGCGGTCAGTTACTGTCTTTGTATAAAAACAGAGATGTATTATCCGGTCAGATTAACAAATTAAAGGCTATAAACGGATACGAGTCGATAGGATGGTTTAGAGGGGATTATTACTGGTCGTCGTCAGAGGGTCCGAACGGCAGCCGCAACGCTCGGCGCGTGGGCTTCGGCAATGGCGACGTGTACTGGTACGGTAAGGACTACGGACGCTATGTCCGGGGGGTCTTTGCTTTCTAACCTATTTATCTATTTACGGCGTAGCCGTACTTTATCTATTTAAACGAATACCCCGCTTTGCGGGTCGAAAAACAAAAACGATATGTACTTATCCGAATACAACTCTTTTTCCCGGTTCTTCACACATAGCCTGGGAACCTTCCTGTTGCTGTTGCTGCTTGCTGCCTGCAGCCCCGAGGACGATGCCCTGCCGGGCGGTGACGGTGACAACACTGCCCCTGCTGCCCTCCGTATAGAAGTCAGCGCAAGCGACTTCACCACTGCCGCCACCCGTGCCACCGACAACGGCGCCGTCACCACTTTCGAGAGCGGCGACCGCATCGGCATCATCGTGCTGGACGGCAGCGGCAATGTGCTGTCCGACAATATACCTTATAAATACAACGGCAGCGCATGGAGTTTCGATAGTGGCAACGGCGAAGGCAAAACAGCCCTTTATTACGACAACAAAGCCACGGCTTACGTTGCCTACTTCCCATACAGCCCGGAAGCGGACGGCATAACCGGTGCAGACATCCCTGCCGCCCTGAAAGCCAAATTCCCGCCCCGCTACGACCAGCGTACCAAAGATGCCTACCGTGCCTCCGACTTGTTGGTGTGGAGTAATGGCATGGGCAGCACCCCGTTGAAGCAACTCGAAATAGAGTTTACCCACGTCTATTCCTCCCTTTCCCTGTCGCCTTCGGTAACATGCAAAATAGATGGAGCGGAAACCAGCTATATCCCTTCTTCTGTGGCCGACGTAAGCTTCACCATCGGCATCGAGCCTCTTCTCCCTTACCGTGCGGACGACGGCAGCTACCGGATCATCGTTTCTCCGCAAACGACAGGTGTCCGCTGGTTTTGTAGCTACAAGGCAAAAACGTATGGTGGCACGATGCCGTCAACCGCTTTGGCTGCCAATAACCGTTATACATTAGCTCCTGCTTTAGCTGATATAGGTGACTATACCTTAGACAGAGCTCAGGTGGGCGATTTTTATTGCAGGAACGATAAAAACGAAGGTTATCTGATTCCCGGTGATGCCACCCCTTTTCCCGCCAACATGAATTGTATCGGCATTGTCTTCAAAGCAGGCAGAGAAGCCAGCGATAACGGCACCTACACAGATATAGACGGCCGTGAGATGTCCGCCATCAATGGCTATGTGGTTGCATTGCAAGATGTAAGTAGCAGTACATTGAAGTGGGCAGACAAGGACGGTCAGTATGAATTTTGGGTAGGCACCTCTACCAGCGAAAGCGATTGGCAGGGGTACGACAATTGCCAGAAGATGAAAAATGGTAGCGGTTGGTCTATCGAGCACCTCCCCGCCGCCAAGGCTTGTATAACATTCGGCACTGCCAAACCTTACCTCCAGTACGTCGCCCCTGCCGGCAGTAGTGGCTGGTTTTTGCCTTCTTGCGGTCAGTTATTGTCTTTGTATAAAAACAGAGATGTATTATCCGGTCAGATTAACAAATTAAAGGCTATAAATGGATACGAGTCGATAGGATGGTTTGGAGGGGATTATTACTGGTCGTCGTCAGAGGGCCGGGTCGAGGGCGGCGGCGACGCTCGGCGCGTGAACTTCGGCACTAGCCACGTGTACTGGGACTATAAGCGCCTCGGCTCCTATGTCCGGGGGGTCTTTGCTTTCTGAGTGTGCCGTGAGCACGCAGCGTTTGTATGTATGCGTGCGTAACTGCATTAGAGATGGAGGCAGGTCCTCCGCTATCGTTTTACAGGAGATGGTAGCAAACCGGAGTATGCGGCTTTAGTAAAGAGCTAAGGTAGTGAGCAATACTTTTAAAAGGCGGTATTAACCGTCAGGTATGTGTACGGGAGAAGAATGTAATGTGAACCAACATAAGCATCGTTAGCGGATAAATTGATGTCAAAACCGGGGAGTTCAGAAGTTTCCGGGATGAGTTAGGAAGTTACCTGTTTACTGTCCTTTCGGCATCCGGTGTAAGAGTTGGCTTGACCCGTAGATAGGCTCTTTTGCGGAACACGGGAACCTGTCATGGAATGTAAAGGGAGCGTTTCAAGGAGGAAGAGAACCTCGAGAAACTGAGTACCGATGTCCGTGTCAGGGGCGGATTACCTCGTAGTAGTGTCGAAGTGTCTGGATATGTCGATGCTGCTCTATAAAGCGAACTGCAGCTACGAGAAAACGGAACCGCTTCGGGAATTTCTCGGAAAATTCGGTATGTTGCAGATGCTGCTCCGGGTGTGTGCCGAACAAAAGGTGATAGATACTAAAAAGGTGACATTGTTTGCCCTTGAAATGGAAAAGATAGGGAAACAAGCCACGGGATGGAAACAATATAATGAGAAAGGAAAACAAAACAATGAACAGAACAGAAGATAAAGGCAAGAACAGTTTTTGTGGCGTGAGTCCGGCCGGTCAAGGCTTGCCGGAGAGAGCCGGTTTTAAAATGCAAAAGGGTTATCGACAGGAAGGTTTGTCCTTCTTGTAAAGACAAAACAGATAACAATAATTGGTCGAATTTGACCACTTTAAATCAGAGGCAGGACTGCCAAGCTTTGTGCTGAGCGTTTCCGAATGGGTAGAAAAGGCTGATGCCATAGGTATTATCGTAAAGAAAGGAAAATACGGTGGTACGTATGCCCCAAGGACATAGCGTTTGAGTTCGGTTCTGCCATTAGCGTACCATTTAAAATTTATCTGATTGAAGAGTTCCAGCGCCTCAAAGAGCAGGAGCAGGCGCAGATAGGGTGGAGTGCGAAGCGGGAACTGTCGAAGGTCAACTACCGCATCCACACCGATGCTATTCAATATTTCGGTATTTTTTTATTGAGTTTGAGTGTCCCTTTGTCAAAGTAAACAAGCCTGTATAAATCTGTCTCAGCGATAAAAACCGGTTGTTCCTCCCTCCTTTCAGTTATCGCTGAAACGCCCTGCTGATAGGCGTTCCGGTTATGAAGAGACTTCTGTCATTGTCCTTTCAGCCTCCTTTCAGCACAAGTCAACCGATATCAGTGAAAGGAGACAAGCCATACGACTGAAACGGGTGTGAGGGGAAGTGGTTTCAGTTTTAACCGGCTGATTGTCCGGGTGTATTACATAAAATGAAAGGGTGACAGGAGAAAGGGGAATATAGACTTAGTGAGGGGAGAATGCGATGAATGCAATGAACAAGCTAGGTCTGTACACTGAACAGACTAGGCCTGTGCGCGGAACAGACTAGGCGTGTTCACTGAACATGCTAGACTTGTTCACTGAACATGCTGATGTATTTTAAAAACGTATAGTCGTTTTCTTAAAAGATGAAGATGTATTTTTTAAAGATGAAGACGTATTTAAAAAACATAAAGGCGTATTTTAACGACTCCGATAAATGAAAATGAATCACGTTATCATCCTCCGTAGGGGCGGACGCATGTGTCCGCCCCTACGGAGGATGTTTCAGGAAAACCCATACGGCTTGTTCAACACAAGCATTAGTAACGTGTAAGCTTACACATACGTATGCATCGGCCTACACATACGTATGTATTGCTCCAAGTTCCATATCCCTCTTGACCAAAGCTTTGAAAGGCTACAACTCAACACTAAATAGGTAATTGTATTTCCAATATCCTTTTTATCCAAAACCACAAAACTGAGCAGTATCTGTAGGCCCAAACAATAAAACAAATAAAGCAAATTCAATTATGTTTTAAGTAGGTCCGCAACAGTTACATTAACAGATTCATCCCCATTGAAACGAGACATAAGTTCATCCAATATTTTACGTATAGGTAAATTTTCAGGATTTAACTTGGATAAATTTGAAGAAATATATATCTTTGCATAAGTCCAATTAACTAAAAAGTAAAATTACTTTGTACATTGTTGAAATATACGAGAATTGGCTGTACAGTATACAGTTCGATGAAGAAGATCTGAATGAGTATGCCCGCGTGTTCAAAGAATGGCACGACCTCGATTATCTGGAGAAGTTTTTCACGGATAATGCAGCCTATATAGACACTCCTTTCTGGAAAGATGCTGGATTGGCCCCAATGATCCTGAAACATCCGCACAGAAGGTGCTTGACGAAGCGGAAGAACTGGAAGGATACATTGAGGAACTTGTTTCCAACATGAAAACGGGTATAAAACCCGATTTTGACGAGTACTTCCACTTCCTTGACGGCAAATACAAATGTCTGTGGACTTTGGAACCCATGAAGTCGTATGGCACAAGCCGCCCGTCATTGCTCCGTCTGTATGCTATAAAGCTGGAATCGAACTGTTATCTGATTGTATATGGGGGAATCAAGCTTGGAGATACCATACAGAACTCCCCGGTACTGAAAGACAAAGTGTTCAACAAAATAGACAACGTACTGAACTATCTGAAAGCTAACGGCATTGAAGATAGCACAGACATATAAAAAATGGAAGATATGAAATTCAATGTAGAGAAACTCAAGCAAATGTCCCGTCCGATGACAGACAAGGAAAAGAAGGACATCGAATTCCGCAAGGACAACCGTGAATGGCTTGCCATCTCCGAAAGGCTGGCATTGAAGTTACGCCGTATTCTCCGGACTGAAGGTATCCCCCAGAATGAACTGGCCGTACGAATGGGGGTAACGCCTGCCCAGGTGACCAAAATACTCAGTGGCAAGGAAAACCTTGGATTGAAGACAATCAGCAAGATAGAGAATGCCATCGGCCATAGCTTGATTGAGGTTACTACGGAAGACTGTAATCCGGTTGTAGAATATGAGAACAGAACAGTCTGCCGTTCATTTGTTGCAAGCCAATATGCTGTGAATACCACAGTCAATACCGCAGCAAGAAGACGTTCCGCCTCCTATTCATCCATTGTCGCACATAACATGTTCTCCTGATATGGACAAAGAGATATTATTCCAGTTCATCAGCATGGATCTCATCCAGTTTGCCACATTTTCTGATAACTATGTGGACGATGAGAAAGACATTGAAGTTTCAAACAAATTCCGTTTCTCATATAATTTTGAGGAGGATTTGATGTGTTGCATGGCATACGTAACCCTGTCAAAGGAAAACAGTGTCATACTGAAAGCGGATTTGGCATCTTATTTTAGTATAGAGCCCAACTCGGCAGAAGCAATGAAAGGACCCGAAGGCCTTGTTGCCCCGGCAGAATTGCTTGCACAGTTCGCCTCACTGACATACGGTTCCATCAGAGGTGTAATCTTTGCCAAGACCATAGGCTCACCGCTTAATCACTTAATCCTCCCTCCCAATAATGTGAAAGCCATTTTCCAGACCTCCCGACTGTTTAGAAAAGGATGATGTGACAACAGATATTCAAGATGTTTGGAATTAATTACTACTATATTGATAATCTATTTTCTACTAGATTTATCCTCCCTCTAATTCTGTATAAAGATCTAAGACCGTTTTTCCGGATTGAAAATCAACTACCGCATCAGGCAGAAAGCTAGCAATCATCTTCCACCTCTATCGCCCAGTCCCCGATAGTACGGGTGGCACTGTCGAAATTAATCCCCACCTTCACGATGCGCCTGCCATCCTTGCGATAAGGGACAGCATACTGCCTGCTGTCTATCTGCGCCAATGCCTCCCGGGCCGTACCGTCATATTTAAATTCCAGCACATAAATGGCATCCTGCATCTTTATGACCACATCCGCACGCCCCACCGCACTTTTCACCTCGCTGTCCACATACATCCCCATCAGGCGGAACAACAAATAAAAGATGGTCTGGTAATGCTTCTCCGTCTTGTTCTCCAGATCATGGGGAATGGAAGCGAAGAAAGAACGCGTACGTTCCAGGCAGCTCTCTATATCCCCCTTACGAAGATCGCGGATGAAGGAAACCACATAAAAAGTACTGTTCTGACCCGGCAACTCCAGGTAAGCGGGCAACAGTGACTCGATGAAACCTTTGCGCACCTCCCCGTTGGGATAGGCCAGCCGGTACACCTGGAACTCGGGATCATATCCCTTGATCGTCAGGTAACCACTTTGATATAAAACGGGAATAGGACTGGTAATCCGTTCTGTCGGGGCATCAAACTGCTCGTCGGTAGCCTCCACCCCCTCCAGCTGGCGCACGTCAAAATCCGTTTCCTGCAACAAATCAATCAAAAAAGTAGGAGTGCCGGTAGAGAACCAGAAATTCTTGTACTCCTTTGCGTTAAAAGCATTGAACAGGCTGAAAGGATTGTAAATATCCTCACAATGCTTGCTGAAATGATACCCGTCATACTGCCGCTTCAGATGCGCACAGGCTGCTTCGTACGTCTCGCCGTTCGCCCAAGCCATCCGCTCGATGTCCGGACGAAGCTCGTCCAGCAACTCCCGCTCGGTGATGCCGCATATCGCGCTGAAGTCATCCCGCATACTGATGTTCTGCAAATTATTCAGCTCGCTGAAGATGCTCATCTGGCTGAACTTGCTGATTCCCGTGATAAAGAGGAAACGAAGATATTGCCCCAATCCCTTGAGGGGACTGAAAAACTTACGCAGCTCATTCCGAAGCTCCTGTTGCAAGGGGATGTTGGAATTACTGTCCAAAAGAGGAGCATCGTATTCGTCAATCAGAACAACGACCGGCAGACCGGTCTGTTCATACGCACGGCGGATCATACCTTGCAGACGGGCGGCAGGAGTCTTTTCCTCCTTTTCCGCCCCATAAACCTTTTCACAACGAAGTAAAAACAGATTCAACTGTTCCTGCAAATCGAACAGGGTGGTATATTTAGTCAGACTGAAATCAATATGGAATATCGGATACACGTTCCACTCCTTTTCCAGACGCTCCATGGCCAGCCCCTTGAACAACTCTTTTTTCCCTTGAAAGTAAGCCTCAAGGGTGGACACCAGCAAGCTTTTCCCAAACCTCCGCGGACGGCTCAGAAAATACACACTGTCCGTGTTGGCCAACCGGTACACCAGTTCCGTCTTGTCTACATATACACAATTCCGATTACGCAACTGCTCAAAATTCTGTATGCCTATGGGGTATCGTCTGTAATTTTCTTCCATATTCTCCATTGTTTTCTAATTCTGCTTATGGGATAGAAACAAAGATAGCTGTTATCCGACAAAACACAAAAACTTTTCATCTGTTTTTAATCAAGCTCCGACAACTTGAATGGATGATGATACGATAAATGGCGGTCAGAAATATAAAATCATCCCCCTTTTATTGCAGATGATCAAAAAATAAATTACTTTTGTTTCACTAAAGACGAATCCATAAACAACTTAAATAACAGAACAGTATGATAGACGCAAAAACTTGCATCAACGACGCACAAGAGAAAATGGACATGGCCGTTATGTATTTGGAAGAGGCCTTGGCGCACATTCGTGCAGGAAAAGCCAGTACCCGATTGCTGGACGGTATTCGTGTGGACTCTTATGGAAGCATGGTCCCCATCAGTAATGTAGCCGCCGTGACTACTCCCGACGCACGCAGCATCGCCATCAAGCCATGGGACAAAAGCATGTTCCGCATCATCGAAAAAGCTATCATGGACTCTGACCTGGGCATCACTCCCGAAAACAACGGAGAAATTATCCGTCTGGGCATTCCGCCATTGACAGAGGAACGCCGCAAGCAACTGGCCAAACAATGTAAAGGCGAAGGAGAAACCGCAAAAGTAAGCATCCGCAACGCACGCCGTGACGCCATAGACGCACTGAAAAAGGCTGTTAAAGAGGGTATGCCCGAAGACGAGCAAAAGAATGCGGAAGCCAAACTTCAGAAAGTACACGATAAATATATCGCGAAGATTGAAGAACTGCTGGCAGAGAAAGATAAAGAAATTATGACGGTTTAATGAAAAACTAAAAATAATGAGGAACGAATAATGAAGAAGGGGCTTCTTCTTCATTATTCCTTCTTCATTTTAATTTATGAGAGGATTAGTAATAAAAAACACAGGCAGCTGGTATCTGGTCAAAGCGGAAGACGGACGTACCATCGAATGCAAAATTAAAGGGAATTTCCGTTTGAAAGGTATTCGGAGTACCAATCCTGTCGCCGTAGGAGATTATGTACAAATCATCACCAACAATGAAGGAACCGCCTTTATCTGTGAGATAGAAGACCGCAAGAACTATATCATCCGGCGTGCCTCCAACCTTTCCAAACAATCGCATATACTGGCCGCCAATCTGGACCAATGTATGCTGATCGTGACCATCAATTACCCCGAGACCTCAACCATATTCATTGACCGTTTCCTGGCCACCGCTGAAGCATACCGTGTACCCGTAAAGCTGATATTCAACAAAATAGACAGATACAACGAGGATGACACACGCTACATGGACGCCTTGATAAACCTGTACACACACATCGGTTATCCTTGCTTCAAGGTTTCCGCCCTGAATAACACCGGTACAGACGAAGTGAAAAAAGACCTGGAAGGAAAGGTTACTTTGCTTTCCGGCAACTCAGGAGTGGGCAAGTCGACCCTGATCAATGCCATCTTGCCCGAACAGACTCTGAAAACAGGAGAAATATCCGATTATCATAACAAAGGAATGCATACCACCACCTTTTCCGAAATGTTCCCTGTCCATGACGGCGGATACCTCATCGACACGCCGGGCATCAAAGGTTTCGGAACATTCGATATGGAAGAAGAGGAAGTAGGCCATTACTTTAAAGAAATATTTGAATATTCCGCTCATTGCAAGTATGGAAACTGCACCCACAGACACGAGCCCGGATGCGCCGTACGCGATGCCGTGGAGCAACATCTCATCAGCGAGTCACGCTACACTTCTTACCTGAACATGCTGGAAGACAAGGACGAAGGCAAGTATCGCGCCGCTTATTAAAAACCACCACTGTATGAAAAAATACCTCTTGACCATTGCATTGGCTGCATTATGCGCCACCGGACTGAATGCCGCCTCTCCTAAAAAAGTGGCTCCCGAAAAGAAAGGAGTCGAAGCCATCAACCGCGCCACCGCCGAAGCGCACATCGGCTTTCTGGCCTGTGACGAACTGGAAGGACGCGAAGCCGGATGGAAAGGCGGACGCATTGCAGGCAACTATATCATTTCCTGCCTGAAACAGATGGGAATCAAACCACTGGCCGGAGATTATGTACAACCCTTCGATGTATATCACGCCGAACGGCAAGTGAAAGGGAAACGCTGGCAAGTACATCCCGACTCTATTGCCGCACTGAAAAAAGTGGTACACCAAAAGCTTGCCTTACGCAATATCTTAGGCAAAATAGAAGGAAAGAACCCCAACGAGATTGTCATTATCGGCGCACATTACGACCACCTTGGCTACGACCCGTTGTTGGAAGGAGATCAGATTTATAATGGCGCGGATGATAACGCATCAGGCGTTCAAGCCGTATTACAAGTAGCCCGTGCTTTCCTTGCTACCGGCCAGCAACCGGAACGCACCGTCATTTTCGCCTTTTGGGATGGTGAGGAAAAAGGATTGCTGGGATCCCGTTATTTCGCCATGAACTATCCGGATATTAAAAAGGTAAAAGGCTACCTGAACTATGACATGATAGGACGCAACAACCGGGAAGACCGGCCCGATTATTTCGTTTACTTCTATACCGCAGCCCACCAGGCCTTTGGCGACTGGCTGAAAAAGGACATTGAAGACTACCGCTTGCAGTTATCCCCCGATTACCGTGCCTGGGATAATCCCGTGGGAGGCAGTGACAACGGTACATTTGCCAAACTGGGCATACCTATTATATGGTATCACACCGATGCCCACCCCGATTATCACCTGCCGGGGGATGAGGCACCCAAAATCAACTGGATGAAGGTAGTCGATATAACCAAAGCCTCCTTCCTGGCAATGTGGAAGCTGGCAAACGAAAAAAAATATTAAAAAAGGACGTGGCGTTTAAACTGAACGCCACGTTTTTTTATCTAACCTTACATCAACGTATTTATAAAAACCCACATAAGAAGACACATGAACAAACGAATCAAATGGAGTATCATCATATTAATCGGAGCCGGCCTGGCCGGATTAGGCATCTACCAATTTACCCCTCACGAAAATGAAGAACTGACAGCTGCCAATGCTTTACCTAAAGAAAATAAACAACGTACCCTGAAAGTGAATGCGCAAGTAATAAAACCGCATTTGCTCACAGACGAGATACTGGTCACCGGACGCCTGGTGCCCGATGAAGAAGTGAGTCTGTCTTTTGAAACATCCGGAAAGATCACTGATATCTTTTTCACAGAAGGCACATTGGTAAAGCGGGGGGAACTGCTGGCCAAAGTAAACGACCGGCAACTGCAAGCACAATTAAAACGTCTGGAAGCACAGATACCTCTGGCTGAAGACCGGGTGTTCCGCCAAAACGCCCTGCTGAAACGCGACGCGGTCAGTAAAGAAGCATACGAACAGGTAAAAACCGAACTTGCCACGCTAAACGCCGACATCGAAAATATCAAGGCCAATATCGAGATGACCGAACTCCGTGCCCCATTCGACGGCATCATCGGATTGCGGCAAGTCAGCACAGGAGCTTACGCCTCCCCCACCACCGTAGTGGCCAGACTGACCAAAGTGACTCCGCTGAAAGTAGAGTTCGCCGTTCCGGAACGTTATGCACGGGAAATAAAAAAAGGAACGAATCTGGAGTTCAAAGTAGAAGGAAAACTGGAGGCCTATCGTGCACAGGTATATGCCACCGAATCCAGTATCGATATGGAAACCCACTCATTGAACATCCGTGCCATCTACCCCAACCGTAACGGCGAATTATTGGCCGGAAGATATGCAGATATCCAATTAAAACAAAAAGAAATAGAAGACGCCATAGCGATTCCATCCGAAGCCATCGTCCCCGAAATGGGCAAGAATAAAGTATTTGTTTATCGCAGCGGAGTGGCAGAACCGGCAGATGTGGTCATCGGTCTCCGCACCGAAGCCGAAGTACAGATTGTACAAGGATTGTCTGTGGGCGACACCATCCTGACATCAGGTACACTGCAATTGCGTAAGGGAATGCCTGTAGAGATTCAGGCCATCAACTAACTACTAAAAAATACTTTTATGAATATTTCCGAACTTAGTATCCGTAGGCCTGTGCTCGCCACCGTGCTTACCATCATTATATTACTTTTCGGACTGATCGGTTACAACACATTGGGAGTCCGCGAATATCCTTCGGTGGACAATCCCATCATTTCGGTCACCTGTAGTTACTCGGGTGCCAATGCCGATGTCATCGAGAATCAGATCACCGAGCCTTTGGAACAGAACATCAACGGTATTCCGGGAATCCGGTCTTTGTCCAGTGTCAGCCAACAGGGGCAATGCCGCATCACGGTAGAATTTGAGTTATCCGTCGATTTGGAAACCGCAGCCAATGATGTGCGCGACAAGGTATCCCGTGCGCAGCGCTATCTGCCACGCGACTGTGACCCTCCCACCGTATCCAAAGCAGATGCCGATGCGGTACCTATCTTGATGGTGGCCATCCAGAGTGACAGCCGCTCCTTGCTGGAACTGAGCGAGATAGCCGACCTGACCGTGAAAGAACAACTGCAAACCATCTCGGATGTAAGTAGTGTTTCCATCTGGGGAGAAAAACGTTACTCCATGCGCCTGTGGCTCGATCCTACCAAAATGGCCGGGTATGGTATAACTCCGGTAGATGTAAGGAATGCAATCACCAGTGAAAACATAGAACTTCCCTCGGGCAGCATTGAAGGAAATACAGTAGAACTGACTCTGCGCACGATGGGACAAATGCATACGGCTAAAGAATTCAATAACATCATATTGAAAGAAGTAGGCGGCCGGGTAGTCCGTTTCAGCGATATCGGCTATGCCGAACTGGGTCCGGCCGACATCAAGAGTTACATGAAAATGAACGGAGTACCGATGGTAGGTGTGGTTGTCATTCCGCAACCGGGTGCCAACCATATCGAAATAGCCGATGCCGTGTACCAGCGTATGGAACAAATGAAAAAGGATCTGCCCGATGATGTGAAATACAGCTACGGTTTCGACAATACCAAGTTTATCCGCGCCTCTATTGATGAAGTAAAAAGTACGGTGTATGAAGCATTCGTACTGGTTATCATCATCATTTTCCTGTTCTTGCGCGACTGGCGCGTGACACTGATTCCCTGCATCGTCATTCCGGTTTCGCTTATCGGGTCTTTCTTTGTGATGTACATCGCCGGCTTCTCCATTAATGTGCTGACCATGCTGGCGGTGGTATTGTCCGTAGGATTGGTAGTGGATGACGCCATCGTGATGACAGAGAATATCTATATCCGCATAGAACGGGGGATGCGTCCGTTCGAAGCGGGCATAGAAGGGGCGAAAGAAATTTTCTTCGCGGTTATCTCCACCACCATCACGCTGGTGGCTGTGTTCCTGCCCATTGTGTTTATGGAAGGAACCAGCGGACGTCTGTTCCGTGAGTTCAGTTTTGTCGTGGCGGGTTCGGTCATCATATCTTCCTTTGCCGCACTGACGTTCACCCCCATGCTGGCAACAAAATTATTGATAAAACGGGAAAAACAAGGTTGGTTCTATCAAAAGACGGAACCTTTCTTTGAAGGCATGAACCGGGTATATGCCCGCTCGCTGAACGCTTTTCTTAAAAGACGTATATGGGCTATCCCCATTACCGTGATGATGCTGGCAGCCATCGGGGTGCTTTGGGTTCAGATACCTGCCGAAATGGCCCCCATGGAAGACCGTTCGCAAATCAGCATCAACACCCGTGCCGCTGAAGGCGCCAGCTACGAATATATCCGCGATTATACGGAAGATATCAATCAGCTGGTAGACTCTATTGTGCCCGATGCCGCCTCCGTAACCGCACGTGTTTCCAGCGGTAGCGGAAACATACGCATCACCCTGAAGGATATCAGAGACCGTAATTATACCCAGATGGAAGTGGCCGAACGTATCTCAAAAGCCATCCGCAACAAGACGAAAGCGCGTGCCTTTGTGCAACAGCAGTCTTCTTTCGGCGGACGAAGAGGAAGTATGCCTGTACAATATGTACTGCAAGCTGTCAGTATAGAAAAACTGGAGAAGATATTGCCCGAGTTCTTGAGCAAGGTATACGATAACCCCACCTTCCAGATGGCGGATGTGGACTTGAAGTTCAGCAGTCCGGAAATGAGAGTGAATATCAACCGCGACAAAACAGGGACGATGGGGGCAAGTGTGCGCGACATAGCCGAAACATTGCAATACGGTCTCAGCGGACAACGCATGGGCTATTTCTACATGAACGGAAAACAATATGAGATTTTAGGACAGATAAACCGTCAGCAGCGTAATACCCCCGCCAATATCAAATCCATTTACATACGGAGCGACAAAGGGGAAATGATTCAATTGGACAATCTGGTAGAGTTTGTAGAGTCCGTAGCTCCTCCTAAATTGTACCACTACAACCGTTTTATCTCCGCCACTGTATCTGCCGGACTGGCAGATGGAAAAACCATCGGACAAGGTTTGGAGGAGATGGACAAGATAGCTGCCCAGACCTTGGACGAGACTTTCCGCACCGCCTTGTCGGGAGACTCCAAAGATTATCGGGAAAGCTCGTCCAGCCTGATGTTTGCTTTCATCCTGGCCTTGATACTGATCTATCTGATTCTGGCGGCACAATTCGAAAGTTTCAAAGATCCGTTCATTATCATGCTGACCGTTCCGCTAGCCATTGCCGGAGCACTGATCTTTATGTATGCAGGAGGCATCACGATGAACATCTTCAGCCAGATCGGTATCATCATGCTGATAGGTCTGGTGGCGAAGAACGGTATTTTGATTGTGGAATTCGCCAATCAGAAGCAGGAGTCCGGAGATAACAAGATGCAGGCCATCCGGGAGGCGGCTTTGCAACGCTTGCGCCCCATCCTCATGACCAGCGCCTCGACAGTGCTAGGGCTGATACCGCTGGCCTTCGCCACTGGGGAAGGCGCCAACCAGCGTATCGCCATGGGTACGGCTGTTGTGGGAGGAATGTTGGTATCCACTTTCCTGACCATGTACATTGTACCGGCTATTTATAGTTATATATCTACCAACCGAAACGTTAAAACAGAAACTGTATGAAACGAATCATTATAACTTTGTGCATCTGCACGGCATGGGCGGCTTCCGCCTATGCGCAATATCCTTATACCTTGAAAAAATGTCTGGAGGAAGGGCTTGCCAACAACTATTCCATACGCATCACCCGGAATGAAGAGCAAATCAGCCACAACAATGCCACATTGGCGAATGCCGGTTATCTGCCTACGGTAGACTTGTCTGCCGGATATACGGGGACGCTGGACAACACCGATACAAAGACCCGCAGTACAGGCGCCACTGCCAGTGAGCGAAGCATCTACGACCAGACTTTAAAAGCCGGACTGGATGTGAGCTGGACGTTGTTCGACGGGTTCAATATCAGCACCACCTACAAGAAACTACAGGAACTGGAACGCCAGGGAGAGACCAACACCCGTATCACCCTAGAGGATTTCATTGCAGGACTCACAGCCGAATACTACAACTATGTACAACAGGAAATCCGCCTGAAGAACTTCCTTTATGCCGTTTCCTTATCCAAGGAACGCCTGCGCATTGTCGAAGAACGCTATCATATCGGTAACTTCTCCCGGCTGGATTATCAACAAGCCAAAGTGGACTTCAATGCAGACAGTGCGCAGTACATGAAACAACAGGAACTGGTGGTTACCTCACGCATCACCCTGAATGAGCTGATGGCCGTACAGGAAGTTAACCGCCCGCTGCGTGTCAACGACTCCATCATCACTGTCAATGACGACCTGAACTATGATGAGTTATGGGAATCCACCCTCAAGACGAATGCCAACCTGCTGAAAGCCGGTCAGAACACAACGCTCGCCCAATTGGATTACCGGCAGGTGCTATCCCGTAATTATCCTTACGTCAAACTGAATGCCGGTTATGGTTACACCTTCAATAAATATGAAACCAACGCCACCCGCCAGAGAAGCAACTGGGGACTGAACGGAGGAATCACCGTAGGCATCAATCTATGGGATGGCAACCGCCGCCGCGAGAAACGGAACGCCAGCCTGCAAATACGGAACTCCCAACTGGAAAAAGAACAGCTGGAACTCGGTTTGAAAGCGGATCTGAGCAATCTGTGGCAAGCCTACCGCAACAACCTGCGCCTGTTGAATCTGGAACGCCAGAACCTGGTCGCAGCCCGTGAGAACCACGAGATAGCCAAAGAACGTTATCTGCTCGGAGACCTCTCCGGTATTGAAATGCGTGAGGCCCAGAAAAGCCTTCTTGATGCCGAGGAACGTATCCTGTCTGCCGAATACAACACAAAAGTTTGCGAGATTTCACTGCTCCAACTCAGCGGAAGAATAACGAAATATCTCGAATAATCATTATAGACTTTACTTATAGCTTGTAATTCAAGGCAGTTATCCGTACCTTTGCACGCAATTATCACTAAGAACGTTGTAAAAAGATATGGGATTATTTATTAAGAAACCTTTTGCCGCCTTACAGACAGAAGCCAATGAGTCCGGAAACAAGACACTGAAAAGAGTGCTGGGGCCCTGGAGTCTGATCGCATTAGGAGTAGGTGTTATTATCGGTGCCGGATTATTTTCCATCACCGGAACAGTAGCCGCAGGATATACCGGTCCTGCCATCACGTTATCTTTCGCCATAGCAGCCATCGGTTGCTGCTTTGCCGGATTGTGTTATGCTGAATTTGCTTCCATGATTCCTGTAGCGGGTAGCGCTTACACCTACTCATACGCCACCATGGGAGAACTCATAGCCTGGATTATCGGCTGGGATCTGGTGCTGGAATATACAGTTGCCGCCACCACGGTCAGTATCAGCTGGAGCAGGTATCTTGTTGTCTTTCTGGAAGGAGTGGGGATAAACATTCCCCATGCACTGGCAGCCTGTCCGTGGGACGGAGGTATCGTAAACATACCGGCCGCACTGATTGTAGTACTGATGAGCCTGTTTCTGATTCGTGGGACAGAAGGAAGTTCCATTTTCAACGGGTTCATCGTATTCCTGAAAGTGGCAGTGATTCTTATTTTCGTTGTATTAGGATGGAAATACATCAATGCCGAGAACTATGTTCCCTATATTCCGGCCAATACCGGTACTTTGGGCGAATTTGGTTTATCGGGAGTGTTGCGCGGAGCAGCGATTGTGTTCTTCGCTTTCCTCGGCTTTGATGCCGTAAGTACTGCTGCTCAGGAAACAAAAAATCCGAAACGGGATATGCCTGTCGGTATCCTGGGTTCATTGCTGATATGCACTATTCTCTATATGGTCTTTGCCTACGTCATGACAGGAGTGGCACACTACTCCGAGTTTGCCGGCCAGCAAGGCATTGCGCCTGTCGCTGTTGCCATTGACCACATGGGACATGCAGATGCCTCCGGAATGATTCATCCGGATTATCCGTGGCTGAACCGGGCTATCGTACTGGCTATTTTATTCGGTTACTGCTCGGTTATTATGGTAACTTTGTTGGGACAGAGCCGTGTATTCCTCAGCATGAGCCGTGATGGTCTGTTACCTCCTTTCTTTTCAAAAATTCATGAAAAATATCGCACACCGGCACATAGCAATTTGTTATTCATGGTCGTTGTAGGAGGACTGGCAGCGTTTGTTCCGGCACGTGTGGCGGGAGAAATGACCAGCATAGGTACCTTATTCGCCTTCACATTGGTCTGCGCGGCCGTATTGATCGTGCGTAAGAGTATGCCTGACGTACATCGTGCCTTTAAAACTCCTTTTGTTCCTGTAGTACCGATTCTGGGCATTCTGACCTGCCTCTGCATGATGCTTTTCCTTCCGGCTGACACCTGGATCCGATTGGTGTTGTGGATGCTGATAGGTCTGGATGTGTATGCCTGCTATGGAGTAAAACACAGCAAGCTGGAGCATCATGTAAAACGACGCAAGGGACTCACCATACTGAATATGACAGGAATCGCCCTGTCTGTACTTTCTGTTATTACCGGACTGTGGCACCAACAGACTGTAGGCTGGGAGGAAGACAAGACCTTGCTCGTCATTTCGTTTGTCTTTGCATTCACGCATTGCGCGTTCTATATGGTACGCATCTGGAAACAGACATCCGAAAAGAAGAAATAAGCGTTTTTCACACGCTATCCGCTTCCATAACTTTCATTCACTGTAAGGGTAGATTCAACCCAGCCCTACAGTGAATAAAGTTATTACAATTTCACACCCGTCAGTATTAAGCCTATAGTCAAGCCTTATGACCTATAAGAGGCTTAAGTTATATCCACCGTAGAAAAATAGTTAAAAGACTTCTTCAAAAATGTTTTTAGCTACTGCCACAGCATTTCCTTCAGGAGTTGAGGAATAGGATTCAGTTTCCTTGGTCCATGCTTCTTCCAAGGCATAAAAATCAATTTCCTCCGGTTGTTTTCCATCCAAGACACCAGCCAAATAATCAAAATAAGCCTTCCATCGCATAAAATAGAAGTCTTTCAACATACCATTCCATTCTTTATGCGCATAATCACGAAGTCCGCCTTGATCTGCCGCTACACGATTTCCCCACGTAGTAATCTGAACACGCGCATTCCATTCGTATAATGCTTTTTCTTCCGAAGTCCGCCCCAATGAACGTGCCGCCTCAATCCAAGTCCCTACCCTGAATTCCTTCCGCGTAGCCAATAACTGGTCTTGCAGCAAAATCAAATGTAAAAAACGTTGTGAAGACAACTCAAACATCGTTTTATCTCCTGCCCGGAATGAAGCCGTCACCACTTTCTGCATCAGGCGTCCCTTCTCGGCCAATGCCTGCCGGAGAACATCCACCAAGTCGAACTCAAAGTTATTGTTTCCTTGATACTTATCAGCCACAGAAACCATCAAGCGGGCAGCTTCTATCACCTCCTGCGGATCATAATATTCTTTCATTTCCGACCAGCTGGAGACTTGATATACATCCAACCCCGGACGAGCACAAAATACAGACTCATGCGTCCCCTGCTGTATCTTCTCCTTGGGACTATTATAAATGCCATCACCTAATAATTTCCAGACTTGCCGCAAAGTCTCATCCTTCACCCCATAACGGGCAAATACATATCCTTCCAACCACTCATCACGAGTAAACCGGTGCTCACGCCATGGCAACTCCATCACCAGCTCATACATGACCGGATTGTTCTCAATGCCTTCCGGAGTCATCCCTACTCCACGCAACGTCCTTCCGGCATGAGCATCTGCTTTCGCGTCATAAAAGCCATCAATCAGCGCGTCCATTTTACCATGAAGCCCAATGTTACCACCAAAATTCAACAACATGCAGTACACCCACTCATGCTGCCCGTATCCTCCTTTGCGGCACCACTCTGACGCTGGATCCCCCCATTGCGGACGGCATTCGCTATGCAAGTCCAAGACCAGCAAGTCTCCTGCTTCCAGATGCTCTATCATCGGAGTACGAGGATTGTCCTGCCATGCCTGAGCCACCCACACAGCATCCGGGTTCGTCTTTTTCATCGCTTTCATGATGGCCTTACCGGCTGCATCCAGATTTACCCCCCGGGTACTTCCGCCTTCATGAAACGGATCAATGGCGTAAAATCCAGCTTTTCCATACAGTTTTGTCAATTCGTTATAATACAAAGCAGAGATTTCTTCAAAGCGTTCATCCTCCGGCTGTAAAAAGGCGGGACGACGATAGCTGCACCAGAGTCCGGGATCAGCCACGTCCAGCCCTAATTTTTCCTTTGCATTATGAGGAACCATGCCGCAATATCCCGGTAACACAGGTTCAATGCCATATTCACGCATTCTTTTTACGATCTTCTTCTGAAGTTTCTCCTGACGAATATACCAACTCTCAGGATCAGGTCCTCCCCACCCTTCCAGGTTATTCATCAACCACCAGGCAGTAAACCCCGGTCCGGCTACAAATTCATTAATTTCATCCTTCGTATATCCTAGTTTCAGAAGTACATTTCTCCAGACCGATTCAGCACCCGTCAATGCCAGGGAGAGATTGACGCCATGAAGCGCCATCCAGTCTATCTCCTTTTCCCAACGATCCCAGTCCCAAAAAGCCATGGAATAAGAGAAAGTACAATAATTCAGATCATAACGATAGGGCAGATTCGTTTCATGCCGTTCCTTTTTAGTCACAGGAGGCAAAACAGCAGGCAGTTTTGCAGTCATTCCATTCCAAGAAAGATGTATGCCTGCATAATATTTCAAATACCAATTCAATCCGGTAGCAATATTTACATAGTCATTACCCCGGATAACCACTTTATCACCCCGCTGATCGAGTTCAAAAAAATCGATACCCGATTTCTGACGTTCAATTATAAATTTGGAAGAAGCTCCTTTATCAATGCGCTCTAACAATCCTGTGACAGGAGAAGAGAATAAGTTGCTTGCCACCCACAACAGCACAAACAACAATCGTAGTTTTTTCATCATATTATTAAGGTAACGGATAACACCGGTTAAACAGAACAGCCTCCCCCCTTTCAAGAGGGGAGGGAGGCTGCATCAGTATGATTGCGAGACAATTTAATTATTTGCAATTTCCCAGACAACGAGGCTTCAACTGCTTGAAGAAGTCATTGCCTTTATCATCCACCAGAATGAATGCCGGGAAATCCTCCACTTCAATTTTCCAGATAGCCTCCATACCCAATTCAGGATATTCCACACACTCAATGCTCTTGATATTGTTCTGGGCAAGGATAGCAGCCGGACCACCGATAGAACCCAGGTAGAATCCGCCATACTTCTTACAAGCATCTGTTACCTGCTGGCTACGGTTACCTTTTGCCAACATAATCATGCTGCCGCCATGTGACTGGAACAAATCCACATACGGGTCCATACGTCCTGCGGTAGTGGGGCCCATAGAACCACAAGCCATACCTTCCGGAGTCTTTGCCGGACCGGCATAATAGATAGGATGATCTTTGATATACTGAGGCAGATCTTCGCCACGGTCCAAACGTTCTTTCAATTTAGCATGAGCGATATCGCGGCCTACAATAATGATTCCATTCAATGACAGACGGGTTGCCACCGGATACTTGGTCAGTTCTTTCAGGATATCTGCCATCGGCTGGTTCAAATCAATCTTAACCACATCGCCTTCACCTGCTTCACGAAGTGCTGCCGGAATCAGCTCACCCGGTTTATCATCCATCTTTTCAATCCAGATACCGTCTTTATTGATCTTACATTTTATATTACGGTCAGCCGAGCAGGAAACGCCCAGACCGATAGGACAAGAAGCACCGTGACGGGGCAAACGGATGATACGGACATCGTGAGCCATATACTTACCACCGAACTGTGCACCCAAACCAATCTTATAAGCTTCTTCCAATACTTGTTTTTCCAGTTCCACATCGCGGAAAGCACGTCCGTACTCATTACCGGTAGTGGGCAGCTCGTCGTAATAGTGAGTGGAAGCCAACTTGACTGTCAGCAAATTCTTCTCTGCCGATGTACCACCGATGACGAATGCGATATGATAAGGAGGACAAGCAGCCGTGCCCAAAGTCTTCATTTTCTCAACCAGGAAAGGAACCAATGTAGCCGGATTCAACACCGCTTTGGTTTCCTGATATAAATAAGTCTTGTTCGCCGATCCGCCACCTTTTGTTACGCAAAGGAACTTGTATTCCATCCCTTCGGTAGCTTCCAGATCAATCTGTGCAGGCAAGTTACATTTAGTGTTCACCTCATCATACATATTCAAGGGAGCATTCTGAGAATAACGAAGATTTTCTTCTGTATAAGTTTTGTAAACCCCCAGAGAAAGAGCTTCTTCATCACAGTAACCGGTCCATACCTGCTGGCCCTTTTCGCCATGAATGATAGCAGTACCTGTGTCTTGACAAAGAGGCAATTTGCCCTTAGCGGAAACTTCTGCATTACGCAAGAAAGTCAATGCTACATATTTGTCGTTATCACTTGCCTCGGGATCACTCAGAATCTTAGCAACCTGTTCATTGTGTGAACGGCGAAGCAAGAAAGAAACATCACGGAAGGCAGCGTTAGCCATAGCAGTCAACCCTTCTTTTTCAATCTTCAAAATAGGTTTTCCTTCAAACTCACTTACTGACACATAGTCTTTAGTCAGCAAATAATACTCGGTTTTATCAGGTCCCAATGGGAACATGTGCTGATAGTGGAACGGAGGTGTTGCCATATTGATACTTATTTTAGTTAAAAGTTATTAGTGTGACAAAGGTAGTAACTATTATCGAAATTTTTCCTTAATTAGCGTAAAAACTTTCAAGGAATGTCCTTACCTTTGCCAACTCATTCAAACAAGATCACATTATACATGAAAAAATTAGGCAAATTATTAGTTATTACTTCATTACTCTTATGCTTTTTCATCTCCGGAGGGTGGGCACAGCGCCAGGCGAAAAACCAACCGGACAGTATCGAACTCAAGCTGAAAGAAATCTACACGAAACGGGAAGTCATGATTCCCATGCGTGACGGGGTAAAGCTTTACACCGCAGTTTATGAACCCAAGGACAACAGCAGGCAGCATCCCATTCTAATGCACCGCAGCCCTTACTCCTGCTCTCCATACGGAGAAGGGTTCGACCGCCATTTCAGAACCAATCTGAAAAACTACATAGACCGCCGGTACATCATCGTCTTCCAAGATGTACGCGGACGTTATAAAAGTGAAGGGACATTTGTACAAGTACGCCCCCTCAACAAAAACAAGAAAGGCAGGAAAGATAAAAAGAACATAGACGAGGCAACAGATACCTACGACACCATAGAGTGGTTGATCCACCACACATATAATAATGGGAATGTAGGAACATGGGGAATCAGTTACGATGGTTTCTATGCCACTATGACCGCCTCCTCCAATCATCCGGCACTGAAAGCCGTCTCTCCGCAAGCTCCCGTCACCGACTGGTTCCGCGGAGACGACCGCCATCACAACGGAGCCTTCACCCTGTTGCAAACCACCAATTTCCTTCCCAGACTGGAAGGACGCCACATAGGAAAAGGAGTGATGAACCAAATTGTAAAGAACGATGTCTATACCGACTTTCTGGCACTTGGTACCTTTAAGAATGTGGATGACTTGGTACGTGACACCACACAGACATTATGGAACGACATCAAGAATCATCCTGATTTTGATGAGTTCTGGAAAGAGCGCGACGCACGCACCTCCTGTTATAACCTGAAGCCCGCCATGCTGGTGGTAGGCGGGCTGTATGACTCCGAAGACTGCTACGGAGCCTGGAATCTTTACAAAGCCATCAAAGAGCAATCACCGGAAACAGATTTATACCTGACATTCGGCCCCTGGTGGCATGGAGCATGGACGGTACGCGGATTTCAAGGTTTCGGCAATCTGTATTTCGGCAAAAGCACTTCGGCTTATTACATGGACGAAATAGAATATCCTTTTTTCCGATACTTCCTGGAAGGGAAGGGAGAAAAGCCCAAGCATAAAGTCAATGTATTCCATACAGGTGAGAACGAATGGAAAGCCTACGACGAATGGCCGGTACAGAAGACTGCCGGCGTACCTTATTATATACATGAGAACGGACGGATATCCACACAAGCTCCGACAGAACAAACGTCTTATTCAGCATATATTTCAGATATGTCACGTCCGGTACCCTATACGGCAAATCCTACCACTTACCGGACAAAAGAATTCATGGTAGACGACCAACGCTTTGCGGCTTCACGTCCCGATGTCATCACTTTCATGACGGAGCCGCTAGGTGATACATTGACACTGGCCGGCCCTATAGAAGTGGAGTTAATGACCGCCATCAGCAGTACCGACGCTGACTTTATGGTGAAAGTGATTGATGTATATCCCGAAAGATTTGAATATCCTCAAGCGGCACGCAGCTATTTAAAGAGTAATTATCCAATGAGCGGCTACCAGCTGATGGTCCGCGGCGAATTATTCAGAGGACGTTTCCGCGAAGGATTCGATCGTCCGTTGCCTTTCAAACCCGAAGAAATAACACCGGTCAATTATACACTGTACGATGTGGCGCATACATTCCTGCCGGGACACAGACTGATGATTCAAATTCAAAGTTCCTGGTTCCCCATTATTGACCGCAACCCACAGAAGTTTATCGACACCTATCATTGTACGGTAGAAGATTTTGTGATGAAACAGATGATCAAGATTTATCACCAGCAGGGAGCTGCAAGCAGAGTGATACTGCCTGTGGTGAAGAAATAAAAAAAGGAGTGTCCAAGCACTCCAATACCATCCAATAGAAAGAGCCGTATCATTGTTCCAGCATTCATACGGCTCTTTTTATAGGTAGCTACCATCACTTTTCCAAGCGTTCATCTTAGTCCGGACACACGCTCATCGAAAGTATCATATAGAAGCAATCCGTTCTATCAACTCATTACCTAATGCTGTTTTCACTTCGATATGCTGCAACACCGCCGTCACAAACGGATTACTTTCAAACACGCCGCGCACCTGTTCAAAATCCTGCTCCATCTCCTCGCGTGATCCGTCCGCACCGAAGCCCGTCATGGCAGACAAAGAAAACTCCTTCTTCGCATCGGCATAGACCATTTTATCCAGTCCTACAACTGCCTCCTGCCACTTCTTCACAATAGCAATAACATCCTTCGCTGTAATTTCATCGGGACGCAGCTGATAGAACTCGAGCATCTTCCCATACGCCCATGTCCACTCGTATGTATAGTAATTACGATGCATCTCGACAAAGCGGTCATGAATCTGATCCACATTGGTCAGCATACCGCATTCTATATCCGCCATCAACTGCTCTATCTCACTTTTAGGAGCGATCAATCCGGAAATATCCACCCATTCCCCTGTCCCTGTCTCTGTATCAGGCATCAACCGGGCGCGGATTTCCTCATCACTTTTAAAGCGGACCTCCTCCAGACGCTTGATCAATGAATTGCCCAAGAATTTATGAATAGCCGTTTCATAAAAACGAATGCCGTTATTTAAAGAAGAGTTCTTGATTTTCGCACTTTGATAAGAGTAAGTTTCCGAGGTCTCGCCGGAAACTTTGCGCAATTCCTTCAAGATGTTTCGTCCCTTCATCATTTTCTGAATAGTATAGGGACTCAACAGGTTATAATTTATCTGATCCAGACGATTCGGGTCTTTACGCTTGTCACGTTTCGGCCACTTCTGGGCATCACGGATTGTACCTACACTCCGCAAATTCACCCCCGGCACCAGGTAAGTGGTGTTCTGCTGCTCTATCAGATAAGAAAAAGGCAGGTTGGAAGTATCGGCATGATTCACATGGCGCCCCATGACCAAAGAGAATGCGCCCACACGTGCAGGCCATAAAATATAAGAATCAGACGTAGTCTTCGCCCCACGTTCCATAGCCCCCTGATGAATAGGCCCCAACTTATACATGTGGTTGCTTTGATTAGAGCCGGAACCCGCATTCATGAAAGAGAACATGCCGGCAATCAGCAAAGTCGATTTATGATGAGTCACCGTAAAGGGTCCGGCAAAAATGGCACATGCCTCACCGTTCTCTTCCTGACAATTACTGAAGAACAAAGAATCGGATGCGGAATAGTTATGTCCCAGGTGACATGCCTGGCTGATAAAGCAACGGGTCAGCATGGTTCCATCCTCCACGCTGGAGCCGCTTGATATAATAAAATCATCACATACCACTCCGTAACCGATATGAACAGGCGCCTGTTCATTACTGTTCAGACTGCCGTTTTTCAATCGTCCCGCCCCTTCTATCTTACAATAATCACCGATTCGCACATTCTTTATATATCCCGCGTCAACAATGGTGACATGGTGACCGATAGTGCCTGTATCCGAAGCATTCTCCTCGGCATACCGGTCAATGATGGCTTTCATCCGGCAAATCAATTCAGGACGGTGACGGTACAATGCCAGAATATAGGCCTGATGCGCCGACAGACGGTCATGAATAGGCACTTCACGCCCACCCGTTTCATTCAGCACAGCCACTTCCACCCCGTTGCCGAACCTGCTCCGGCCATCTACCAGAATGATATCCACATTCTCTATAAATGTATGATCTCCGATTATATAGTTGGCTATATAGTTCTTTATGTTCTCAATGCAGCAATTATCGCCCACCGTTACATTATGCAAGGTGGCATGATACAATCCGGAATGCTTGCACATACCACCCGCCAACGTAAACTCGTCTTCAAAGACTCCCAATCTGACCTTCCCTGAAAAACGGGTATGGTAAATATAGTCTGTCTTAAAATTCTCTACCACTTCAATGTCGGCCCAGTTTACAGCCGTACATGATTTCTCTTTTAATTGTTGTATTTCTTCTTGTGTAAGCGAACGATAAGTTTTCATCTTCTATATGTATTTATTCTTCATCGTATGTTTGATAAAGAAAATCGTTATAAGGATACTTCTGTACGTGAAGCTCGCGCACCTTATTGTATATAATGGTCTTCAATTCGTCCATGTTTATCTTCTCTCTGGCAGAAATGAAGATACAATTATCATTCAATTTTGCCATCCATGTCCTCATCAGTTCTTCCAAGGTAGTGTTTTCCTTGGTTTTAGGAGTCAGATCATCCTCCGCTTTCTCTATATAGGTGTAGGCATCTATCTTGTTGAAAACAATCATGGTAGGTTTTCCACCCGCCCCCAAATCAGCAACCGTTTTATCGACCACCGAAATTTGTTCCTCAAAATCCGGATGAGAGATATCCACTACATGAATCAGCAAGTCCGCCTCACGCACTTCGTCCAAAGTCGATTTAAAGGAATCGACCAGATCCGTCGGCAATTTACGGATAAATCCTACGGTATCGGTAAGCAGAAACGGCAGATTCTCAATAATCACCTTGCGCACAGTGGTATCCAATGTGGCAAAAAGCTTGTTTTCAGCAAAGACCTCGCTCTTTGAAAGCAAATTCATCAAGGTAGATTTTCCCACGTTGGTATATCCCACCAAAGCCACACGGATCATACGCCCGCGATTCTTACGCTGGGTGGATTTCTGCTTGTCAATTTCGGCCAACCGCTCTTTCAGCAATGACATGCGGTTCAAAATGATACGGCGGTCCATTTCCAACTGCGTTTCACCCGGGCCACGTAATCCCACGGAACCTTTACCTCCACCGGCACCGGATCCACCTCCCTGGCGTTCCAAGTGAGTCCACAAGCGTTGCAAACGAGGTAGCATATACTTGTATTGGGCCAACTCCACCTGGGTTTTAGCATTTGCCGTTTGAGCCCGCATGGCAAAAATATCCAGAATCAGCGAAGTACGATCCAAGATCTTCACTTTCAGCTCCGCTTCTATATTACGTATCTGCTTGGCAGAAAGTTCGTCATCAAAGATCACCATTCCGACTTCACGTTCATTTTCCTCTTCCTGATGAATATATTCCTTGATTTCTTCCAATTTTCCCTTGCCGACATAAGTCACGGAATGGGCAGCAGGCAGTTTCTGAGTAAACCTTTTCACCACTGTCGCCCCGGCCGTTTCGGCCAAGAACTCCAACTCATCCAAATACTCCTTGGTCTTGCGCTCATCTTGTGTCTGGGTAACCAGACCAACCAAGATGGCAGTTTCAACCTGTGCTTCAGAAATTACAAATTCTTTCATTTATCTATCAATCTAACTAAGTTCGCGACAAATATAACAAAAAAAGAGGATGAACGTTGAACGTCATCCTCTCTTTTTTATTCACAATCACATGACAAGCTTTCCAATGCCTCGATTCATGTCATACAATACATACGGTGACATAGAAAGCCCGGAAAGATTAATCAATGTCTTCCACCGGACTCGGAGTCGGAGCAACCGGATTATTATCGTCTTCATCCAAAGCAGGATTTGCCTGAATTTCAGCTTCAGGGATACGCCACAAAAGCAGATTATCTCCCGCAGGGATATTAAAGATCATAGTCTCATTGGGATAACCGGCGCCACGGCGGTCAATTCCCTTGTTCAGACGCATGAAGTCAAACCATATCAAGCCTTCCCCCCAGAACTCGATTCTTCTCTGTCTCAAGATTTCCTCTTGAATGTCAGTAGCAGGAACTTTATATTCAGGGTCGCGGTATGTCCGGATGAAGTTTTCCAGAGCGGCTGTGTTTCCGGTAGCCATCGCTTCACCTTCGGCCTTGATCAAATACATTTCCTCCACACGCATCAATATGACGTCGTTTGCATTGTTGTCGCTTCCTAAATTGGCATCACTATATCCGCCGTAAGGAGAGAATTTACAACTTGTCAGAGGAACATACTTATAATCCTTCAAGAATTTCTGGTATGCCGGAGTCAGTGCCGGATTATCTCCTTTTTCGTTTGACCACCATGCCTTGCGCGCATCCGAATCAGGAATCGTTTTGTACAACTTCTTATTGATTTGATGCCCGCCGCTGTACCAGCAATATCCATAATTAAATGTACCGTTGTGAGAGATCCAGTTGATGATACCTGAGCTTACCACATCGTCTGTTTCAGCTATCTCAATACCCCACATCCAGTTTGCCTCATTCAATGACCAGAAAGCGGGACGTCCTACCTTGTCCAGTGCAGCAGGCACAGCATCGGTAGCCTGAATGGCTTTGGTCGCATCGGCAGCGGCTTCCGCATAATTGTGCATAGCCAGATTCATACGCGCACGCAGTCCGTAGGCTGTACCCAGGTTGATGTAACGGCGACTCTTTTGGACACCGGATTTCTCAAGCAGTTCAATGGCTTTTGTCAAGTCATTATTAATCTGCTGGTAAACCGCCTCCACAGTAGCACGGGGAGCGCCATTCAGCACAGCGTCATTGGAGTTTTCATTGGTAATGATCGGCACACAAAGTGCTGATTCATGTCCTTTATAATTGAACTGGTACAATTGGGCAAGTGTCAAATAGCTAAAGGCACGTCCCGCCAGTCCCTGAGCCAGGAAATACTGGGCTTGCGCCTCATCGGTATCCGCACTGATGGTGGCAATGACATTGTTGGCATTGAAAATAATCTGGTACATATCATTCCATACCATCTGCGCCTCATAACTGGTGTAGGTACGGTCGGAAAAATCCATGCTGCTTCCTGCCCAGTTATACCCGTTATCTTCCATAACCACATCTTGCCCGTTAGCATCAGTCAGCATCATAACCGTGGGATATCCAAGGTCATTATGACGCAACACATCACCAAATGTCGTATAATTAGGAGCATATACACTGAATTGCGCAAAAATGGCAGTCACACCCGCTTCCGCTCTTTCAGGAAGTGATTCGGCCACTTCTTCTTTTTGTCCTGAAGTAACAGTACCGCCTGACGGCATGGTATCCAAGTCTTCACAGCCGGCAAAAGCCAATGAAGAGGCAAGAGCCAATGTAAATAAGTATTTTGTTTTCATCTTTTTTCTATTTTACAATTAATTAAAAGCTTAAGCTGATACCTCCCGAAAGGGTACGGATAGCAGTATAAGTGGCAGTTGAGGCAGAAGTGAAGCCTTGGCGGGGGTCAAGTCCCTTACGGGCTGTCAGCATGCCCAGGTTGTCTCCGCTGAAGTAAACGCGCACCTTGCTCAATCCCATTTTGTTTACAATATGTCTGGGCAGAGTATAACCCACTGTAATGTTATTGATAGCCAGATAGTCAGAACTTACCATAAAACGGGTAGAAGTACTGTTGGCGTATTTATCCGACGCACTCATACGAGGAACATCCGTATTGCGGTTTTCAGGAGTCCATGCGTCACGGATATCAGTGTGCCAGTTTCGTCCGGCGCTGCTTGTATATCCATTGTGCATCAACATCTGATATCCATAGTCTCTGATCTCACCGCCCAACTGATAGGCCAACTGGATAGAGGCGTCAAAGCCAAATGCATTTACACTGGTACCCAAACCTCCATATACATCAGGCAGCAAATCGCCTGTAGTCACTTTGTATTTGTTGGCGATGTTCAAGTCTTCTGTCTTGATACGGTTTCCGTCCTCATCTTTCGCCCAGTATTGAGCGACACCGTTTTCTGGATTGACACCCGCCCATTCCGGCAAGTACAAACGATACATAGACTCTCCTTCTTCATAAATACGAGTGCCGTCAATCAAGCGGCCGTTCAAGTCGGGATGCAACTCGTTAATCTTATTCTTTACAGAAGTAGCGTTCAGATTCACATTCCATGTGATATTCTTACGGTTGATGATATCATAGTTCAAATCAATCTCGATACCCGAGTTAGTCATTGAGCCGATGTTCATCGGGATTTGAGTATATCCCATACTGCCGGCTACCGGCTTGTAATAAAGCATATCGCTGGATTTACGTCCAAAGTATTCAATGGTACCACTCAGACTATTGCCGAACAAGGCAAAATCCACACCGATATTATAAGAGGTGGAAGTTTCCCAAGACAAATCGGGATTACCTTTATAGTACAATGTACCGTCAGCCCATCCGGAATCAGAACCGGTAATTGTAAACTGGTCTTGCCAAGCGTAGTTATTGCCGATGGCGTCATTACCCTGCTGGCCGAAAGAAGCTTTCAGTTTCAACATATTCACCCATTCGAATTTATTCATGAATTCCTCCTTGGTCAACATCCAGGCAGCACTGGCCGACCAGAAGTTACCCCATCTGTTTTCGGGAGCAAAACGTGAAGAGCCGTCACGACGGAAGGAGACATTGGCAATATACTTGTCGTCATAGCTATAGTTCACACGTCCAATATAGCCGATGCTGGCACGCTCGTGACCATAACCGCCACCATTTTTCTGTTTGGCCGCATTATCGACAAAGAAATCCTCTGGATTATACAAGTAACTACCCGATGCGCTTACACGTTCATATTTATAAGTATATCCGTCATAGATGGCAGACAAGTCAAAATGATGATGTTCTTTCAATGTGAACTGATAATTTGCCGAATACTGCTGGTTGAATCCGGAAGTGCGTTCCTGTCTTTGAGTGACCGCTCCACCCATGGAAGCAAACTGGCCCATATAAGCATTCTGCAAAGCGTGATAACGCGTGTTGTCAATGGAGAAACCATAACGAGCGGCCAGGGTCAAACCTGCCAGCGGAGTGATTTCGGCATACCAGTTGGCATTCAAAATATCCATCAAGTATTCAGTCTTATCATAAGCCAACTGTCCGGCCGGATTGGAAATAGACATGAACGAACGGTCACGGCCCGCATCTTTCACTGTACCGTAGTCAAACACCTGCCGACCTTTGTTTGTCATTATATTCCCTTGAGCGTCACGTACATACATCGGATAAACAGGAGCGATCCAGTTTGCCATCATAAAAGCATTACCAGATGAAGCACTGGCAGTCTGATCACCCGGATAGAAACTTTTAGAATAGTTGAAGCTTGCGTTCACTCCCACTTTCAACCATTTATTCACTTGATAATCATCTCTCACACGTCCGGAAGTACGTTCAAATCCTGAACCGGAAACCAGTCCGCCATCGTCCAGATAGCCCAGTGACACATAAAAGTTATTGCGGTCTGTACTTCCCGAAACAGACAAGTTATATTCCTGACGCAAGGTAGGATTGAACATAATATCCGACCAGTTGTCAGGTGTAAAATAGTGTTTTCCATCATTGTAACCCAATGTTGCATTCGGGTTCAGTCTGCCATCCATCCCAATCAGAGACTGACCTTCGGGCAATGTGTAAATCTGATATCCGTTACCACCATTTGTTTTGGTAGTAATGGCACTGTTGGCATACGCATTAGCCTTTGCCGCATCATAATTCAAATTATACAGACCCGTGTTATAAATAGCGCTATATTCTCTTTCCAGATACTCTTGCGCGCTTTCTAATACATCATAGTTTTTAACGGCACGGCTGTTTGAGCCCCATTTTGCGTCAAAATTAACCGTTGCCTTACCCATCTTACCTTTTTTGGTAGTTACCATAATGATACCATTGGCACCACGCGCACCATAAAGGGCGGTAGAAGCCGCATCTTTCAGTACAGTAATAGACTCAATATCAGCTGTATTGATAGAAGAGAGGTCTCCGTCAAAAGGTATACCGTCCACTACGTACAAGGGATCTGTGCCTGCGTTGATAGAACCGATACCACGGATACGAACCGTTGCAGATGTACCCGGCTGCCCATTAGAACTTTGCACCTGTACACCGGCAACAGCACCAGACAAAGCTTGAGATACATTAGATACCTGACGTTGCTCTATTTTATCGGCTTTCATCACACCTGCCGAACCGGTAAAAGTTCCTTTTTTAGATGTTCCGTATGCAGTCACCACTACTTCATCAAGTATTTCTGTGTCAGACTTCAACACCACGCTCACATTCGCTTTAATGCCCACCTCTTGGCTTGTCATTCCGATAAATGAAATCACCAAAGTCTTTGCGGAACTAAGAAAAGTGCTACCATGTTGGTAATCAGTAAGATATACACTTCCTGAAAAAGCATTTTATGTTAATAAAAGCCATATATCATAGTGATACAGAACATTGTTTCTACTTTTATTCTACCATAACATTCCATCTGCCTCTCCGCATTTCACTAAATTAACGCTCCTCTTGCCCATATATGAAATTAATTTTTCTATTTTTGCTAAAAATGCATCCTACGTATGGAAGAAACAACGAATGAAAGAAACAAAATTCATTTTGCAGTCATGGCTATAGAAGCCGGTTCGAAGAAAATGAACATTTCACCTATGGAAATGTACCAGCGGCTTGAAAAGGTTAATTTGCTTCAACGGCTTGTATGGGGCTGTTATGATGTGATGCATACACAAAGCTTGCAACATGTTTCCGATGATTTGGTGGAAGCGTTGCATAATTGGGAAGAACGGGAGAGAAACAAGCAAAACAATGAGTGTCCAACACTTTAACAACTCATACGTATGATCACATTATATCATGGCTCTACACTCAAAATAGAACAACCTCTAGCCAATGCCGGGCGTGCGGACCTGGATTTCGGGCAAGGATTTTATCTGACATCCTTACGTTCCCAAGCTGAACAATGGGCTATGCGTATGCAGTTGATCCGCGCACAGGAAACCGCTTGGCTGAATGTTTATGAATTTGATAAGAAAGCTGTTTTTTCTGACGGATATTACCGTTGCCTCAGCTTTGACGCTTATGACCGCAGCTGGTTGGATTTCATCGTCGCCAGTAGAAAAGGTAAGGAACCTTGGAAAGGATATGATGTCATAGAAGGTGGAGTGGCCAATGACAAGGTGATAGATACGGTGGAAGACTATCTGAATGGTACTATCACTGTGGAACAGGCGTTGGGCCAATTGGTTTATGCCAAACCCAACCACCAGATTTGTCTGCTGAACCAGGAACTGATAGATCATCATTTGTATTATATGGATAGTTTGCCGTTAATGACAGAATAAAACAAGTAAGCAATGAAAGAACAAGTACTTTGGCGAAAAATAAGCCGCATTGTCATGTTGTTGGCTGAGCGTTTGGAAATCTCACCCGAACGGGCTTTAGGGATATTCTACGGTACACGCACATGCGAAATGCTGCATGACAGTCGGTATGGCTTACACTTGATGGGAGACCTTTATATTCTGAATGACATATTGCAGGAGTTGCAGGAAAGGCAAAGTTGAAAAATACTCAAGTACATGACTGGAAATTGAATCTATCAAATTTTGAGCGATTGTACATTGTGTTATACCTGCTTTTTCATTGGTATTTGCAATAGAAGAAACATCTTAAAAACAGAAAAAGAGGATGAACGTTGAACGTCGCATCCCCCTTTTTTAGAAATCTCGAATATATATCCTCTTTATCAAAGCATCGTACTATTCAAAATCCGGATATATTGGATTACAGTTAACCTGCTGATAATAATTATTTGGAAGGCAACGCATCTTCCCAACCTTCATTCTGTTGTTCACAGAAACCGGCGTTGATTTCAGCAGCTGGAATAGGATAAACAAATTTAGCTACATCGAATTCCGAATAGTTGCTGGAATTCAATATCATTCCGTTGCGACGGGCATCAAACCATCTGTGTCCTTCTTGATACAGCTCACGCACTCTTTCTTCAGCAATAAAATCAATCAACTCCTCTTTAGTTTGAGGCAAATCGGTTTCTTTCAATGCTGCATTTCTCTTTGCGGTGTAGAATAAGGCCTTTTGTGCAGCTTCTACGGTACCTTCCGGCATACGTGCTTCACATTCTGCTATAATCAGATACATTTCCGATTTGCGGAATACAGGGATATTGCTGGTAGCCTGTGAAGTGGAAGTTCCACAGAATTTATAGGCTGTTTGGTTTAGCACAGCGGCACGGATATCTTCACTGGCAAAAGCGTTTTTCACGGTATTGCTTACAGTTCCACCATAGGAGCCATAAAGAGTGTTCAAAGCGTTGGCTGACAAGTTATCGTCATCCGATTTGGAAATTGTAAAGATGTCTTCATTTGTAATGGCTGTAGATGACCACATGGTGACATATATTTCATTAGAGACATCTCCCGATTTTCTTTTCTCGATAGCTGTCTGTGCCGCTTCTTTTGCAGCAGCATAATTGCCCATAAACAAGTTCACACGAGCTTCCAAGGCATAAATGGCAGCTTCATTGAAATAGAATTGAGGAGCTCCGTTCATCACTATTTCACCGGCATAAAGTTCCTTCGCTTTCACAATATCCGCCAGCACCTGGTCATAACATTGTTTTACGGTAGACCGCTTGATATTGACGAACGGTTGCAAGGGTTCCTTGTCCAGCAGGCAAACGCCCAATTGCTCGTTGGCTTGCCCGGGTTGGTAAGGCAGAGCGTAAATGTTGGTCATAATGAAAGTAGCCAAAGCTCTGAGTGCGTAGCATTGTGACTTGCATGAACTGATAATTGCCAGATCTTTTTCGCTTAAATTCAAAGCTGTCGCTTGCGCCTCTATGGCTTCCGCACCTTGAATAGTCCGCACACATTTGTCAACCAGCTTATATCCGTATGACCAAATAGCTTCTATGTCACCATCGGTATCACTTAAATCATACGTATTGATGCTTACAAAGTGTCCGGATGAGGAACTGGCGGTAGCTAAATCAGATGCCATATCGCCTAATGCAACTACATTGCGTCCGTAAAAACGGTAGGTACCCAATGTGTAATACGCCCCAATCATACCATTCTGCACATCTTGTACACTTTTATACGCTTCATTCGTCGGGATGTTTTGTTCCAGTTCCACATCGAAATAAGAGTCACATGAAGAAACTCCGAAAGCCAATGCGGCAAGAAACGCATATTTAAATATCTTTTTCATTGTCTTTATTCTTTTATGAGGTTAAATTAAAAACTGATATTTGCACCGAACACCACATTACGGGGTGTCGGGAAATTCCACCACTGAACTCCGTTGGCACCGATACCCGAGGGGTCGAAACCGCGGTAGTTGCCGGCACCGAATGTATAGATGTTATCAGCCTGTACATACAGTCTCAGACGGCTGATGAAAGCCTTTTCTGTCCATTTGGAAGGGAAGGTATATCCCAATGTCAATGAACGGATCTTCAGATAATCGCCATCCATCAAGAATTGGCTGGATGCCTTGTTGGAAGCTCCGAATGCTTCCAAACGCGGAACATCAGTAATATCACCCGGCTTCTGCCATCTGTTCTTATATACGTATTCAGTAAAGTTCTCACCGAATGAACCACCGATTTGCTCGTCATAACGCAAGTTGTCACCATAAACTTTTCCACCGAGTGAATAGTTCAATTGGAAAGCGAAATCAAATCCGTGGAAATTCATTGTACTGCTCAATGAGCCTTGGAAATCGGGATTTGCAGTGCCAAGGTAGCGTTTGCCCGCTTTATTGTAGCTGGTGGTTGTTTCGTTTCCGCTTTCACCCACATACCACATCGGGTTTCCGGTTTCGGGGTCAACACCTGCATATTCTTTCATCTTGAACTGATAGAGCGGACGACCTGCTTCTGTAATCTGGATAGCGCCTTCTATGGGGTTGTCCGTGCTCAGTTTCACCACTTCGTTCTTGTTATGAGACCCCGTCAGTGTCATGCTCCAACTGAAATCGCTGGTATTGAATATTTGTGCCGTAATAGAGGCTTCAATACCAGAATTCTTCAGCTCGCCCACATTCTTATAATATGAGCCTAAGCCGGTAACATAAGAAGTCGGTACGGCAAATACCATATCGGTAGTACGGTGATTGTAATAGTCAAATTCCACTGTGAATCTTTTCAGCAGAGTGAAATCCAATCCCACATTGAATTTTTGTGTCTTTTCCCATTTCAGGTCAGGGTTGCCGAATTGTGCGTGTCCCATACCCGGAACGCCATTATAATTGTAACCGAAACCAAACAGGTCACGTGCTGCATACCACGATCCTCCTACTTCCGAGTTACCTGATGTACCGTAAGAAGCACGGATTGTCAAATTGTTCAACCATTCGCTGCTTCCTTTCATGAAGCTTTCTTCCGAAATACGATATTTAGCACCTACAGACCAGAAAGGAGCCCAACGGTTGTTGCTACCAAAACGTGAAGAACCATCCATACGGAAACTTCCGGATACATAATATTTGTTATTATAATCATATTCAGCATTAGCAAAGAACGAAGCCAAAGCCACTTTGTCAATAGAAGTTGAAGCGCTTCCCGGAACAGCTGTGTTAGACACTTGCGGAAGGAAATCTACCGGATAGTTTGAACCAGCCAGATAAGCTTCTTTCAAATAAGTGTATTGTGCTTCTTGTCCCAGCAAGAAGTTTACATTGTGCTTTTTATTGAATGTCTTCAAATAGTTTAATGTATTGGTGATAGATAACAAAGAACGTGTTGTATTGCTGTTTTCACCCATACCTTTCATATCAGAACCTTGTGGCTGCAAGAATGACCAATAGCCGAATTCGTCAACCAAATAAATATCCGCACCTCCACGGGTCATGAAATACAAATCGGGAGTAAAGTTGATTTGTATATAAGGAGAAAGCAAGATGCGATATTGTTTTGCTAAACTTTGGTCTCCCAGTTCACTACGCTGTGCCACAGGATTATATCCGTTTACAGTATCGAAATTCCAACTTCCGTCTTCTTTTTTCACGGAAGTGATAGGACTTTGCATAAAGGCTTGAGTAATAGGATCGGAGAAATAACCTCCACCTGCACCCATATTGGTTTCAGAATAGACAAAGTTGGTATTGAATCCGAACTTGAAAACTTTAGACGGAGCCTGTTCAAAATTGAAACGGAAAGAATAGCGTTTTAAATCTTTACCTATTACAATAGCCTCATCATTCAGATAGTTCAAAGACAAGAAGTATCTGGGTCCGTGTGAATCACTGCTTCCGCCTTGTACATCAACAGAATATTCCTGGGTAAGTCCGTTACGTGTTACTTCGTCCAGCCAGTTGGTAGCTGTACCTTCCGGACTGGTGTTTCCTATACCCCAATTCAGGAAATCACTATATCCGGACTTATCGTAACTCAGTCCTAAGCCATCCAGATAATATTTTACGGTACTGTTGTCACCCCAGGCGGCCATTTCGTTCTCCATAGCTTCAAACCACATTTCCTTGTATTGGTCTGCATTAACAGGAGAATAGTCAAAATGCTTGTAAGCAGGCATCATCTGTACGCCTACCTTGGCTGAAAAATTCACTTTGGTTTTTCCCGCTTTACCCTTTTTAGTTGTAATTACAATCACACCGTTTGCTGCACGCGCTCCATAAATGGAAGTGGCAGTAGCATCCTTCAATACTGTCATGCTTTCAATGTCGTTGGCATTTAAGTTTGCCAACGGGCTGGTTTCCTGTCCTTCGCTAGCACGTACACCCACTGCATCCGAATTATAAGGAACACCATCTACAATGTACAATGGCTGTGTACCTGAATTGATAGAATTACGTCCACGGATAAAAATGGTAGCAGGTGCTCCGGGCTGTCCTGATGCAATGTTCATCTGCAGACCGGGAACCGTACCTTCCAGAGCCTTGATAGGATTGGCATCTGTCTTATTTACAATCTTATCAGTAGCAACAGTAGAGGCGGCACCGGTAAAAGCGGCTTTCTTTGTTACACCGTACCCCGTTACAACCACTTCATCAAGTACTTCTGTATCAGGTTTTAACGAAATGTGCAATGTGGCTTTGATGCCCACCTCTTGGCTTGTCATCCCAATAAACGAAACCACCAAAGTCTTTGCGGAACTAGAAAAATATATAGTACGCTGATTATCAAATAATTATCAACTCTATCATATTATGCCAACATACACTCCACGGGGTTATAACGCCATAACCTACAAGTTATTTCTACCATAATTCTACCATAAAATGAGATTGTGTTGATATCATTTCACTAAATTAACCTTTATAAAATTCGTATATGGCTTAAATGTTTAACATGCCACCACGCGGTACACATTCCCCTTGGCGGTATGCACCCGTTCGCCCAGCT
>OFMJ01000551.1_pt1 | contig 38558 bp, 23 predicted proteins | sample 1541801 | NCBI WGS metagenome assembly OFMJ01 (sample SAMN04209234, study PRJEB22552) | human gut metagenome | biome: gut; material: feces | host: Homo sapiens | place: USA: Oklahoma
GGATCGGTTCTATCAAGAATACGGTTTCTGAGTAGATTAGAGCGTGTCTGAAAATTGCTTTTCTTCACGTTCAAGAGAAGTCTAAAAAGAATAGAATAAAAACCTTTGAGAGAAAGAGTAAGGGATAGAAACGAATGGATTTCGTTTTATTTCCTTGCTCTTTTTTGACGTTTCCGTGCAGTGGGATGCGTGCTGCCGGTCATGGGGGAACAGTTACTATAAATGGGAACAGGGGGCAAAAAAATGCAGGGATATTTAGCAGGGGTAAGTGAAGGCACCAGGGTATTGCTGATTCTGTCAGTGATCCTGTTTGCCGGTTTTATTATGACGCGGCTGACCAATACGCTGAATTTGCCAAAGGTCAGCGGTTATATTATGGCGGGAATCTTAATCGGGCCATGCGGGTTAAATCTAATCCCGGTAGAGATTATCGGCCACATGGGGTTTGTCAGCGATCTGGCGCTGGCGTTTATTGCGTTCGGAGTCGGAAAGTTTTTTAAGAAGGAAGTGCTGTTAAAGACGGGAAGCAGGATTATCATCATCACGCTCTTCGAGGCCCTGCTGGCCGGCGTGCTGGTAACGCTGTTCTGTGTGGGCGTCTTCAAGATGGAGTGGAATTTTGCGTTGATTCTGGGCGCAATCGCGACGGCGACGGCACCAGCCAGCACGATGATGACGATCAACCAGTATAAGGCAAAGGGAGAATTTGTCAATACGCTGCTGCAGATCGTGGCGCTGGATGATGTGGTCTGCCTTCTGGCGTTCAGTATTGTGGCAGGCATTGCCGGACGAACGGGAAATGAAGAGCTGACCATGTCCACGGTCCTGATGCCGGTGGTCTATAATATCCTGGCTCTGGGACTTGGGTTTTTCTGCGGTTACTTCTTGAGCCGGCTTCTGATACCGGCCAGAAGCAAGGACAACAGGCTGATTCTGGCTATTGCCATGCTTCTGGGGATCTCTGGTATCTGCGCGTCTCTCGATATTTCGCCGCTGCTGTCCTGCATGATCTTCGGCGCGTCGTATATCAATCTTACCAGCGATAAGAAGCTGTACCGGCAGATTAATAACTTTACGCCTCCGGTCATGTCCATATTCTTTATCATGTCGGGCATGAATCTGGATCTGTCTGCGCTGACTACCGTGGGCACGGTGGGTCTGGCATACTTTATCGTGAGAATTATCGGAAAGTATCTGGGAACGTATATCAGCTGCCTGATTACGGGAACTAGCAGGGAAATTCGAAATTATATGGGCCTGGCTCTGATCCCTCAGGCCGGTGTCGCCATCGGTCTGGCGTTTCTGGGACAGAGGCTGCTCCCCGAGGAGATGGGGAAACTGCTTCTGACCATTATTCTCTCTTCTTCCGTCCTCTACGAGATGGTAGGGCCGGTCTGCGCCAAGATGTCCCTGTTCCTCTCCGGCAGCATTACTACGGATAAAATGAAGGAAGTGGCAAAGGAGAGGGAGGAGGAGATTCACGAGGAGAACCTGATTGCATCGGAAAATGAGGAACATGAGGAAGACGATGGGAGTTGGGGTGATGGAAGTGAAGATGGATGTGAAGATGGTGGTGAAGATGGAGTTGAAGATGAGAGCGAAAATGGCAGTGATGATGGGAGTGAAGATGAGAGTGAAAATGAGAGTGACGGAGGACGTGATACGGATGGAAAACTCGAATCTGACGTAAATGAAAGCGGCGAAATGGAGGAGAAAGACAGGAACTGTAATGGGGAGGGCAGATCCAGTAAAGACGGCATAGAATGCAGCTCAAAGAAATCACCAAAAAGAAAAAAAGAGTATGGGGAAGAGGATAATTCCAAAGCAGGCCTACATAAAATGACTGACCAGCCAAGTGGTGACAGTAACGGAAAAAAGGCTGGAAATGGAAAAGGCCGAAAAAATACGGAAACTCGCAAAAAAAAAGAAATGTCAGACGAGGAACTCCTGCAGCATGAGCTTTTAGAGCAGATTAAGGAACTGGAGGCAGGCGTCGAAGATCAGGAAGAAGACTACGATATCGAACGCGAGATCGAGCCGGAAAAAGAGAAAGCAACGAGGAAGGGGAAGGCGAGAAAGAAAAAGAAATAAGAATAGAAGAGAGTGGTAAGAATCGTATAAAGAAATTGCAGGAGGGACCCGCAGGCAAGACACATGTCTGCGGGTCCCTTTTTGCTGCCAATTGAGCCTCAGTCAGCGCCCTAATAAACCAGTATTTTACCCTCATCTTTCGTCCCTCTAAAACCGCAGGGCAGATGGCCGCTTTCATATACCATAAGAAGTTCGCAGAAAAAATTGGGTATTTTAACAATGTCTTTATTGGGGTGGCTATCAGAATACACAACTGATAGTCACCCCACATTTTTAGGCGCGTTATCCGGTACTTTTGAGTTCACAGACTTCTTGCTCGACAAGCGCCTGTCCCTTTTCAAATTCATCCTGAAACTTAAAGTGAATCGTGATACGTCTGCCTTCATGCACGTCAATTTGCTCAATCAAATCGGTAACAAGCCGTCTATCAAGCGTTTCAATTTCCCTGTACTTCCGAAATCGCTCTATCCATTCATTTTGCAGCATTTCTTGGCTGTCAAGAGTTTGGCGTTCTTCCCGATGTGATGAAATTTGCTCCGCCAGTGTGTTCGCTTGCTTGGCATAGCCGGATTTCAGTGAAACATAATCAGCTTCGGACAGCAACCCCTTTTTCAAATTGGTGTACGGACCCAGCTTGATTTGTTCAATGCCATTTTCCAGTATTGTGGTGATGCTTTGTGCGCTCCAAAGCCAAACCATTCGCTTTGTATACTCGTGGGGGGCGTTCTCTTGCATCCTGCATGAACCGCTGTGTTGCGGGGGCTGGAACACCCGGACCATTCAGCTTTTGGCGATAGGCGTCTTGCCAAGCCCCTCTTTGTACCATCTGAAAATATCCCCGACCGTATCGGCGGTTTCGGTGTCTACAATAAGCCTGGTTTTGTCCTTTGTTTTTTAGGCAGCGATAGTTGTTGTAGAGGTTAAAGCCCAAACGGACAAGAGATCGTCCGCTGGAGCAAAAGTCTACGCTGCCGTTATCAAGACCGTGGCGGACGCTGTGACCTGAAAAGTCATAGATGTAGTTTCCTCCGCTTTTTTGAAATTAAAGGTGGTAAAACGGCAATAGGGGCAGCTCGATCCCTTTTGGAATCAAACTGCCCCTATTCTTTCTCAAATAAGGGGGTCTGCAGAAACTTTACAAAGTTCTGATTTACTATCTGAGTGCATTTTGCTATACTGAATATAAAAAATAATCTCTGTCACTATTCTTTAGGGTGTGAGATGGGAATTAATTATATTTGACGCAATACGCCTTTGACGGATAAGGCGTACCATACGGTTACTACATAGGAGATGTATACAGTAATGAAATCAATATTGATAAAACTAGGATACAATGGAGAAGTTTATGATTATGCAACGAAAAAGACTTGCGGCATATGGTTTGCCATAATTGGGTTAGTCATAATCGTATCTTCTCTGTTGGGGTATGACCTGTGTGTCAATCCAATCATATTTGTTGTTGGCTATGGTATAGGATTTTATTTGTGTTATGGAAATAAAAAAATAATTTTTAATAGATTAGCAAGCAGCCAGCCATCTTGCTTTCAGAAAAAAATGTCAAACGTTGCGTTGGGGTCACTTGGATTGTTTTGCGCCTTATTCGGAAGCTTTTGCTGGCTCACTCACCAAAGTATGCGAACTATATGGCTTTTTCTATTTATCGCCACGGCATTGCATTTTTTTGTTTTCTATTTTGTGCATGGTAAAAGTGTAGTAGTGTTGGGAATATTGTGTTTGGCGTACGGTGTAATTGGGTTGCTGTTTGCTAATATCCCCTTTCTGTATATTGCAATTTTGGATGGGATTACAAAAATTATTATTGGAGCAGCCATGATTTTTCAAAAACCTGGCAACAACAAAAACACTTTTTATTGTAAATTATTTTGATTGGTGATTATGCCGCCTTGCGAGCTTCCTGATACCCAATGAGCTATACCCTGGTCTGCTCACTGGGGCAAATTCTCCATTGAATAATCGTTCCGATATACTCTGCATTTTGTACCTCTACTAAACTTATTCAGCCGCCGTAAGTCCGGCAGTTTAAGTATTTCTGTGAGTTGTGTATTTTTGTGTCTACCATGCCAAACCAGCCTTTAGAAGCTTTTCCTTCCTGTTATCGTTTCCCTCTGCTATTCCTTATAGAAATCTTTGAAAAATTCCTCATAAGTCTCAGGCTCGGGCGTTTCGCTGCGGGCTTCCTGCAGCAGGCTGAATAGTTCCTCCCACAGCTTTTGACTCACCTCCACGTCGGAATAGTCCGTTGTTGATATATAGTAGGACTCACTGCTCCCAACATCATCATCCCAATGAAAGACTGTCTTAAATCCCGCAAAAACCCGGTTGCCGTTCCTGTCCTCTGACTCGTAGCTATACATATCCTTGCTGGCGAGACAGGGATTGTGCCAGAATATTTGTCCGGCCCCCATGAAGTAGCCGTAACTGCTGTAGAGCGACAGAAACAGATAGACCTGGTCCTGTTCCGGATCGTATTTTAATCCGTAGAGTCCCATATTCCGAACGATCAGTTCCGGCAGACCATCGCCGTCATAGTCCGTATAATAGTAGCTGGAGTCCTGTTTCAGTTCCTGTCTCAAAAACTCCTGATCACTTAGATATTCGCTTCGAAGGATATTCTGATACGTATCTTCTTCGTAATCCAGAGACCGGTACGCCCTGCAAAGCACCGGTTTCTGGTTGGTTACAGCCTTGTAAAAGGCCTCCCTGTAGATTTTATCTGTCGCCGCATCGTACAGAGAATCGTTGATCGGGAACTGCCTGACGTGAAAATCTATCGCACGGATCTGGTCGCTGGCTGCTTTGATAAGCGCCCTGGAATCGAGTAAATCGCCCGGATCCGGCTGGTCCTTCTTATACCAGGTGTTTTCATATTCTTCCCATCGCCCGGTATATTCCTGATCGTCCTCCTCGTGATCCTCATAGGGCCAGAAGCCGGCTTTCATGATATACATTCGTTCCATGCTGCTGTCCCATTTGAGAAGGGTATACGCGGCTCCCAGCCCATCGGAGCGCCCATAGAGATACGTATACTGGGCAGTCATAATTTCAAAGACGCCGTCGCCGTCTGCGTCCACAGGTGTGAAGAGATAGAAATAAGGATCCGCACTCAGCCAGTCCGTTTCATTGTTCTCCCTGCCCTCGTCGGTGAGATTTCCGTCCGCGTCAAAGTAGGGATTTCCTTCCGGGCCTTTGCGTGTGAAAGTGGTGTAAAACCCTGTAGAACCGTTTTGCACCGTATGGGTATATCCTTCCGACAGATGAAGGGTAAAATACGTATCAAAATAATTATCGCCATCCCACTCCGGGCTGCCGAATATTTTGGCCGGACTGCCGTCGGATATCCGATAGATGTCGCTCTCATAGGCGCCGGCCCCTCCGGTGATACTGATTAAATGATGCATCAGAAGCTCGTCCTGACTGTCTCCGTCAATATCCGCCAGATACCATTCATCTCCATAGGAGCCGTCACAGAGAACCGTACAGGAGGTGCCGCCATCTCCACTGATGACAAGGACAGGAATCCCATATAATGGGCTATTGCAAAACATGGCCCGGTAACATATAAGTGTAAGCTCCGTTCCGTCTGCTGCGTGCACCTTTTCGGTCATCGCAGTTCTTATGTAAGGCACGGCAGAATGATCGTATCCCAGAGTATCCGCAGCCAGCGTCTTGAACTGATCGTAACCGGGGAGCTCTTCGGGGAATTCCTCCCGGGATGCAGAATCTTCAAGCGAAAGGGGAAGAGACAGCGACGAAACCATTTTCAGGATCAGATGAAGGTCAGGGCAGATGACGATATAGCTTTCAGAGCCAGGCCGTTTGTAATACTCGGCATCTGACGGGATGTCCCATGTAAAACCGGAGGTCTTTAAGTCCTCCCACCAGCCCGGATCGACCTGCTCCGGCAGAATTTTCTTCATGTCCTTTGTCCAGAGGGAGAGATCGTTAGCCTCCACTGTGAAGGCCGCCCTGATATCGTAATCGGAAGGACCCGGGACTCTTCCTTTGGAATTATCCTGATAAACAATGTGATAGGCTGCATCGATCATCTCAGAGGGCATTTCAAGATATCTGGAGAGGAAGGCCAGCTTCTCATCTCTGTCTTGAAAAACAGTGCTTCTCGTATCGGTGGTATAATCCTCTGGTAATTCTCCGGAACTCTCTGTATTCGGGAAAATGATCCTGACCTCAGGAGCACCTCTCGTAGTCAGCTCCATCGCGCTTTCGTGGTCCACCGCCGTGACTCTTACAGACAGGGTGGTATTGCCCGGTATCTCCATTACAGTATCCGGAAGTTCACGAAATGTTCCCTCCTCATCTTTCACATACAGGTGCTCTATATCAAATGTGAAATGTTTTTCTGACAGGAGAAGGTCATAAGTAATCTGAAACGTGACGCTTTGGGTCTTAGAAGAAGGGTTTTTAATGGAAAAGGATGCCTGGGCAGTATTTCGATTCCCATTGTCGCTGTCCGGCCAGATCATTCCGACCGGTTTGCTGTCGAGGACAACCGGACGGACGGGTTCTTTATGATTACCTGCTTTGTAATAAAGCAGCAGTAGAATGAGCAGAAACAGCGGGAGTAAAATCAGGATTAAGCGTTTTTTACGGACAGGCGGGCATCTATCGGGGAACCTGGGTTTTCGCGTGCGATCCTGTCTTTTGTTATCCTGCTCTTGCATGTGGCAGCTCCTCAATCTTTCTCTTTAGAATATACGTTAAATGGTGAAGTTAGAATTTATTTGATATACTGCTTTGTATACTTCTATTGTAGCATACTTTTACTTTTTTGTATCCTCCGGCGGACAGCATAAAGCCTGATGTGCGGAAATCGTGGCAAGCGTATCGCCCAGCTGTGAGAGGATAGACGCGAGAAGTGCTATTTCATCGGCACTTTTTCCTTCGGCAATATAGCAGGCCAGACTCGATATGGAGATTACTAATTCACAGGATTGTATATGGATCACCTCCTGACAGATTATGCAGTTCAGATCAGAAATAGAATGCAGAATCAGACGGGACGGGCCTTACCGCAGGAAAAAAATAACTCCCTGTGGAAACGGATCCGTCTATTACGATCCTTTCCCGTAGGGAGTTATTTTTCAAAGATACTGGTTATTCCGCCGCCTGCACAGCGGATTCCTCAGTCGCTTTTATGGATTAAGAATTAATAATTCTCAACTTTTCTTTCAAAATAAGCCTTCGGATGTGCACATGTCGGGCATACTTCAGGAGCTTCCGGTCCTTCGTGTACGTATCCGCAGTTACGGCATTTCCAGCCAAGAGGAGCGTCGCCCTTGAAGGTCTTATCGTTCTTTAAGCTGTCAAGAAGCTTTAAGTAACGTTTCTCATGAGCAGCTTCCACTTTTCCAACAAACTCAAATTTGATGGCTAACTCTTCGAAGCCTTCTTCTCTGGCTTCCTCAGCCATTCTCTTGTACATATCGGTCCACTCGTAGTTTTCACCTTCCGCTGCGTCTGCAAGGTTTTCTTCAACGCTGCCGATGCCATGGAATTCTTTGAACCACATTTTAGCGTGCTCTTTTTCCTGATCTGCTGTCTCTAAGTATAAAGCAGCCATCTGCTCGTAGCCAGCTTTTTTCGCTACAGAAGCATAATATGTATATTTATTTCTTGCCTGAGACTCGCCTGCGAAAGCGTCCATTAAGTTCTTTTCTGTTTTTGTTCCTGCATATTTAGACATGTGATAACCCTCCTGATTATTTTTTCTTTGGTATCAATGAACCCGACTGTTCAATGAGTGAATTCGTTCCCGATCCGGATCTCCCGGTGGAAAACCAGGGAACGGTATAATCAAGCTATGCCGTTCCCTGAAGATGGTGAAGTGAATATTTATGAATTAGCCAAAGTATCTGTCAAGCAGACCCTTGAATGCTTTGCCATGGCGAGCTTCGTCTCTTGCCATCTCATGTACGGTATCATGAATTGCATCAAGGTTTAACTCTTTAGCACGTTTTGCTAAGTCAACTTTACCTGCAGTAGCGCCGTTCTCAGCAGCAACTCTTAATTCAAGGTTCTTCTTTGTGCTTGCAGTTACACACTCGCCAAGTAATTCAGCGAATCTGGAAGCATGATCAGCCTCTTCGTAAGCTGCCTGCTTGTAGTACATGCCAACTTCCGGATAGCCTTCTCTGAAAGCGACTCTGGACATAGCTAAGTACATACCAACCTCAGAACATTCACCCTCGAAGTTTGCTCTTAAATCTTTGATGATATCTTCACGAACGCCCTGAGCTACTCCTAATTCATGCTCAGCTGCCCATGACATATCCTCTTCCTGTAATTTGAACTTCTCAGCCGGTACCTTACATACTGGACAAAATTCCGGGGCAGTCTCTCCTTCGTGTACATAACCGCATACTGTACAAACCCATTTCTTCATAATTCATGTCTCCTTTTCATTTTTATATATTTGTTTTTATTGAACTTGTTTTGTTGTAATCAATAACAGTAATGATTACTGATATTAATTTAGCACATCTTTCTGCTTCTGTCAATACTTATTGCAAATTTTTTTCTAAACAATTTTTGCAGGTACCGTAGAAAAAGATTGTATGGCTGTCAACATGGCCGTCCGCATATTCCTGAGCCAGTTGATTGATGTTATCCAGGGTTTTTAAAGGCAGGTCGTAGACCTGGCCGCAGTCCCTGCATACGAAATGATAGTGCGGTGAAGTGTCTGCATCAAAATGATCTGCCCCATCTCCACATGTCAGCTTCTGAATTTCCCCCAACTCCACCAGCAGGTTTAAATTGCGGTAGACAGTCCCAAGGCTGATGTTTGGATATTCTTCGCGGATTGATGTGTATAGGGCGTCGGCAGTCGGATGGTCATGTCTGGCCATCAAACAAGATTTGATGGATTCCCGCTGACGGCTATACTTCAATGTCTTCATAGCAGCTCCTTTGCATTAAAATAGTAATAATACTGATAATGGTTACTATTTAATAATACACCACCAAATGGTGATTGTCAATGCTGTGAAGGTCGAAAATACAGGTAAAAACGTAGTTTTTTCTATATTAAATCAGTTTTTATATGTTTTCCCTGGCGATCCGGATAAATTCTTCCGTAGCCTGGGACAGATAGCGGCCTTTATGGTAGCCGAAGGCCAGAATCCCGTGGGTGCGCCCTTTTGGAAGGGAATAGAAATTGAGTCCCTTTTTATTCTTTGGCAGATCGGTCATAAGCCCGGTTCCTGACATAAACATCTTGGGATAAAATGTGATTCCCATCCCTTTGCCCGCCAGAGCCAGTACGGTTTCGATATTTTCCGTTTCAAGAACAATGGAGGGCGTGATCTGTGCATCCTCAAAAATTTCGTCGGCAATGGTCCGGACACGGTTTCCTTTATTAATAAGAAGATATGGACAATCTTTTAACAAACGCACGTCCGCATTTTCTTCCAGCTGACTCTTAATTTCCTCCTGGCGGCCGGGGAAAAAGCTGTCCAGGATCTGATCGGGAACGATGAGAAGAATCTCTTCTTCACAGATCGTGACGGTCTCCACGTTTTCTGCTTTAAATGGAAGCAGGTCGATAATTAAGTCGATGTCTCCCCGGATCAGGGAAGTACTTAACTCCGACGAATTGCCTTCTACCAGGTGAAGCTCAATGTTCGGAAATTTTTCACGGTAGACCGGCAGGATGGCGGGAAGGAGAAAACGTCCCCGCGTGTGAGAAACCCCGATGGATATCTGTCCGGTGGTAAAATCCTTAATATCGGCCAGCTGGCGGTAAGTCTCATCCTTTAGTTCCAGCAGCTGCTTGGCGCGCAGCTTCAGCGCTCTTCCGGCATAGGTGAGTGTCAGCGGTGTCGTCCGGTTGAACAGCTGGACGTCAAACTCCTTTTCCAGATTGGAAATATGATTGCTTAATGACTGCTGGGATATATAGAGGCGTTTGGCTGCCCGGGTGATGTTAAGTTCCTCGGCCGCTGCCAGAAAATATTCCAGATTCAGAAAGTTGATCATAAGCACTCCTTCAGCCTGGGGATATACGGAAGCAGACGGTCCAGAGAACCGTTTACAATCAGCTCTTCCGGGAATCCGGTCTCGCAGATGAGCTCCCAGGCAAGTTTATGATTTCCCACATCAGCCTCGATGTGGGCGTCGCTGTCAATGATGACAGATGCTTTATAGTGTTTACATAAATCCAGCATGATCCGGTAGTTTTCTTTTGCGTGGAGCCGCATGCTTGTCGAATGCAGCGAGCTGCTGTTGAGCTCCAGCAGCGTGTGGTGTTCCGCGGCGGCGGCTACGACCGTGTCGTAATCAATAGGAAACCGTCCGTCATCCGGGTGGCCGATGATTTTAACATAAGGATTTTTGATGGCCCCTAAATAGGCATTTGTATTTTCTGCAATGGTACCGCATTTGTAGCAGGGCTCGTGGATGCTGGCGATGGTGTAATCGAGACGCTCCAGTATGCCTTCCCTTAAATCAATGCGGCCGGTATAATCCAGAATGTTGAGTTCAGACCCCATCAGTATCTTTACGCCGAACAGGGTGCGCGGTATGACTTTAAAATTAATAAAATAAAATTCATGACAGGTTCCCGGCATCTTCGGTGCATGATCTGTCGAACCGAAAAGCGTGAGACCTTTCTCTGAGGCAGAGCGTGCCATCTCATAAAGTGTGTTGTATGCATGGCCGCTTGCGGTGGTATGGGTGTGTAAATCCATGATATCTTTCATAAATAACATATGGAGGCCTGCGCCTCATCTCCTTTTTGTTATACAATTTGTGTCTGCCTAAAATGTAATCTTTCTAATTACAAATATACCATATTCTGGATAAAAGTAAACAGAATTGTCACCAAAAAAGCAGAGAAATCAAGAGGCAGCGCGCTGTATACAAGATGCCTGCCTGCTCAGCGGCAGCTCTCACGGCTTATCTTTCCCCAATCATATTAGAAAAAATAATTCATTAAGACATTTGTCCTTTTATAAAATGAATTTTATGGAGTATAATACCAATATCGAACCAATATAAATAGTGTTGCAGACAGAAGGAGAATGATACAATATGGAAAAATATCGCAGAATTTTTACCATTGTGCTGGATTCCCTGGGAATCGGAGCGATGGATAATGCGGCGGAGTATGGCGACGTGGGGACGGATACGCTGGGACATATCGATGAGCGGATGGAGAACTTCCACATACCGAATCTTGCAAAAATGGGAATTGCAAACCTGCATCCCTTAATTCATGCAGAGCCGGCAGAGAAGCCGCTGGCCTATTACACAGAACTGAATGAAGCCAGTACCGGCAAGGACACGATGACCGGACACTGGGAGATGATGGGACTTCATATTACGAAGCCGTTTCAGACATTTACCGAGCACGGATTTCCGAAGGAACTGATCGAGGAGCTGGAAAAGCGCACGGGACATAAGATCGTGGGTAATAAATCGGCCAGCGGAACAGAGATTTTAGATGAGTATGGCGAGCATGAGATTGCGACCGGAGACATGATCGTCTACACCTCTGCCGATTCTGTGCTTCAGATCTGCGGAAACGAGGAGACCTTCGGACTTGACGAGCTGTACCGCTGCTGCGAGATCGCCAGGGAGCTGACGATGAGAGACGAGTGGAAGGTGGGCCGCGTGATTGCCAGACCGTATGTGGGCAGGAAGAAGGGCGAGTTCAAACGGACTCCTAACCGCCATGACTATGCGTTAAAGCCCTACGGACCAACCGCACTGGATGCCTTAAAGGCAGCAGGATACGATGTGATAAGTATCGGCAAGATTAAGGATATCTTTGACGGTGAAGGAATTACGGAGGCTTATAAGTCACAGAGCAGCGTACATGGAATGGAGCAGACCATCGAAGTCATGGATAAGGATTTCCACGGCCTGTGCTTTGTAAATCTGGTGGATTTCGACGCGCTGTGGGGACACCGCCGCGACCCGATCGGTTACGGTAAAGAGATCGAGCGGTTTGATGAGAAGCTGCAGATCGTTCTGAGCAAGTTAAAAGAAGATGATTTACTGATCTTAACGGCTGATCACGGCAATGACCCGACCTATACCGGTACGGATCATACGAAAGAGAAAGTACCATTTTTGGCATACTCTCCTTCCATGAGCGGAAGCGGAAGAATCCCGTCAGAAGATACCTTCGCCGTAATCGGAGCTACCATCACAGACAATTTCGGGGTTACAATGCCGGAAGGAACGATTGGAAAATCGATACTTAAGGAATTAAAATAGAAGTGATGCGCCGAGGTTTGTAACCGTCCATGAGAACAAAACTGAATAAAAGCTTTTAAATGAGCGCCGGAAATACGTGAGGAGATGTAATCTCCCGGTATTTCCGGCGCTTTTTTGCGTGTTCAGACACCAGTTTCATGCGGTTTTTGAGGTTACGGTTACACATTACAAATAATTTTAAATTATTTTCAAAAAAACTTAAAATGTAACCAATTTGTAACCGATCTGGTATATACTGGTTACAGACACTGGGTAAAACTATATTTATTTGAAGAAAATGTAATGAAAATAGAGAAACAAAAGCTCTGAACAGAGGGAGAAGGAAAAATTTATGACGATAGCAAAGATGAGTATGAACCGCAACTCTTCCCGCTACTTCAAAATATCGGTAAATGGCTTTGAGAATGGCTGTATGAGCGGCATTATATATCACGCAGGCACGGCGCCGGGGATCCGGTTTGAGAATTACCTGGAGATGATGCTTCACATGAACCGGATATTCGATGAGTTGGCGAATCCGAAGAGAACGATGGATTACCGGAGATTTGGCGGAACGAAGCTTCCTGAACCTCCTGTACAGGAATATGATCAGCTGGAAGATGGAACGCTGGCCACATTTAAACTCAACGTAAAGTTCAGATATAACACGAGCTGGCAGGGAGAGATCTCCTGGCTGGAAGGGCAGGAAAAACAGGAATTTGAGAGCTTTCTGCAGATGACCTACTGGATAGAACGGGTGCTGAACGGACCGGGCGAGCGGAGGCAGTCACAAAAGACCTCAAATGTCTGCCAGATCGCCGTAGACTCCTTCGAGGGCGGTCTGCTGGCTGGAAGCGTTCAGAACGCCTTCCTCAATTATCTGGAAGATTTTACGGGGACCATAGCCCTGGCTGATGCCATGGGGCACTTTATCGGACTTGGCAGTCTGAGGGAAGACGATTCCGGAGGACAGAACGAAGACATCAGGATCATACCGGATAAGATGTGGTCCGTTTACAGGGAAGGCGGGAAAGAAGCCACCTTTCTGATAAAGATTCTGTTCCGGGAACATTCGACCTGGCAGGGCGTTATACGCTGGAGGGAAACCGGTGAAAAACAGGCCTTCCGAAGTTTCATGGAGCTGGTGCTCCTGATGACCTCCGCACTGGAGAGCAGTGACGGACGGATTTTATATGAAGACAGATATCTGCATAAAAATAGAGAGAGTGCCCTGATGGAAGGGTAAGAGAGGGGAAGCTATGAAGGGATTAAAGAAAAAGTTAAGAAGAGGTTTGGCGGGATTCCTGTCATTTGTTCTTACCATGACTTCTTTTAACATGGTGTCATGGGCGGATGTGGCTGCTGCTTTTGAGAAAGAGAATGCTACATTTGTAATGAGCGGAGAGGATTTGAGAGACTCTGCGCAGGCAGCCATTGATAATGGCGATGAATTTAATTTTGAGGACCTCGGCGTGGATACATCCGACCGAAGCCTTGCAAAGGAATATCAGAGGCTGTTTGAAACAGGTTCTGTATTTGAGTTTGCACCGGCTTACGATATGGACGAAGAGGAATATGCAGACGGAGCAGAGCTTCGTATGTTTATTCGTATTAACGGCGATCCCGAAGGTTATCAGATTACAGGCGATGAGGATATCATTTTCCTGTATATCAATGATTCTGATGCGAGAGTGACATTCCGTTCCAGAATTGACGGATATACGACTCAGAAGGTAACGGTAAAGGGGAATTCCACTTTACTGGATGCGGAAGCACCGACAGCACCGGTTGGCGGTGAAGGCAACGGAAACGGAGCCGGAGGCACTGGAGCTAATGGCGGAGCTGGCAGCGAAGTGCAGAATCCCGACGGCAATGCCGGCGGCGAAGACGGAGCAGTTGACGGAACCGTACAGAACCCTGACGGAAATGCAAATATGGGCGAAGCGGCTGACGGCAATAGTACCACAAACGGCGATGTACAGAACCCGGATGCAAATGCAGGCGGAGCGATTGACGGAGAAGGCGCGGCAAGCGGTGATGTTCAGAATCCGGATGCAGGCTTAGACGGAGAAAATGGAAATGCAGCAGATGATGTTCAGAATCCGGATGCTAATGTAAGTGATGGAAACGGAACAAATGACGGAACGGTACAGAACCCGGCTGCAAACGCAGATGGGGAAAATACCGATCATTCCAATACAAATACAGGAAAAGAAGAGCAGGTTCAGAAGCCGGAAGACCATACCGGAACGAACGGCGGTGTACAGAATAGCGATACGAACAAGACAGAAGACGGCGGAAAGACCGAAGCGGGGAATTCTGAGAGTGGGTCTTCGAATAGTGGGGCGGCATCTGATGGCGGAGCTTCGAATAGTGGATCGTCTGATGGTGGTGATTCGAACAGCGGGTCTTGGAACAGTGGGGCATCTGATAGTGGATCTTCGAACAGCGGGGCGTCTGATAGCGGCTCTTCTGACAGCGGTTCCGATCAGGGGGACTCTCTGGTATCGGCAGCGACTTTGAACCGTCATTATACTCATATTCTTACAACTGCAGTTAATGGTGATGCGGGAAGTAAGGAGAGCGACAAGGTATCTTCTGATGAAGGTAAGGAAGATAAAGTTGATGCCGCAGATAAAACCGATAAGGCTGATAACACAGATACCAGTGATAAGCATGATAGCGAAGATGTTAATAGCGATACAAATACAGAAGACGGCAGCAACGGCGGCAATGCTGATAAAGATGCTGTGGTGACTCCTGATGGAGAAGAAGGAAACAGCGCTGTTGAGGACAATAAGGCAGATGCTGTGACTCCTGACAACGGAGAAAATCAGGATCCTTCTGATGATAAGGCAGATGACCAGGGCGAAGTATCCAAACCGGACGACGGCCAGGGCGATGCTGTAATTGATGATAATTCTGATAAGGATAATGCTGATAAAGATAATGCAGACAAAAATGCTGCGGAAGATAATAAGGCAGACGATACAACAGTTGATGGAAAGGATCATGCTGCTAACGGAGAAGACGGAAAGAAGAACGATTCTCTGGTAGTGGATCCTGAAGCTGACGAAAAAGAAGAAGTATCGAAAACAGGAACCACCAGCGGCAAGACCTATGGCCAGGTAGTATTGGATGAGTCCTATTATGCAAAGGCCTATGTTACTACTTTGAATAAGCTGCATATCGACGTGTCTAAAGAAGGCTATGCCGTTACTTATACGGTTACACCAGTTGGTACGGCTGCTGTAAAGGGCGCTAAGAATGTAGAAGAAGGAAAAGATTTAACATTTACCGTAAAACCGCAGGTTGGCTATGTCATTGACCATGTAACTGCAAATGGGGAAAGCCTTGAAGCAGTAGAAGATGACGAAGCTACTGCTTCTAATGCAGATACCGGCGTAAAACGGTTTGTTGTTCCGGAGATTGAGGAAGAACAGGAAATCGTTGTGGTGATGGCGGAGATTGGGGAGCATCCGGAATTTAATTTCAGCAAGACTCTGGGCGATGTAGTCGTGAGCCTTCATGCAGAAGAAGGAATTCTGCCGGCAGGAACTGTGGCGAAGGTGACGGAAGTTACGGAGAAGGTTGAGGAGGCTGTTAAGGAAAAGACGGCAGAGGAGACTGGTGAAGATACTTCCGCGAATACGGTTCTGGCTTATGATATTAAGCTGTTTGTGGAGAATGAAGCAGGCGAACTGGAGGCTCTGGATAATAGCTGGAGTGAAAATGGATATGTAGAAGTTACATTTGCTGGTAAGGCGATTGAAGAGAAGAGTGCGGAAGCTGAAAAGGTAGAGATTACTCATATTGATACCGGTGATGTTGATGCAACATCTGAAAGTGTTGAAAAGGTTAGCGTTGAAGAAGTTGAAAAGGTCGAATCAGTATCTGACGCGGTAGACGTAGCCGATAATAATTCGATCGAGATGATTGCTTTTGAGGCAGAACATTTTTCAATCTATGCAATATATTTTACCAACGGAAGTATGGCTGCAAAAATTAGAACTATGAGTATTGACGGAAAATCGATTGGTACCAATAATGGAGACTGGTGGAGTCGTTTTACACTTACAACTTCGGGCTTGATGATTTCCAATATTGCTCAAGATATAAAAAATAATGAAAGTGAGGCTTTTAAGTCCTATAAATTTGTGAAGGCAACTATTGGCAACGAATATGACGGTGAATCTGTACTTCGCATTCGTCAACAGGCTAAAAGAAAATATAAATTAGAATATTCTCTTAAAGATAAAGGAGATAGTTGGCAGAGTTTCAATAGTAATGAAGATCTCTATTTTTGGTTTGAGCCAATAACAATAACGGTGACCTTTGATCCTAATGAGTATTATGGAGGCACTGGTGAACCATTTACCGTGATAGTGGGTGATGAGGGGAAAATTATAACACCTGATAATCCTTTTACAAATAAAAATGGATATGAGTTTGTTGGTTGGCATGGTGAAAAGTCTGGCCATCATAGTGGTACAGAAATGCTTCAACAGACATTTATTGAAGGCGTACAGTATCCGCCGAATATTGATAATAAAACGAATACTATTACCAGTGATATAACACTATATGCTACGTGGCTTAATAAGAAAGGAACAGATGGCCAGGAGGCTAAATTCTTTATTAGAACAGATGGGAAAGCTCCTTTTGAACCTAATGGATATGGAGCAAGTGATTATTATCCGTCAACCACACAGACACAGTTAACTGGTACCTTAAGGAATAAAATAGAAATAAATAATAACCCTGAAATGGTTGCGGCTAATATTTTAAAAGAACCATCTGGCACAGCTATAGCGGCAGCGGCCAAAAAAGCAGGAAAAAGTTTTAATCCAGATACGCAGAAAGTTCTATGGTACGTAATTAAAGATCAGGGAGATTGGCATGTCGACGGTATTGTAGTAGATAAAAATACTTATTCTGTAAGATATTGGCCAAATGGTGGTAATGAAAATGTTCCGCCTACGCAGAATTATAGCGAGGGAACCACTGTGCGTGTAAATTATAATAATATACCTGCCCGCATAGGATATGAATTCTTAGGCTGGGATACAGATAAAGCATCGACATCACCTCGATATGTATCAAACGGCACAAATAATTCTTTTGTAATTAAAGATGCTAATGTTGACCTGTATGCAATCTGGAAACCAAAAGATGGTATACCATTCACTGTAGAACATTATACACAGCAGTTAGATAAAAGTTATCCACAAAAAACGACTGACGTAGCAACCAAATATTCTACTACAGGAACTATTGTAAAGGATGATGATTATAAGAAAACAATGCCGGGATTTACGTATGTTTCCGGAATTGTGGATAATATTACAGAGGCAGAAGTACAAGGTGATGGTAGTACTGTATTGAAGCTATATTATACCAGGAATACAGATACTCCTTACACAATAGAACACTATCAGCAGTCCGTTGAAAATCCTGAGGAATATAAATTAGTAGAGACTGACACAGAGACTGGTTCAGGAGTAACTGGAGAGAAGGCCGCATTTACGCCGAAAGATTACACAAACGACGGTTTTGAGTATAATGCTGCTTTGACAATGCCTGAAGACAGAACAATTACAGGTGACGGAAAACTGGTTGTTAAATTGTATTATGACAGGAAAAGTTATAGTGTAAAGTATGAATATACAGGAAACGTACCAGATGGTGTTAGCTCTTTGCCTCAGGCAAAAACATACAGAGTCGGGGAAGATGTAACAATTGCCGCCGATGCAGCTGCCAAAGGATATAGCTTTAGCGGTTGGAAAATTAATGGTAAAGATGCTGAAATGTTTAAGATGCCTGCTCACGATATAAAGATAACTGGAAGCTTTGGCGTTAATAGTTATACAGTAACCTATAAAGTAGACAATTCCACATACGGTGCAGTAGAAACGTATCAATATGGCGAAAATGTTTCTTTAAGAGAAAAACCAGTAAAGGAAGGATACTCTTTTAAAGGCTGGAGTCGTGACAGTGGATTTACAATGCCTGCAGAGAACGTGGTAATCGAAGGACACTTTGAGATCAACAAATATACGGTAAGATATGAAGTAGATGGAGCTCTCTACGGGGAAGAAGAATCGTATGACTTTGGCGAAATGGTTGAGATTAGAGAAGAACCGACAAAAGACGGGTATACGTTCAGCCATTGGAGTCAAAAAGAAGCATTTACGATGCCTGCAAATGATGTTGTAATTAAGGGAAATTTCAGTATTAACAGCTACAATGTGACATATAAGGTGGACGGAGTCCAGTACGGAGATACCGAGACTCATGAGTATGGAAGCGCAGTAACGCTGAGGGCTGAACCTGAGGCGGAAGGTTACACATTTAGTGGCTGGAATCGTGAAAATAACTTTACGATGCCTGCAGAGGATGTTGTAATCGAAGGAAGCTTTAAGATCAACAGCTATACGGTGACGTATAAAGTTGACGGTGAGATAAGCGGTGAAGCAGAAACTTATGAGTATGGAGCAGTAGTAACACTGAGAGAGGAACCTGTAAAAGAAGGCTATACGTTCAGTCACTGGAGCCGTGAGTCAGGATTTACGATGCCTGCAGAAAATATAGTGGTTGAAGGACATTTCAAGATTAACAGCTATACAGTTACCTATAAGGTTGATGACCAGTTATATGGAAAGGTAGATACCTATAAATTTGGAGAAGATGTAACACTGAGAGATGCGCCAACGAAGGAGGGATATACCTTTAGCGGCTGGAGCGAGACCAGCGGGTTTAAGATGCCTGCAAAAGATGTAGAGATCAAAGGAAACTTCAGCATCAACGATTATACGGTAACCTATAAGGTAGACGGAAAGGTTATTGATGAGAAAAAGCACCAGTATAATGAAGAGGTAACCGTAAGAGCAGACGAAACGAAGGTAGGCTATACCTTCAGCGGCTGGAGCAGTGAAGATGTCAGGCAATCATTTATCCAAAGATTACTGTCTTCTTCTATCGCGGGAAAGACGTTCCGCATGCCGGCGAAGGATGTGGTAATTGAAGGACATTTTGATATTAACAGCTACAAAGTGACCTATCAGGTAGACGGAGTACAGTCCGGAGAAACAGAAACCTATGAGTACGGAACGCTTGTAACAATCAGAGATGATCTGGAAAAAGAAGGGCATAAGTTCAGTGGCTGGAATCTGAAGGAAGACTTCGCCATGCCGGCCGAAGATGTAGTGATTGTAGGAAGCTTTACTGCAAACGAGTATACGGTAACGTATCTGGTAGACGGTAAACCTTATGAAACAGCAGAGACGTATTTGTATGGAACTGCTGTGAAGCTGAAAGAGGCCCCGGAGAAGGAAGGCTATACCTTCAGCGGCTGGGACCATAAGGAAGACTTTACGATGCCTGCAGAAAATGTAGTCATTAATGGGTCATTCAGCATTAACAGCTACAAGGTAACGTATGAGGTAGACGGAAGTGCTTATGGTAAGGAAGAAACGTATGAATACGGAAGTGCAGTAACACTTCAGAAAGAGCCGGAGAAGGAAGGATATACCTTCAGCAAATGGGATCATGAAGACGGATTTGCAATGCCGGCACATGATGTAGTGATCAAGGGAAGTTTTAAAATCAACAGCTATAAAGTGACATACAAAGTAGATGGGGAACAGGTAGGAGAAGCGGAAACGTATGAGTTTAATGCACCTGTGACTCTTAGAGAAGCTCCGGAAAAAGAAGGTTATACCTTCAGCGGCTGGAGTCGTGATACCGGGTTTGATATGCCCGCAAAGGATGTGGTAATTGAAGGAAGCTTTACGATTAACAATTATACCGTGACGTATCTGGTAGATGGAAAGCAGACCGGAGAAACAGAAACCTACCAGTATAATCAGGAAGTCACTGTAAAAGCGGACGCAGAAAGAGAAGGCTATACATTTAGCGGCTGGAGCAGTGAAGATGTGAAAGAGAACTTTATTCAGAAGCTGCTTTCAAACTCCATAGCAGGCAGGACATTCCATATGCCGGCAAAAAATGTTGAGATAGAAGGAAGCTTTGACATCAACAGCTACAAAGTAACGTATAAGGTAGATGGAAAGCCAGTTGGAGAGGTGGAAACGTATAATTACGGAACGTTGGTAACGGTAAGGCAGAGCCCGGAGAAAGAAGGTTATACATTTAGTGGCTGGAGCCGTACGGAAGCATTTGAGATGCCAGCGGAAGACGTAGTAATTGAAGGCTCTTATAAGATCAACAGCTATACTGTAACGTATAAGGTAGACGGAGAGCAGTATGGAGAGATAGAGACCTACGAGTATGGAGCGGCGGTAACGCTGAGGGAAAAGCCATCCAGGGAAGGCTACACATTCAAGGGCTGGAGTTATGAGAACGGATTTAAGATGCCGGCTGAAGACGTCGTGATTGAAGGTTCTTATGAGATCAACAGCTATACAGTAACGTATAAGGTAGATGGACAGCAGTATGGAGAACCGGAAGTATATAAGTATAATGAATTAGTCCGGTTGAAATCCGAGCCGACAAAGGAAGGGTATACATTTAGCCATTGGAATTACGGTGAAGATTTCCGGATGCCAGCAAAAGATGTTGTGATCGAAGGAAACTTTGGAATTAACAGCTATACCGTAACGTATAAGGTAGATGGAGTCCAGTACGGAGATACCGAGACTCATAAGTATGGAAGCGCAGTAACGCTGAGGGCTGAACCTGAGACGGAAGGTTACACATTTAGTGGCTGGAATCGTGAAAATAACTTTACGATGCCTGCAGAGGATGTTGTAATCGAAGGAAGCTTTAAGATCAACAGCTATACGGTGACGTATAAAGTTGACGGTGAGATAAGCGGTGAAGCAGAAACTTATGAGTATGGAGCAGTAGTAACACTGAGAGAGGAACCTGTAAAAGAAGGCTATACGTTCAGTCACTGGAGCCGTGAGTCAGGATTTACGATGCCTGCAGAAAATATAGTGGTTGAAGGACATTTCAAGATTAACAGCTATACAGTTACCTATAAGGTTGATGACCAGTTATATGGAAAGGTAGATACCTATAAATTTGGAGAAGATGTAACACTGAGAGATGCGCCAACGAAGGAGGGATATACCTTTAGCGGCTGGAGCGAGACCAGCGGGTTTAAGATGCCTGCAAAAGATGTAGAGATCAAAGGAAACTTCAGCATCAACGATTATACGGTAACCTATAAGGTAGACGGAAAGGTTATTGATGAGAAAAAGCACCAGTATAATGAAGAGGTAACCGTAAGAGCAGACGAAACGAAGGTAGGCTATACCTTCAGCGGCTGGAGCAGTGAAGATGTCAGGCAATCATTTATCCAAAGATTACTGTCTTCTTCTATCGCGGGAAAGACGTTCCGCATGCCGGCGAAGGATGTGGTAATTGAAGGACATTTTGATATTAACAGCTACAAAGTGACCTATCAGGTAGACGGAGTACAGTCCGGAGAAACAGAAACCTATGAGTACGGAACGCTTGTAACAATCAGAGATGATCTGGAAAAAGAAGGGCATAAGTTCAGTGGCTGGAATCTGAAGGAAGACTTCGCCATGCCGGCCGAAGATGTAGTGATTGTAGGAAGCTTTACTGCAAACGAGTATACGGTAACGTATCTGGTAGACGGTAAACCTTATGAAACAGCAGAGACGTATTTGTATGGAACTGCTGTGAAGCTGAAAGAGGCCCCGGAGAAGGAAGGCTATACCTTCAGCGGCTGGGACCATAAGGAAGACTTTACGATGCCTGCAGAAAATGTAGTCATTAATGGGTCATTCAGCATTAACAGCTACAAGGTAACGTATGAGGTAGACGGAAGTGCTTATGGTAAGGAAGAAACGTATGAATACGGAAGTGCAGTAACACTTCAGAAAGAGCCGGAGAAGGAAGGATATACCTTCAGCAAATGGGATCATGAAGACGGATTTGCAATGCCGGCACATGATGTAGTGATCAAGGGAAGTTTTAAAATCAACAGCTATAAAGTGACATACAAAGTAGATGGGGAACAGGTAGGAGAAGCGGAAACGTATGAGTTTAATGCACCTGTGACTCTTAGAGAAGCTCCGGAAAAAGAAGGTTATACCTTCAGCGGCTGGAGTCGTGATACCGGGTTTGATATGCCCGCAAAGGATGTGGTAATTGAAGGAAGCTTTACGATTAACAATTATACCGTGACGTATCTGGTAGATGGAAAGCAGACCGGAGAAACAGAAACCTACCAGTATAATCAGGAAGTCACTGTAAAAGCGGACGCAGAAAGAGAAGGCTATACATTTAGCGGCTGGAGCAGTGAAGATGTGAAAGAGAACTTTATTCAGAAGCTGCTTTCAAACTCCATAGCAGGCAGGACATTCCATATGCCGGCAAAAAATGTTGAGATAGAAGGAAGCTTTGACATCAACAGCTACAAAGTAACGTATAAGGTAGATGGAAAGCCAGTTGGAGAGGTGGAAACGTATAATTACGGAACGTTGGTAACGGTAAGGCAGAGCCCGGAGAAAGAAGGTTATACATTTAGTGGCTGGAGCCGTACGGAAGCATTTGAGATGCCAGCGGAAGACGTAGTAATTGAAGGCTCTTATAAGATCAACAGCTATACTGTAACGTATAAGGTAGACGGAGAGCAGTATGGAGAGATAGAGACCTACGAGTATGGAGCGGCGGTAACGCTGAGGGAAAAGCCATCCAGGGAAGGCTACACATTCAAGGGCTGGAGTTATGAGAACGGATTTAAGATGCCGGCTGAAGACGTCGTGATTGAAGGTTCTTATGAGATCAACAGCTATACAGTAACGTATAAGGTAGATGGACAGCAGTATGGAGAACCGGAAGTATATAAGTATAATGAATTAGTCCGGTTGAAATCCGAGCCGACAAAGGAAGGGTATACATTTAGCCATTGGAATTACGGTGAAGATTTCCGGATGCCAGCAAAAGATGTTGTGATCGAAGGAAACTTTGGAATTAACAGCTATACCGTAACGTATAAGGTAGATGGAGTCCAGTATGGCAGTACAGAAACCTATGAATATGGAAGTACAGTAACGCTGAGAGAAGAACCAGAGCGGGAAGGTTATACATTTAATGGCTGGAATCGCAAGGGGAATTTCACAATGCCTGCAGGGGATATCGTGATCGAAGGAAGCTTTAAGATCAACAGTTATACGGTGACGTATAAAGTCGACGGAGAGATAAGCGGTGAAACCGAGTCCTATGAGTATGGTGCAGATGTAACATTGAGAGAAGAGCCGGTAAAAGAAGGCTATACGTTCAGCCATTGGAGTCGGACGACAGGATTTACCATGCCTGCAGAAAATGTAGTGATTGAAGGAAGCTTCAAGATCAACAGTTATACTGTTACCTATAAAGTTGATGGTGAAATTACTGGAGAAGTGGAGACTTACGAGTATGGTACAGAGGTTAAATTGAGATCCGAACCATCAAAAGAGGGTCATGAGTTTGGCGGCTGGAACAGAACAGAAGATTTCACTATGCCGGCTGAAAATGTTGTAATTGAAGGAAAATTCGATGTTAACGAGTATACCGTAACGTATTTAGTAGACGGCAAGGATTATGGAGAAAAAGAAACATACAAATACGGAACTCCTGTAACCCTGAGAAAAGATCCTGAAAAAGAAGGTCATACATTTAGTGGATGGAATCAAACAGATGGATTTGTAATGCCAGCTAAAAACGTAGTAATTGAAGGCAGCTTCAGCATCAACAGCTATACGGTTGTATATAAAGTTGACGGAGAGATAGTTGGGGATACAGAAAGCTATGAATTTGGAGCGCCAGTGTCCTTGAGAACAGAACCTCAGAAAGAGGGCTATACATTTAGCGGCTGGGATCGTGAAAGCGGATTTAATATGCCGGCTGAAAATGTGGAAATTGAAGGCCATTACAGTATTAATAGTTATACGGTAACATATAAGGTCGATGGTGAACTTTACGGTGACATCGAGACCTATGAGTACAATGCACCTGTAGAGCTGAGGCAGGAACCTCAAAAAGAGGGCTATACATTTGGCGGTTGGAGTTCTGAAACGGGATTTAATATGCCAGCTGAAAATGTAGTGATTGAAGGAAGCTTTAAGGTGAATGAATATACTGTAACATACTTTGTTGATGGTAAGTTTTATGATTCAATAGAAACGTACTCTTATGGATCGCAAGTTAAGCTGAAAGAAGCACCTCAGAAGGAGGGCTATACATTTAGCGGTTGGGATCATGATGACAGATTTACAATGCCAGCAGAAGATGTAGTAGTTAAGGGATCATTTAACATTAACAGTTACAAGGTAACTTATGAGGTAGATGGAACGCCATATGGAATGGTAGAGATTTATAAATATGGCGAGTTAGTAACATTACAGAAGAATCCAACGAAGGAAGGATATACTTTCAGTGGTTGGGATCATAGTAATGAATTTGCAATGCCGGCCAGAGATGTTAAAATTAAAGGCAGCTTTATAGTAAACAGTTATACCGTAACGTATAAGGTAGATGGAGCACAAATTGGTGAACCAGAGACTTATAAGTACGGTGAAGCAGTAACGCTGAGAGAGAAGCCGTCTAAAGAAGGTTATACATTTAATGGCTGGAGTTATGAGGCTGGATTTAAGATGCCGGCTGAAGATGTAGTGATAGAAGGCTCCTATCAGATCAACAGCTATACTGTGACGTATAAAGTGGATGGCGAGCAGTTTGGAGAACAGGAGACATATGAGTTTAATGAATTAGTTCAGCTGAGATCCGAACCAACAAAAGAGGGTTATACATTTAGCCACTGGAATCGCAGCAGTGAATTTAATATGCCGGCGAATGATGTTGTAATCGAAGGAAGCTTTAAGATTAACAGCTACACAGTAACATATAAGGTGGATGGAAGCCAGTATGGCAGTACAGAAACCTATGAGTATGGAAGTGCAGTAGTACTGAGAGAAGAGCCAAAGAAGGAAGGTTATACATTTAGTGGTTGGGATCACGAAGATAACTTTATGATGCCTGCAGATGATGTAGTTATCGAAGGTACCTATCAGATCAACAGCTATACAGTAACGTATAAAGTTGATGGAGAAGTAAGTGGTGAAGTAGAGACCTATGAATATGGTGCCGAAGTAACACTGAGAGGCGAGCCTGTAAAAGAAGGTTATACGTTCAGCCACTGGAGCCAGGACACTGGATTTACAATGCCTGCAAAGAATATGGTTATTGAAGGAAACTTCCTTATCAACAGTTATACAGTAACCTATAAGGTCGATGGAGAGATATATGGTGAGGTAGAGACTTACAATTACGGTACAGTAGTTAATTTAAGATCCGAACCAATAAAAGAAGGTCATAAGTTTGGCGGCTGGAACAGAACTGAAGATTTCACTATGCCGGCTGAAAATGTGATAATTGAAGGAAACTTTGATGTTAACGAGTATACCGTAACATATTTAGTAGATGGCAAGGATTATGGAGAAAAAGAAACATACAAATACGGAACACCGGTAATCCTGAGAGACAATCCAGAAAAAGAAGGATATACATTTAGTGGTTGGAATCCCGCAACTGGCTTTATGATGCCTGCTAGAAATGTTGTAATTGAAGGTTCTTATAGGATTAACAGCTATACAGTAACATATAAGGTGGATGGAGAGCAGTATGGAGAACCAGAAACCCATGCGTATGGCGAATTAGTCCAGCTGAAACCTGAACCGACAAAAGAAGGTTATACATTTAGCCACTGGAATCAGAATGCAGAGTTCACCATGCCGGCTCAGGATGTGGTAGTTGAAGGAAACTTCAGTATTAACAGCTACACAGTAACGTATAAGGTCGATGGAACTCAGTATGGAGAGAACGAAACCTATGAGTACGGCAGTACGGTAACTCTGAGAGAAGAGCCGAAAATGGAGGGTTATACATTTAGTGGCTGGAGTCAGACAACCGAATTTAAGATGCCTGCGGAAGATGTTGTAATTGAAGGCTCTTACAAGATTAACAGCTATACAGTGACATATAAGGTAGATGGAGAACAGTATGGGGAGACAGAGAGCCATGAGTATGGTGCGTTAGTCCAGCTGAAATCCGAACCGACAAAAGAAGGTTATACATTTAGCCACTGGAATCAGAATGCAGAGTTCACCATGCCGGCTAAGGACGTAGTAGTTGAAGGAAGCTTCAGCATTAACAGCTATACAGTAACGTATAAAGTAGATGGAAGTCAGTACGGAGAGATCGAAACCTACGAGTATGGAAGCCCGGTTACTATGAGAGAAGTACCAAAAGAGAAAGGCTATACATTCAGCGGTTGGGATCGTGAAGAAGACTTTACAATGCCGGCAGAGAATGTGGTAATTGAAGGAACCTTTAGTGTTAACAGCTATACGGTGACGTATAAAGTTGACGGAGAAATAAGTGGGGCAGTAGAGACGTATGAGTATGGCAGAGAAGTAACACTGAGAGAGGAGCCTTTAAAAGAAGGCTATACGTTCAGTCACTGGAATCAGGAAACAGGATTTACAATGCCAGCAGAGAATGTAGTAATTGAAGGAAGCTTCCATGTCAACAGTTATACGGTAACCTATAAAGTTGATGGTGTAATCACTGGAGAGGTTGAGACTTACGAATACGGTACGGCAGTTAAATTGAGATCTGAGCCAATAAAAGAAGGCCATAAGTTTGGTGGCTGGAACAGAACAGAGGATTTCATTATGCCGGCTGAAAACGTAGTAATTGAAGGAAACTTTGATGTTAATGAGTATATCGTGACCTATTTAGTAGATGGTAAGGATTACGGAGAAAAAGAGATGTACAAATATGGAACTCCTGTAACCCTGAGAAAAGATCCTGAAAAGGATGGCCACACATTTAGTGGTTGGAATCAGACGGATGGATTTATGATGCCAGCTAGAAACGTAGTAATTGAAGGCAGTTTTAATGTCAATAACTATACGGTTGTATACAAAATTGACGGAGAGGTAGTTGGGGATACAGAAAGCTATGAATTTGGAGCGCCAGTATCCTTGAGATCAGAGCCCCGAAAAGAAGGATATACATTTAGTGGCTGGAATCGTGAAAGCGGATTTAATATGCCGGCTGAAAATGTAGTGATTGAAGGGCGTTACAGTATTAACAGTTATACGGTAACCTATAAGGTTGATGGAGAACTTTACGGAAGCGTAGAGACCTATGAATACAATTCTCCAGTAACCGTAAAAGTTGATCCGACAAAATCGGGTTACACCTTTAGTGGTTGGGATAAAACAGGCACATTCAGGATGCCGGCTCAGGATATTGAAATAACCGGTACATTTAGTAGAAATTCTAATAATAATGGTGGAAACGGTGGTGGCAGCACCCCAGACAACAACAAACCATACGTCCCGAATGGTCCTGGAACTGATGATGGTCCTACCGTAACAATTGATCCGGATGCAGTACCATTAGCAAATGCACCGGTTGACGGTAACCCGACAGACAACTTGATCCTGATTGATGATGGCAATGTGCCGTTAGCGGGTCTTCCAAAGACTGGCGATCGCGCAGGAGCTCAGGCAGGATTAGCAGCAATACTTTCCGGATTCCTGTTAGCAGCGTTTACAATGCTGAACAACAAGAAGAAAGAAGAAAACAAGTAATTCAGGGATCAGTTAACAAACAACAAAGAAACAAGCAACAGACGAAGACCGCCTGGCAGAATGTACACTCTGCCGGGCGGTTTCTCTCTATTTTTGTTCATTCCCCCGTTTCTGAAGAAACCACTGGTAATCGTGGAAAAGTTGTGATAGATTATATACTTGATAAAATTGACTCGTGATCTGCGACAAAACAGGGAGTATGTAAAGATGACAAAGGATATGACACAGGGAAAGCCGCTGAAGCTGATTCTGGCGTTTTCCATTCCGCTGCTGATCGGAAATATTTTTCAGCAGTTTTACAATATGGTGGATTCCATTATTGTGGGACAGTTTATTGGAGAGGAGGCACTGGCGGCCGTGGGTTCCACCGGTTCCATGGTGTTCCTCGTAATCGGTTTCTGTAATGGAATCGCCAGCGGATTTGGGGTTATGATATCTCAGGCCTTTGGAGCGGGTGACAAGAAACGGCTGCGTAATTACGTCGCTGTGGCGCTGATGCTCAGCGCAGCGGTTATGGTGGTTTTAACTGCGGTAACCATGGTAACGACGGAACCGCTTTTAAGGCTTATGAGAACGCCTGACAATATTATGGAAGGCGCCTCCTCATACCTGATGATGATTTATGGCGGTCTGGGGGCAACGCTCTATTATAATGTGCTTTCCTGCATTCTCAGAGGTGTCGGGGACAGCCGTACGCCGCTCTATTTCCTGATTGTGTCATCTCTTTTAAATGTGGTGCTGGATCTTTTATTTGTCATCACATTCCATATGGGAGTGGCCGGCGCCGGACTGGCTACGGTAATCGCTCAGGGAGTTTCCGCGGTGCTGTGTCTTGTCTATATGTTTAAAAAGTTTCCGATGCTGCGGCTGGAAAAGTCGGATTTCCGGTGCCGGTGGTATACGGTGGTTCAGATGTTCAGTGTGGGACTTCCGATGGCGCTGCAATTTTCGATTACTGCGGTTGGCGTTATGATCCTTCAGAGCGCCATCAATGACTTTGGGTCCACTGTGGTGGCTTCCTATACGGCCGCGTCCAAAGTCGAGAATTTATCTACGCAGATTATGATTACACTGGGGGCAGCCATGGCGACGTATTGCGGACAGAATATGGGCGCTGGCCGGTTCGACCGGGTAAAGGAAGGCGTGCGCCAGTCTTACATGATTGTACTGGGGGCTGTGGCGGTCGCGGTATTCATATCGGCTGTGTGCGGTGAAAGCATTGTTCGGTGGTTCATATCCAATCCATCGGAAGAGGTGTTAGGATATGCGACTACTTATTTGCACACCATATCATGGTATTTTGTATTTCTGGCATTTTTGTTTCTGTACCGCAACGTCCTTCAGGGCCTGGGAAATGGAATTCTTCCCATGCTGTGCGGTGTGGCGGAGATGGTTGTAAGAACCATTATCGCCTTTACGCTTACCGGCCAATGGGGATATATGGCGATCTGCATGGCGAGCCCGCTGGCATGGATCGCGGCGTGTATTCCGTTATGGCTGTGCTATCAGATTCAGATTCGTGATCCACAGAGATGGTTTTTGAGAAAACGTGTCTACCCCGGGAAGAATTGACTTCCCGGGTTTTTCTTTTAATTTAATAGGATAAAATGTGTTTGCTGAAGCATCGGACAGAATAATTTAGTAATATTTAAGAAAATTGAAGGAATAGCGGGGCTTCCACGAACCCTTTGTTTATGGTATACTGTAAAGGAAAATTATTAAATTTTACATAAAATAATAACATAAATGGAGGAGAGAAACATGAGTGAAGAAAAAAATGTAACTCTGGAGCAGGACGTGCTCGTAGAGAAAGAGGTGGTAAACGCACCGGCTGAACCAGTAACAGAAGCAGAATCAGCACCAGCGGAAGCAGCGCCAGCAGAGGCAGAATCAGCGCCAACAGAAGCAGCGCCAGCAGAGGCAGAGGCAGCACAACCGCAACCGGAAGCCCGCGTAGAAACCATGGAAGACTATGCCAAAGAGCTGGAAGCTTCCTTTAAGCGCGTAAAAGAAGGCGATGTCCTGACTGGAACTGTAGCAGGCGTGACGGAAGACCAGGTTTTGGTTGACTTAAAATACTACGCAGGCGGCGTGATCAATAAGGAGAATATCAACGGTGATCCGGATTTCCAGCTTCAGGCGGAGATTCATCCTGGCGATGAGATTACAGCCACGGTCATCAGCACTGACGACGGGGAAGGCAATATCGAGCTTTCCATGAAGGAAGCCAACGAAAACATGTTATGGGATAAGTTTGCAGCGATGCTGGCCGACCGCACCATCGTAAACGTTAAGATTGCAGAGATCGTAAAGGGCGGAGCCGTTGCGTATCTGGAGGGCGTCAGAGCATTTATTCCGGCTTCCAAGCTGGCGGCGGAATATGTTGAGGACTTAGAGGAATATAATGGAAAGACAATAGAAGCCACCGTTATTACCGCTGATCCGGAAGCAAAGAAACTGGTGCTTTCCGGTAAGGAGCCTGCGCGTGCGAAGCTTCAGGAAGAAAAGAATAAGAAGATCGCCAAGTGTGAAGTGGGAGCCGTCATGGAAGGAACCGTGGATACACTAAAAGAGTATGGCGCCTTTGTAAACCTGGAGAACGGCTTATCCGGACTTCTGCATATTTCACAGATCAGCAACCAGAGAATCAAACATCCGGGCGCTGTCTTAAAGGAAGGCCAGACGGTAAAAGTAAAAATTATCTCCATTAAAGACAATAAGATCAGCTTAAGCATGAAGGCCCTCGAGCCGGAAGAGGAAATCGATTTAGAAGGATTCGATTTCAAGGGTGACGGAGAAGTGACTACGGGCCTGGGCGCGCTGTTAAAAGGATTAAAATTTTAGAAAGTCAGGAAAAAGAATATAAAATGCCGGGTTTCTATGGTATACTAATTCTAACGGGCAGAGGCGTTTTGTCGCGGCTCTGCCTGGACTGACTAGAATGCGGACACGTGGTGAGGAAGGGAGGAATGAAGATGAATATTCCCAATTCATTTAACCAGGTTGACCAGTGGAAATCTGTGATGTTTTTGTATGACTCGGCATTAAAGGAAATCAATACAAAGATTGAGATACTCAATAATGAGTTCGTGCACATCTACAATTACAATCCGATTGAGCACATCAAGTCCCGTCTTAAGACGCCGGACAGTATCGTTAAGAAGCTGAAGCGCTACGGATTTGAAGTGACGATCGACAACATGGTGGAAAAGTTAAGCGATATCGCGGGAATAAGGATTATCTGTTCCTTTACATCAGATATCTATCAGATTGCTGAGATGATAACGAAACAGAGCGATGTTACGGTGCTCTACGTAAAAGATTACATTAAGAATCCAAAGCCAAATGGCTATAAAAGCTATCATATGGTTGTGACGATTCCGATTTATCTGACTGACGGACCTGTCGATACGAAGGTGGAGATTCAGATCAGAACGATTGCCATGGACTTTTGGGCAAGTCTGGAACATAAGATCTATTACAAATTTGAAGGAAATGCCCCGGCGTATTTACAGCAGGAATTGAAGGCCTGTGCGGATGTGGTGAATATGCTGGATGTAAAGATGTTTTCCTTGAATCAGGCTATTTTGGAACTTGCGGAGGCACAGCGGACGCAGGATCAGGAGATGCCCGATGACGAGGAAGTAGCAGAGGAAGAATTACCGTAGAATGTGGGCAGCCAGAGCGGATTCCATCCGTTCGGGCTGCTTTTTAGCAAATCAGGCGAGGACTGAAACAACGGGATATGGATTGAAACGACAGGCTATGGAATGAAAATAATAACCCTGTAGAAGAAGGTTGTATATGAGGACATTGACGAAGGAAACATGCCAGATTCTTAAATTTAATCAGAAGAATGCATTGCTTTTTGAAGTCCTGTACCGCCTGCTCACCGGGCCGCTTTATCTCTTTCTGCTTAATAAGGGGTTAAAGTGGTCTTTAAAGATGGCAGGATACAGCTATTTAACTGCGGGCAATATCGGTTATTTTCTGCTGAAGCCGGGGACGATCGTCATGATTCTTGTGATCGGTATCATCGGTATCCTTTTTCTCGCACTTGAGACCGGATGTCTTCTGACCCTGTTTCAGGGGGCGGCGTATTTCCGGAAGCTCAGTATGGGAGAGATCTTTTTAGGCGGACTATCGAAGCTGTCTGATGAGATTAAGAAGAAAAACTGGCGGCTGGGGCTTCTGATTCTGGCCGATTATGGAATTTCCAACCTCTATCTAATCTACCGGGTGCTGACCCATGTCAAGCCGCTGAATTTTGTCATGTCGGAGCTGATGAAGCAGAATGCCGGCCGCCTGGCGGTCTGCGCGGCGGTGGTGCTGGTCATTCTGGCTGTTGTACCGGGGCTGTATACCTTTTACACCTGTATGATCGAACAGAAGAGCTTCCGGGACGGCTACAGGCGAAGCCGAAGGCTGTTAAAGGGCCATCTGGCGAATACCGTGTTTTTGCTGGGCGGATATTATGCGGGACTGATCGTTTTGCTCCATGTGATCTATATTTTCTGTATCCTGGTGGCGGCGGTCGGTATGAGCCTGTTTACGGATAACCGCCTGGCGCTGGCGATTCTGCCGGCGGTCGGGGACCGGATCGAGCTGGTGCTTATCTTCCTGGCCAGCATGGCCCTGGCTCTGGGGAATTTTGCGGCGCTCAGCGTCCAGTATTATCAGTACAGCAACCGTCTGAGCCGGGAGCCCCGGTGGGATTTCTCCTATCCCTCCAGAAAATCATTCCGCGGGCGGATACTGGGAGCGGGCGTGGCTGTGGCGGCGGCGCTCAGCCTCTTTTTCCTCTTCAACCTCGTGAGAAATGGTTCGGCCATCACCGATGATATCCTGACGGAGATCCAGATCACGGCGCACCGCGGAAGCTCCAAATCAGCGCCGGAGAACACTATGGCTGCGATGGAACTGGCAGTGGAGAATCTGGCCGATTTTGTGGAGATCGATGTGCAGGAGACGGCCGACGGCGTGGTGGTTCTGGGGCATGATTCCACGCTGAAACGGGTGGCGGGAGTGAACCGGACCATCGGCTCCTACACCCTGGAAGATATCCAGGATCTGGATGTGGGGAAATGGTTTTCCAAGGAGTTTGAAGGAGAGCGGATTCCGACGCTCGCAGATATTATGGAGTTCTGCAAGGGCCGGGTCAAGATGAATATTGAAATTAAGAACCTGGGAAAGGACAGTCCCCTGCCGGATAAGGTGGTGGAGCTGATCTCGGACTTTCAGATGAAGGAACAGTGTGTGGTAACGTCCACGCGCCTCTCCTATCTGTCCAGGGTGAAGGAATTGGATCCGGATATACGAACCGGATATATTATTTCTGCCGCATACGGCGATTATTACTCCGATGATGATGTGGATTTTATCAGCATACGGTCCAGCTTTGTCAGTGGTAAGCTGGTGGAAGCCGCCCATGAAAAAGGAAAAGCGATCCATGCGTGGACGGTGAACAACAAGAGCGAGATGGAGCGTATGAAGATGCTGGGAGTTGACAACATCATCACGGATTACCCGGTTCTGGCGAGAGAGATCGTCTATCGGGAGCGGGCGACGGAGACGCTGTTTGAATATCTCCGGCTTGTATTAAAGTAGACGTAGCAGTCTGAACTGTTACTAATAGACAGGAGTTATTGGCATGAAGGTTGTACTTCAGAGAGTTTCCCGCGCGGCAGTGTCCGTGGACGGGGAAGTGATTGGAGCCATCGGCAAGGGTTTTCTGCTTCTTCTGGGTGTCTCAGACACGGACACGGAGCAGACAGCGGACCGGATGGTGGATAAGATATGCAAACTGCGTATCTTCGAGGATGAGAATGGAAAGACGAATCTTTCGCTGGCTGATGTCGGCGGAGCGCTTCTGGTGGTAAGCCAGTTTACGCTATACGCGGACTGTAAAAAGGGCAATCGGCCCAGCTTTGTAAAGGCCGGGGGACCGAAACTGGCGGAAGAACTGTACGAATATGTGATTGCCCGGTGCCGTGAACACGTACAGACGGTGGAGCATGGAAGCTTTGGCGCACATATGAAGATAGATCTGGAAAATGACGGACCGTTCACCCTGGTGCTTGACAGCGGCGAACTTTTCTGAAATAGGATACAGCTGCCCTCTGAGAGATTACCGGGCGCAAATTGAAACAATAAAATAAACAGACGAATATGGAGGTTATTTACACAATGGAAAAGACAAAGGGAGAAATTTTAGCAGAAGAATTAATATGGGAATTCCCGAATATTGCGAAGGAGGCGCCGGAACAGCGTGAAGCTGCGGAAGCCTTCTCGGCAGGATACAAGGCATTTCTGGATAAGGGTAAGACAGAGCGGGAGTGCGTAAAGGAAGCTGTAAAGATCCTGGAAGCCGCAGGCTATACGCCGTTTGAAGCCGGTAAGAAGTATTCTGCAGGCGACAAGGTATATCTGGTAAACCGGAAAAAGTCGGTGATAGCGACAACGTTCGGAAGTAAATCTGTAGAAGAAGGACTTCGCTTAAACGGAGCGCATATCGACTCCCCACGCCTTGATCTGAAACCGAATCCTGTCTATGAGAAAAGTGATCTGGCGTATTTTAAGACTCATTATTATGGTGGAATCCGCAAATATCAGTGGGGGGCCACCCCGTTATCCATGCATGGCGTCATCGTGAAGAAGAGCGGCGAGATTGTAGAGGTGAATATCGGGGAACAGGAAGGCGATCCGGTCTTCTGTGTGACGGATCTGCTTCCGCATCTGGCGGCTGAGCAGAATATGCGCCCCTTAAAGGATGGACTGAAGGGGGAAGAGCTGAATGTAATTATTGGCTCGATTCCATATGTGGACGAAGCAAAGATCAAGGAGCCGGTTAAGCTACTGGCGCTTCAGCTGTTAAACGAACGTTATGGAATTACTGAGGCTGATTTTTTCCGTGCCGAGATAGAACTGGTTCCGGCTCATAAGGCCAGCGACGTAGGTCTGGACCGCAGTATGATCGGTGCTTACGGACAGGACGACCGAGTGTGTGCATACACAGCGCTGATGGCGGAGATTGAGACAGAGAATCCGGTCTACACCACTGTAACCATTCTTACCGATAAGGAAGAGATCGGTTCTGTGGGAAATACCGGACTAAACTCCGATTATGTACTCCATTATGTAGAGGAACTGGCGGAGACACAGGGCGCAGATGTGAAACGCGCACTGAGGAATTCCATCTGCTTATCCTCCGATGTGAATGCGGCTTACGATCCCACATTTCCGAATGTCTATGAGGAGCGGAATTCCTGCTATTTAAATAAGGGCTGCGTATTGACTAAATATACAGGAAGCCGCGGAAAGTCCTCTTCCAACGATGCCAGCGCCGAAGTGATGGCAAAGGTCATCGCCATGATGGATCAGGAGGGCGTGTACTGGCAGATCGGTGAGCTCGGCGCTGTCGATGTGGGCGGCGGCGGAACAATCGCTCAGTATGTTGCGCATATGAACGTGGACGTAGTCGATCTGGGAGTGCCGATTCTTTCCATGCATTCTCCGTTTGAGCTGGCATCCAAGCTGGATGTATATAATACATACAAAGCATTTCTGGCTTTTTACAGAGCTTCCTAAGGGGCTGCGGGGCCGGAAACGGCTGCTGCGTATTCTGAAATTTTTGTTAATTTCGGTAAAAAGCTTTTTTTACATGCTCCGATATGGTATAACTGTCAGGAAGCATTTTATATTTTTATTATTTTGGTTAAAGGAAAAGGAACGTATTATGAGAAAATTTTTGAAAGTTGCTGCCTGTGGTCTTATTATGGCGGCAGTTGTGACAGGCTGCTCCAAGAAGGCGGCAGAAGAGACGACACCTGCGGAAACCACTGCCGAGACTACTACGGAGGCCGGTTCAGAGGCAGGTGCATCTGAACAGCTGCAGATGATGGATTTATCCGGAATCGATAACGGTACCGTGACACTCGGTGATTATAAGGGCATCGAAGTGACCAAGACACCGGTGGAAGTATCTGACGAAGAAGTGGACGCTGCGATCTTATCAGAGCGCGAGAGCCATACCACCTATGATGATGTGGACCGTGCCGTTCAGGATACAGATAAGGTAAATATTGACTATGTAGGAACAAAGGATGGCGTGGCATTTGACGGCGGTACCGCACAGGGTCAGGAACTTGTGATCGGTTCCAACCAGTTTATTGACGGCTTTGAGAGCGGACTGATCGGCGCAAAAAAGGGCGACGAGGTGACACTCGACTTAACCTTCCCGGAATCCTACGGCAACGCGGATTTAGCCGGCCAGGCGGTTGTATTCAAGGTAACCGTCAACAACGTACAGGAAAAGAACATGCCGGAATTAGACGAGGCGTTCGTTCAGGAAGTATCTGAATTCAAGACGGTTGACGAGTATAAGGAAAGCAAAAAGCAGAGCCTTCTGGAGCAGAAGGAAGGCCAGGCGCAGGCGGCTGTTGAGAATGATATCCTGAAAGCAGTCGTTGAAAACTGCCAGATCGAGACGACGCAGGAAGCCGTTGATGCAAACTTCAATAACTATCTGATCAACTATACCAATCAGGCCGCGATGTACGGAATCGATTTAAATACATTTACATCCGCGTTCTACGGTGTGGATGAGGAGACCTTTAAAGAGAACTACGTAAAGAATATTGCAAAGTCTGCGGTTGAGCAGAGACTGGTATTCCACGCGATCGCGGATCAGGAAGGTATTACCGTATCTGACGAAGATCGTGATAATCTTGCGACAGAGATGGGATACGAGAGTAAAGATCAGATGATTGAGTCAGCCGGAGCTTATAATGTGGACGACTATCTGATTTCTACCAAGACCATGAAATTTTTAGTTGATAATGCAGTAATCAAATAAAAAAATTTTACGAGTAGGGGGAACCTTTATGCAGCTTTTAAAGGACAGGATACGGAAAGACGGAAAGATTAAATCCGGCGATGTATTGAAGGTAGACAGCTTTTTAAACCATCAGATGGATATTAAGCTGTTCGAAGAGATCGGAAAGGAGTTTAAGAGACGTTTTTCCGATGTCAGCATCAATAAGATCCTTACAATTGAGGCATCCGGAATCGGCATCGCGTGTATTGTTGCCCAGTATTTTGATGTTCCGGTAGTATTTGCGAAGAAGTCCAAGACGAAGAATATCGCCGGGGATGTCTACACCACCAAGGTGGAATCTTTTACACATGGTAAAGTCTATGATATCATGGTTGCCAAAGAATTTTTAGGCGCTGGAGACAAGGTTCTGCTGATCGACGATTTCCTGGCTAACGGCAAGGCTTTAGAGGGCCTGGCAGCCGTTGTGAAGGATTCGGGAGCGGAGTTAGTCGGTGCTGGAATCGTGATTGAGAAAGGCTTTCAGCCAGGAGGAGACCGTCTGCGTGCGGATGGAATCCGTGTCGAATCCCTTGCAATCGTAGAAAGCATGGATGAAAAAACGGGCAGTATCCGTTTTCGGGGTGATGAATGACGAGCAACAGAAAAGCATTATTTTTTGATATAGATGGGACACTTCTTTCTGAAGTGAACCGGAATGTACCGGAGAGTGCCAAGCGTGCGGTTGCGAAAGCGCGGGCCAATGGGCATCTGGTATTTATCAATTCCGGCCGTACATACAGCCTGATCGGTCCGATCAAGGGCCTGGTTGAAGTGGACGGCTACTGCTGCGGATGCGGCACAAGGGTGATTGTGGATGACGAGGTGCTGTTTTCCTTTACCATTCCTCATGAGCGCGGCCTGCAGATTAAGAAGGACATTTTAAAGTATAATATGGAAGGAATTCTGGAAGGCACGGAGCACTGCTATTTCAGAAAAGCCAAAACCAGATTTACCCAGCTGGAACAGATTCGGGAAAATGTCGAGAGAGACGGCCATGGAGCGCCTTATACCTGGGAAGATGACTGCTATGATTTCGATAAGTTCTGCGTATTCGCAGACGAGCAGAGCGATCTGGCCGGATTTTCAAGGGCGCTGGGGCTGGAATATAACATCATAGACCGCGGAGACGGGTTCTATGAATGTGTTCCGGCGGATTATTCCAAGGCGACTGCCATCGATGTGGTTCTGGAGAAGTACGGAATGGCGCTTGAGGACGCTTACGTGTTCGGTGACAGCACCAACGACCTTCCGATGTTTGAACATGCGAAGAACTGTATTCTCATGGGACACCACGATGTGGAGCTGGAGCCATATGCCACGTTCTTTACAAAGAATGTGGAGGATGATGGAATTGAGTATGCCATGAAGAAGCTGAAGCTGATCTAAGCGGCATACAGAGCCAGTGCAGCATTGCACTTTCACTGCGATATTCATGCAATGCAGGAGACTGAAGTGATATGAGAGCAACAGGCGCCACGGCCGTTAATTCGGAGTGGCGCCTGTCTTTGTTTGAAAAGAGGTTGACATTCCCGGGAAAAACAACTAAAGTTAATCGTAGTTTAACAAAGGAATGGGTTAAAGTATGAAAGCAAAAGTGAATGTGATTGTGGCCATGCTGATGTTTGGAAGCATTGGCCTGTTTGTACGGGGGATCGCGCTTCCCTCCAGTGTGATTGCCCTGGTGCGGGGCGTGATCGGCTGCCTCTTTCTGGTCACGG
>OFMJ01000553.1_pt1 | contig 38441 bp, 38 predicted proteins | sample 1541801 | NCBI WGS metagenome assembly OFMJ01 (sample SAMN04209234, study PRJEB22552) | human gut metagenome | biome: gut; material: feces | host: Homo sapiens | place: USA: Oklahoma
TTTTCATAAAACCTCTACCCCTAAATCACGATTGAATATAGAAAAGTATACCTTTCGATAAGGCGATGAAACGCCTGAAAATCGTTGGGATTACAACGAAAACAGTTTGAAAAACAGTTTTTTTGCAATATTCTTAAGAGAAATGTCTGCCTTCAAAAAGGTATACAATTTATCCATTATTTAATTATACCACAAGCCATTGCCAGTATAACCCATCAATTATGCAAAAATCGCTGCCATCCACACGCCAACCAGGCTGCAGCAAAGGGAAACGGGAATGGTATGCCGCCATTTTGTGACCCCTACCGAGCCAAAATACAGCGTGGCGCAATAAAACAGCGTCTCGCTGGACCCCATAATCATGCAGGCGGCCCGGCCAATGGCGCCGTCCGGCCCGTATGTGGTCAGCAATTCAGCCAGCAGCGCCAGCGCCCCGCCGCCGGAAAAGGGCCGCAAAATCACCAGCGGCAGCACCTCGGCCGGCAAATGGATCCAGTTCGCCAGCGGTACCAGCAGTTCCGTGATCGCATCCAAAAGCCCGCTCTGCCTGGCCACGGCAATGGCGCTGAGCATGCACAGCATGGTGGGCAGCACGCGCAAATACGCATGAAATCCCTTTTCCGCGCCCTGGATGCAGGCGTTGACACAGTCCACCTTTTTGGCCATGCCATACACCACAATGCCCAGCATGAACACCCATACCGCATAATTGGAGAGGACCGCCATCATTTGCCAAAGACCCGGCAGAGCACCGCACCCGCCAGTGTGGTGGCCAGCGTTGCCAACAGCATCACCCCGGTGATACCAGCCGGGTCCGCGCTCCCCGCCGCTGCTCTCAGTGCAATGATGGAGGTAGGGATCAGCTGCACGCTGGAAGCGTTGAGCACGATCAGCGCCACCATCTCGTTGGTCGCTCGTTTTTTCTCCTTATTTTTCTTTTGCAGCTCTTCCATCGCCGCCAGCCCCAGCGGCGTAGCCGCGTTGCCCATCCCCAAAGCGTTGGCGGACAGGTTCATGCAGATGGCCTGCATGGCAGGCTCCTGCTTTTTCAGGCCCGGAAACAGCGGCTTGATGAGCACAGCCACCACGCCGGACACCTTTTTGGCCAGCCCGCTCTGCGTTGCAATCTCCATCAGCCCCATGTACAGCATCGTGATGCCCAAAAGGGAGATGACCAGCGACACCGCTTCCGTAGCCCCGTCCATGGCCGCCTGCGTCGCCAGCTGCGGCTGCCCGGTCAGCGCGCCGTACACCAACCCCCCGCCCAGCAAAAATACCCAAAGCACATTCAGCATGTCCCTGTCCCCCTTGTTTTCCTCTTTAAGACAGGATATGCCGCCGCTGCCTTGGGCATACGCCGCTATTTATGGTAGGTTTCGCCTCGGTTGATTTTATAGCACCGGTAGATCTGTTCCAAAAGCAGTAATCTGGCCAAATTATGCGGGAATGTCAGGTTGGACAGGGAAAGCGTTTCCTCACAGCTCTGCACGACCTCATCGCTGAGCCCCAGCGACCCGCCGATATAAAATTGGAGACAGCCTGCACCGCGGTCCTCCAGCGCTTGTATATGCCTGGCCAGTTGTACGGAATCGGGCTGCTTTCCTCCCAGGCAAAGCGCGATGCGCACGCCCGGCTTGGTTTTTTGCAGCAGCCGTTTCCCTTCTGCTTGCTTGACCTTTTCCTGCAGCGCATGGCTCAGCGATTCCGGCGCCGGCTCGTCCGCTACCTCTACGATTTCGATTTTAGCAAAACGGCCCAGGCGCTTTTTATACTCCTCACAAAGCGCCGCCAAGGCCTTTTCCTTTAATTTCCCAACACAAAGAATCCGAATCTGCATCGGCAGGGCCCCCTTTATTCCAGCACAATCCTGGCGGAACCCTCCGCCCTTCTTGCCACATGCACGCAGACATCACGGCCCACGACTGCCCCCTGGCCGGATAGCTGCCCGCAGACAGCCTGCCGGGCCATGCTTTCCCGGTTGTTTTCCGCAGACAGGTGCCCTAAGATGATTTGCCTTGTCCCCTGTTTGGCCAGCGCCACGGCCGCCTGCCCCGCCGCATCGTTGGAAAGATGGCCCTTATTGGATAATATCCTTCTTTTCAAAAACTGCGGGTATTTCCCCGCCTGCAGCAGCCCGATGTCATGGTTGCTTTCCAATACAATAGCCCCTGCGCCCTCCAATTCTGTTAAAACACGCTTGGGCAAATGCCCCATGTCCGTCGCCACGCATACCTTCGCGCCTGCCGCATATAAAGCATACCCCACAGGCTCTGCCGCGTCGTGCGGGATGGGAAAGGCATGCACGGCAATATCGCCCACATAGAAGTCCTCGCCCGTGGTAAACACCCTGGCCTGTCCGATGGGCACATCCTGCATCTTTGCCTCCATGCCCTGGTAGGTCTTGGCATTGGCATACAACGCCAGGCCGTAACGCTTGCAGAGCTGGTTGACCCCGCTGACATGGTCTGTATGCTCATGGGTCAGCAAAATACCGTCTATGTCTGCCGGCGTTTTGCCGTGCAGCTTCAAAGCCTTTGTAATCGCCGCCGCCGACATGCCTGCATCCACCAAGACCGCAGTCGTACCGCTCTCTATCAGGATGCTGTTGCCGGACGAGCCGGAAAACAGCGGCTGTATCGCCAGTTTCATGGCTCCCTCCTTTTTCCTAAGGATATATTGTATCATTTTTTCAGAAAGAAACAAACAAAAAAGGAGGCAGCCGCCTCCTTGATAAGCGTTACATATCAATACGCTGTATCTCCGCGCCTAAACAGCGCAGCTTATCCTCCAAGTGGTCATAGCCCCTGTCGATGTGCTTTAGCCCGGTGATGCGCGTTTCACCGCCTGCCATCAATCCGGCTATGACCAGGCAAGCGCCCGCCCGCAGGTCGCTGGCCACAACGTCTGCGCCGCTCAGCGCTTCCACGCCCTGAAAGATCGCTGTGCGCCCCGAAATGCTGACCTCCGCGCCCATACGCTGGAGCTGGCTGAGGTGCTTAAATCTATCCTCAAAAATATTTTCCTCTACCGTGCTGGTGCCCTCCGCAATGCACAAAAGCGCGCTCAGCGGCTGCTGAAGGTCTGTTGGAAAGCCCGGATACGGATGCGTACGCACTGCGCAGTGGCGCGGGCGCTTCTGCATGCTCACCCGGATACTGTCTTCCCCTTCCTCCACACAGACGCCCATTTCCAGCAGCTTGGCAGAGATGGAATCCATGTGCATGGGAATCACGTTTTGTATCCAGACATCGCCGCCGGTCGCGGCTGCCGCGATCATCAGCGTGCCTGTTTCGATCTGATCGGGAATGACCGTATAGCTGCATCCGTGCAGGCGGGATACCCCCATGATGCGCACTACGTCCGTGCCTGCGCCCTTGATATTGGCGCCCATGGAGTTCAAAAAGTTGGCCAGGTCTACGATATGCGGTTCCTTGGCGGCATTGACGATGGTCGTCTTTCCCTGCGCCCTGACCGCCGCCATCATGATGTTTGCCGTAGCGCCCACCGAGACAACGTCCATATAGATTTCCGCGCCCTTTAAGCCCTGCGGCGCTTTGGCCACGATAGAGCCGTGCTCCAGCTTGATATCCGCCCCCAGCGCCTCCATGGCTTTTAGGTGCTGGTCGATGGGGCGCGAGCCAATGACACAGCCGCCGGGCAGGGCAATCGTCGCTTCCCCGAACCGGCCCAGCATGGCCCCTAACAAATAATAAGACGCGCGCATATGGCGCGTTAAGTCATACGGCACGGGCTGGTTTACCACACCGCGCGGGTCGATGGCCATGATGTTATGCTTGAACTCCGCCTTTGCGCCCATGCGCTGCAAGATATGCGAAAGCACCTTCACATCCAAAATATCCGGCAGATTGTCCACTACGCATGGCTCGTCGCTTAAAAGCGCGGCGGGGAGAATGGCTACGGCTGCGTTTTTCGCGCCGCTGACCGTCACCGTTCCTTTCAGCGGGTTCCCGCCTTTTATGATCAATGTAGGCTCCAAATATGATTCCTCCCGGTTTTGGCGTATGCTTTTCCCAGGTCCCTGGTCGTATGGAAAAAGGCCGCAAAGCGTCCTCGCTTTGCAGGCTATGCGCCCATATTATAAACGCATCTTCCGGTTTTGACAATGGCTTTGCCCCTGCCCCCTTGCCGAAAGCGGGAAAAAACGGTACAATATTGCACAGCTAAAAGGAGGGATTGGCATGCCTGTTCTGAAGTTTATCTGCCCGAAATGCAGCCATATCTATGAGGAGCTGGTGCGCGTGGGCCAAACAGCCCCCTGCCCGAAATGCGGGGAAACGCAGGTGGAGCGCTATTACCAGGGAAAATGCAGCTTCGGCATGCTTGGCAGCAGCGCCGGCTATACCACGACGACCACAGAGGATACGCAGGATTGGAAATCCTTTTAACCCGTTTTTATCCGCTGGTTTTTCATTGACAGGGGTTGCTTGTTCTATTATAATAAGTTAGCATTGCCCTTTTATAGGTGCTTATTTTTGAAATTGCCGGCGTTTACCGCCGATCAAAGGAGTGTATCACCGTTATGTTACAAACTTATCAGCCGAAAAAAAGACAGCGTAAAAAGGTACATGGCTTCCGTGCCCGCATGAAAACGCATACAGGTGCTAAGGTGGTTGCGCGCAGGCGTCGCAAAGGCCGCAAGGTACTGACTGCATAAAAGCCGCGCCAAGCGGCTTTTTTCATCATGAAGAAAAACCCTTATCCAAAGTCCATGCGTTTGCGCCGCACGTCGGAATTTCAATATGTGTTCCGGCGGGGCAAAAGCGTAGCCAATGGCCAGATGGTGCTCTTGGCGGCCCCCTGCCGCGGGCGTTCCCGCGCGGGGTTTTCCGTTGGCAAAAAGGTGGGCAACAGCGTGACCCGCAGCAAGGTAAAGCGTTGGATGCGGGAAAGCTACCGCCTTTTGGCGCCGATGGTGCGCCCTAAGGTACAGCTGGTCTTTGTGGCACGGACGCAAAGCGCCCAGTCTTCGTTTCCTATCATTTACGACGGCATGTACCGCCTATTGGAACGAAGCGGCTGCTTGAAGGAGGCAGATGCATGAAGCGCATACTGCTATGGCTTATCGCCTTCTACCAGAAACAAATTTCACCGCTGCACCCCGGCTCCTGCCGGTTTGTGCCGACATGCTCAGAATATGCCGTAGAGGCCATCCAAACCTGGGGCGCGGTGCGGGGGCTGGGTTTGGCCCTTTGGCGCGTATTGCGCTGCAACCCCTTGTGCAAGGGCGGGTATGATCCCGTGCCTGCACGCACGAAAACAGTTGGGGAGGAAATCCTTTGAGTTGGTTACAAGATAACTTCATCTCACGCTTTTTTGTCACTGTCATTTCCTGGCTGGAAGGCCTGACAGGCAGTTGGCTGCTGGCCGTGATCCTTTTTACCGTTGCGGTCCGTCTATTGCTGCTGCCCTTGGATATCAAGCAAAAGCGCAGCACCATGAAGCAGGGCGCTTTGGCCGGCAAGGTCCAGGAGATCCAGCGCCGCTATAAAAACGATCCGCGCATGGCCCAGGCCAAAACCAACGAATTGTATAAACGCGAAGGCGTAAAGCTGTCCGCGGGCTGCCTGCCGCTGCTTTTGCAGCTGCCTATCATCTTTGCTATGTTCGGCGCCATCACCATCCTGTCCAATACCGAGACGGTCAACATGGTCATCGGCCTGGCCAACGGTTCTGTTTCCATGCCGCCTTCGGCTTTATGGGTGCATAACATCTGGCGCCCCGATACCGGGGTTGCGGCTGTCATGCCGACGGCACAGGAGTTTGCCACGACCTTGCAGCAGTCCGCTGCCAGGCTTCAGCCTGAGATACTGGCGCAGGCACAGTCATTGTTGAGCAACGCAGAGCTCAACCAATTCGCGCTGACCGCTTCCAAGCTGCCGAGCGGCACGTTTTTCGGCAGCTATATCGGAGAGGCCATCGCCACAGTGCCCTCTGAAGCGATCACCAGCGCTGTCAGCACGAACTACAACACCGTCATCGCGCCGGTCCTGCAGCAATTTGCCGGCAAGGCAAACGGGTACTTCATCTTCCCCGTCTTATCCGGCGTATCCATGTATTTATCCACGCGCCTGCAGCGCAAGCAGAGCGAAAAGCAGGGCGTCACCAACCAGCCGGGCGGTACGATGATGGAGCTGATCTTCCCGTTGCTGATCGTTTGGTGGTCCGCCAGCGCAGGCATGTGCTTTGCTGTGTATTGGACAGTGACCAACCTGGTCGTCATGCTTTCCAGCCCCATTATGAGTCAGTTGATCAAAATGGAGGATAGGAAAAAACAGCAGAAAAAAGAAAGCGTGGTTCACGGGAGGATAGAGTCATGAGGTCCATAGAAGTGACTGCAAAGTCGGTGGATGAAGCCATCTTCATGGGGATAGACCAGCTGGGGCTTTCCATCGACCAGGTCGATATTGAGATCATCGAGGAGGGCGGCCGCCGCTTGTTCGGCATTGGCAGCAAGCAGTGCGTCGTCCGGTTAACTGAGCGCGCACCGGAAGAGGTCGAGCGTGTATTGGAAGAGCAGGAAAAGCAGGCGGAGCAACAGGCGCAGGAGAAAAAAGAGCGCCGGCAGCCCCGCACCCGCGAACGCAAAGAGCCCCATGCCAGGAAGGCACAGCGCTCCGCCCCGCAGCACGATTGGGGAGAGCCCACAGACGGCGGCGCAGAGGCGGCCTTTTTGCGGGAAGTGCTTTGCCGCATGGGCATGGAGGACGCTGTGGTAGATGCCTTTAGCGGAGAAAGCGGCCTGTACCTGCGGATCTCCGGGCCCTCTATGGGGATCTTGATCGGGCGCCGGGGCGAAACGCTCAACGCGCTTCAGTATTTGACAAGCCTGATTGCCAACCGGCAGGAAGGCGAATACCGCCGGGTGATCGTGGATACCGAAAACTACCGCGGACGCCGGGAGGATACGCTGAAGCGCTTGGCCAAACGCATGGCAGAGGATGTCCGCCGTTCCGGCAAATCGGTTTCCTTAGAGCCGATGAATCCCTATGAGCGCCGTATTCTTCACGCATCCTTGCAGGACAACCCGTATGTTTCCACCCACAGCGAAGGGGAAGAGCCCTTCCGGCACGTGGTCATCACCGCAAAATAACAGCTTGGCCCGGCGTCTGATGCCGGGCCTTTTTTATAGAAAGGATGATCCTTTTGCTGAAGGATACCATTTTTGCCTTGTCCACGCCGCAGGGCATAGGCGGCGTCGCCGTCATCCGCATCAGCGGCCCGCAGGCGCATGCTGCGCTGCAAGCGCTGTTTCATCCCATGGGCTCAGCGCAGATGGAGCCCCGCAGATTGGCTTATGGACGCTTTGTATTCCAGGATACGCAGATAGACGACGGCATGGCTGTGCTGTTTTGCGCTCCCGCCAGCTATACCGGAGAGGACAGCGCAGAATTGCAGTGCCACGGCAGCCTGGCTGTGGTTCAGCAGTTGCTGTATGCCCTCGGTACGCTGCCGGGCCTGCGCCCTGCCGAGCCGGGCGAATTTACCAAGCGCGCCTTTCTCCATGGAAAAATGGACCTCTCCCAGGCGGAAGCTGTCATGGATCTCATCGGGGCGGAGGGCACGGCCGCGGCCCGCCAATCGCTGTCCCAGCTGCACGGCACGCTTTTTGCCCAGGTGGACGGCTTATGCGATGCGCTTACCCTGGCGCTGGCAGGGATAGAGGCCGGCTTGGATTTCCCGGAAGACGACTGGGAGCAGGCCGCCAATGAAGAAGGCTTTGCCTCTATGGAGCACATATTCACCAAGGTATCCGCTCTGCTGCGCAGCTACCAAGCCGGAAAGCTGGTAAAGCAAGGAGTGCGTTGTGCGCTGGTGGGACGCCCCAACGCGGGCAAGAGCTCTTTGCTCAATGCCGCAGCCGGGTTTGAGCGCGCGCTTGTCTCGGAGCAGGCCGGCACCACGCGCGACATCATCGAAGAGGCTGTGCAGGTGGACGGTATCGTGCTTCGCCTATACGATACCGCCGGCATTCACGATGGCGCTACGGGGTTGGAGGCGCGCGGCATTGATTTGGGGCTCTCCATGATCCAAGGCTGCGATGTTTCTGTGTTGGTCGTCGACGGCTCTCAGCCTTTGACAAAAGACGATGAATCCCTCTTATATCAGGCGTTGAAGGGGCGGCCCTTTATCGTAGCACTCAACAAAGCCGATTTGCCGCAGCAGGTGCAGTTATCAGCCTTGGCTGATCGCTGGCCGGATGCTGCGGCTGTCCTGCCTTGCAGCTGCGAAAACGGGGAGGGCGTACTTGCCGTACTGCAAGCCGCCCTTCAGGCGTCCGGCGTACAGCAGAATGAGGCCTCCCTCATTACCAATGCCCGTCATGCTGCTTGCTTGGAGCGCGCACAGCACGGGCTTAGCCAAGCCTTAGAGGCTTATCGTGCCGGCCTGCCTGCTGACATCGCTGCAGAGGACGCGCGCCTGGCACTGCATGCCTTGGGAGAAATCACAGGCAAAACGGTATCGGAAGAGGTTATCGATGAGATCTTTGCAACCTTCTGTGTGGGGAAATGATAGATGAATCATACATATCAAGCCATTGTTGTGGGGGCTGGCAATGCAGGCTGCGAGGCGGCCTTGGCGCTGGCCCGCACAGGGCAAAAAACACTGTTATTGACACTGCATTTGGATCATATGGCATACCTGCCCTGCAACCCCGCCATCGGAGGAACCAGCAAGGGCCACTTAGTCCGTGAGGTAGATGCGCTGGGCGGCCAGATGGGACTGACCGCAGACGAGACGCTGATTCAGAGCCGTATGCTGAATACGCGCAAGGGGCCGGCTGTCCATTCTCTGCGTGCACAGGTGGACAAGCAAGCCTATTCCGCTGCCATGCGCCGTGTGCTGGAGCATACGCCCCATTTGGATCTGCTGCAAGGGGAAGGCGCCAAGATATTGCTGCATAACGGCCGGGCTGCCGGCCTACGCACGACCCATGGGGAGGATTTTTATGCGGAGGCAGTGGTCATTGCCACGGGCGTTTACCTCAACAGTTGTCTGTATACCGGCGATTGGACCAGCCCCTCCGGCCCCAGCGGCTTACAGCGGGCTACGCAGCTTAGCCAAAGCTTGGCACAGGATTGCGGCCTTGTTTTGCGCAGGTTCAAGACCGGCACCCCACCGCGCATTGACGGCAAAACCATGGACATTTCCAAAATGCAGGTCCAGCCGGGCGATACGCCCATCATCCCCTTTTCCTTTTTGACGCCGCCCGAAGCCTTTGACGGGTTTGTTCAGACGCCCTGCTATCTGACCTACACCAATGAAAAAACACATGAAATTTTACGGGCCAATCTAGATCGCAGCCCGATGTTCGGCGGTGTAATCACCGGCACAGGCGCCCGGTACTGTCCCAGCATCGAGGACAAGATCGTCCGGTTTGCCGACAAGCCGCGCCATCAGCTGTTCATTGAGCCGGAGGGGCTGTATACAACAGAAAAATATGTGCAGGGATTTTCCACCAGCATGCCGTTGGATGTGCAAAAGCAGGCGCTTGCCACCATTCCCGGCCTTGAGCAGGCCCGCATCGTGCGTCCTGGCTACGCCATAGAATATGACTGTATTGATGGTACGGCCCTTACGCTGGGCCTTATGTGCCGGGAGATTCCCGGATTGTTTTTGGCCGGGCAAATCGTGGGCAGCAGCGGCTACGAGGAGGCCGCCGCTCAGGGCCTGATGGCCGGCCTAAACGCATCGCTGTATCTGCGCGGAGAGGCGCCGCTGCATTTGGACCGTGCCGACGGTTATACGGGCGTTTTGATTGATGATCTCGTTACCAAGGGCACCCCGGAGCCCTACCGCATGATGACGGCCCGCGCGGAATACCGCTTGCTCCTTCGCCAGGACAATGCGGATTTACGCTTAACCGAAAAGGGGTATCGCGCCGGCTTGGCCAGCCAGGAGCGTTATGAAAAGATGCTGGATAAGCGCGAACAATCCGCCAAAGCCATTACCCTTTTGCAAAATACCGGGGTTAGCAAGGCCCAGGCCCAACAGCTCTCTGTGCAGATTGGCCAAGAAATCATGCCCGGCACTTCGTGGGCCAAATGCTTGGCGCGCCCCGGTATTACACGGCAAACCGTTGCTGCGATGGACGCAGATTTTTCCGGCTTTTCTGCGGATGCACAGGAGCAGGCCGAGATCGAAGTAAAATACCAGGGCTATTTGGCCCGCCAGCAGCGCGAGATTGAGCGCGCCCGCCAGTGGGAGCACCACCGCCTGCCCCGGGGGCTGGATTATCTTTCCATGCCCGGCCTGCGCACAGAGGCGCGCCAAAAGCTGCAGGCCCAGCAGCCTGAAAACCTTGGGCAGGCCTCCCGCATCAGCGGCGTCTCCCCGGCGGATATTGCGGTCTTATCCATTCTTTTGGAAAAACAGGAGAAGCAGCATGTTTGAAGAAAAATTGAGACGGGCATTTGCTGATTTGCAAATCCCCTGCACCTCCGGCCAAGCGGAGCAATGTGCACGGTATTTTGCTTTGCTGACAGAGGCCAACCAAACGATGAACCTTACCAACGTTACGCAGGAAGATGAGGCCATTTTGTTGCATTTTTGCGACAGCGCTCGTTTATTGCCTCTATTTCCCCTGGCAAAAGGGGCCCGCTGTATAGATATCGGAACAGGCGCCGGTTTCCCCGGCATGGTGCTTGCGATCCTGCGCCCGGATCTTTCTATAACGCTGATGGATTCTTTGCAAAAGCGCATCTCGTTTTTACAGCGGGTTGCAGAGGACTTGGCGCTGACAAATGTGCGCTGTATACACGCGCGTGCTGAACAGGCAGGCCATGAATCACAGCACCGTGCGCAATACGATTATGCCTTTGCCCGCGCTGTGGCATCGCTTCCTACGCTGGCGGAATATTGTCTTCCCTTTGTGCGTACTGGCGGCTATATGGTGGCGTACAAGGGGCCGCAGGGCCGCCAGGAATGCAGCCAGGCACGCACGGCCCTCCGTACGCTGGGCGGCCGGTTTGAGCAGCTCATGGACAGCTGTATCCCAGGCCGGGAGCATACCCTGATTTTCATCAAAAAAACACACGAGAGTCCTCAAAAATATCCAAGAAAGGCCGGTATCCCCGCGCGGCAGCCTTTATAACTTTTGCATTTGACAGCCTGCGGGCTGTTTTTTGCTTCCTTTCCAAGGAAATGACCGCCGGCCTTGTCATCTCTGGATGATTTATAGCAAAATAAGCTCCTTTTTTGTTATCTTTTCTCTGCCTCTCTCCGCCAAAACCCGCGTATACGATGCATGATTCCACTACTTTTGTCTCTTTTTGGCGGCTTTTCACGAATCACTATTTTTTTATTTTTCAATGCTGTATTTTATAGGTAACCCAGAAATAAGGAGTGCATTGGCATGAATCTTTCCCGTATACAAACAACCCCCGCTTTGCGGAGCATAGAAAAAATCCCGATCCATTTGGTGCATCCAAATCCCTATCAGCCCCGCCGTACTTTCTCTGAGCAAAGCATTGAGGAATTGGCCAGAAGCATTGCGCGTTACGGATTGATACAGCCCATTGTTGTACGGCGCATCCATGCAGCGCACTATGAGCTGATTGCAGGCGAACGCCGTCTACGTGCCTCCAAAAGAGCCGGCTTGTCAGAGATAGACGCCATCATCCAGCGTGTCGGCGAACAGGACAGCGCTGTTATGGCCTTGATTGAAAATCTGCAACGTGAGAATCTGCATTTTTTTGACGAAGCGGAAGCATATCGCAACCTTCTTTTAGAGCATGGCATGACGCAGGAGGACCTGGCGCGGAAAATCGGAAAAAACCAAAGCACCGTTGCCAACAAGCTACGCATCCTAAAGCTGACCCCTGCCGTCAAGGCAGCCATTATGGCCAATCGGCTTACGGAGCGCCACGCGCGCACCCTGCTTAGGATCCAAGAGCCGCAGCTGCAATTACAGCTGATTGATCAGATACGGCGCGAAAGCCTTTCCGTTAAGGCAACGGAAGATCTGGTGGAGCGTATCTTGGACAAGCAGTATTATGACCAAGAGCATCTACACAAAAAGCGCATGAGCGGCTTTGTCCGGGACGGCCGTTTGCTGATGAACGATATCAAAAAGCTGGTAAAGCAGGTATCCGACAGCGGCCTGCCGGCCAACTACCAGGTACGGGATGCCGGTATGTGCTTTGAGGTGATGGTAACCATTCCCAAGCAACCCTTACAAAAAGCGCAGTAACCTGCGCGCAAAAAAGGCGAGGCTTTGTTCTCGCTTTTTTTGTTTCACGTGAAACATAGGCAGATTGTGCTTGTTTACATTACGGGGCCTGGTCTGTATAATGAATAGGAAACAAACAGGGGGTGTCGTTTTGGGAAAGATCATTGCGATCGCCAACCAAAAGGGCGGCGTGGGCAAAACAACCACCAATGTGAACCTAGGGGCCTGCCTTGCCCGGTTGGGAAAGCGCATTTTAACAGTAGATATCGACCCGCAGGGCAATACGACCAGCGGCTTAGGCGTTGAAAAGGAGACGTTGGAAACTTCTGTCTATGAAGTGATGATTGACAATGTCCCCATTCGTCAGGGAATCGTGCCTACCTTGGTAGAAGGGTTAGACCTGCTGCCAAGCAACATCAATCTTGTCGGCGCAGAGATCGAGATGACCTCTATGATCGCCCGTGAGCATATCTTGAAAACATGCTTGGAGGAAGTGCGCAGCGAATACGATTTCATTCTGATCGACTGCCCTCCCTCGCTTGGGCTGCTGACCCTCAATGCGCTGACAGCGGCGGATAAGGTGCTTGTGCCCATTCAATGCGAGTTCTTTGCCCTGGAGGGGCTTAGCCAGCTTATCAATACCGTAGGCCTTGTGAGCCAGCGGCTCAACCCTTCCCTTGCCATGGAGGGGGTTGTCATGACCATGTACGACCCGCGCACCAACCTGTCTCAGCAGGTTGTCGCTGAGGTCAAGAAGTATTTTCAGAGCAAAGTGTACCAAACCATGATTCCGCGCAATGTGCGCCTGGGGGAGGCGCCAAGCTTTGGGCTGCCCATTATGATTTATGATCCAAATTGTTCAGGCGCCAAGGCATATATGAGCCTGGCGCAGGAGGTTATTGAGGGAAACGGAGGAAGCGGCGATGGGCAGTAATATGAGACTGGGCAAGGGGCTGGAGGCTCTTTTGGGCAATGTTGCTGCGCCCAACCCCTCTGAGCCGGCCGAAAACCAGGAAAGCGTTTGCTTTTTATCTATCAATCAAATCGACCCGAACCCCCACCAGCCTCGTCAGGAGTTTGATGAGGCTGAAATGCAGGAGCTGGCGGACAGCATTGCCCTGCATGGGGTCATACAGCCTATTTTGGTAACGCCCTATCAGCATGGGCGTTATACGTTGGTGGCCGGCGAGCGCCGCTGGCGCGCAAGCCGCAAGGCTGGTTTATCTGAAATTCCTGCCATTGTGCGCACAATGGATGACCGGGCGCTGCGCGAAATCGCGCTTATTGAAAATCTTCAGCGCGTTAATTTGAATCCTGTGGAGGAGGCCGAGTCCATTTCCCTGCTGATGCAGGAATATGGGTTAACGCAGGAAAATGTTTCTGAACGCGTGGGCAAGTCGCGCTCTGCCGTGGCCAACGCACTGCGCCTTTTGTCTTTATCGCCCGAGGTTTTGCAAATGGTGCGTGACGGCAGCTTATCCAGCGGCCATGCCCGAGCCGTTCTTTCTGTGCCGGGCGAGGATTGCCAGTTGGCTTTTGCCAAGGAGATCATCGCACAGGGATACAGTGTGCGCGAGGCGGAAAAGCGCGCCAAGCTTTGGAAAGAAGCGCCTTCGCAGCCTGGGAAAAAGAAAGCGGCTTTGGACCTTCATCTGCGCACTGCGCAGGAGGAGCTCCAGCAACGCCTGGGAACAAAGGTTGAATTTACCGGCACGCCTGAAAAGGGAAAAATCTCTATCAGCTATTTTTCTCCCTACGAATTGGAGCGTCTGTATGCCTTGCTTGGCGGCCGCATCGAGCAAGACTGACCTTCTCCGTACGGAAAAAGCCGCTTTGAGCGGCTTTTATCATTTTACGGCAGGAAGGCTATGTGTATGAAGACAGCAAAAAGGAAAGGCCGCTTATGGCGTTGCCTGGGCCGGCTGCTGCTATTCTGTTTTATTTTTTTGGCCGGCTATTTTGGCTATGCCTATTACAAGTCAGACTTTCCCTTGTTTGAACCCTTCCGGCAGGCGCTGCAGCGGCATGCTTACTATTTTTGATTGCCATCCTTGCTATGCTTTTACATAGGATCTTTGCAAAAGCATCGTGCGCTGAGACAGCAAAATCAACCGCGCTATAAGGACAAGGAGCCCCGTATATAAAAAGGCATGGGATTTTCCATGCCTTTTTGTTTCACGTGAAACATCCTGCCGTCAGAATACTTTGCCCCGCATCAGCAGCAATATGAAGTTTGACTTGTAGAAAAACCCTGCCAAGGGCGCAGACAATACATAGTCCGTAACCACTGGAACATTGAGGATCGTCAGCGCGATAGGCGCTACCGCCATAATAATATAACAGGCAAAGACCCCTCGCAGCAGCCCCGTCAGCGCACCAGCCAGCACATCGTTATGCCGCAGAACGGGAAACTTATGCATCGCATCCGTGGCATTGATGATTACGCCGCAAATGATGCGGAATACAAAGAACAGAATCAAAAAGGTAATGATATTCAGCGTCGCATACGCTACCGTATAATTGAAGTAGTCCCCTACTGTGGACAGCCCTTGGGAAGCAAACGCCTGGGATGCGATATTGGATTTAACCAGATTGCCAAACGGCGAAACCAGGCTGCTGTTGCTTACCAGGTCGTTCAGCGTGGCGGCATCTACCTGGGTAATGGGTGTTGTTACCATGGCCAGCGGCGTATCAAAGGGCAGCTTGGCCGCCCCTTCGGTATAGTTGATCAGCGTCTGCATCATTCCTTGCCCGCTCATCGCCCAGGAAAGCAAGGGATGCAGCAAATAAGCCAAAATCCACGAAACAAAGAAGCTGGCCGTTTTCAGCGCAGAAACGACAAAGCCTCGGTATGCGCCTAGCAAGACTGAAATCAAAATCACAAAGATCAGAGCAAGGTCCAACAAATTCATTTTATACACCTCCTTATGGGAGCGTTATCATATACACCTTATCCTGCGCGAACAGCAAGGCGTGCTGCTTGCTCGGCAGCGGCTCATATTTTTCCGCCGTAATGGGCACTTCATAATCCCCCGTAGCCGTGCCGTCCGCATTATAGGTGCGGATCATCGTGGGCGTAAAGGCATAGAACTTATCTTTGCCCAGGCTAGCCTCAATGGTGGAAGACGGCATTTGTACGAACAGGTCCTTTCCGCCCGGCTCCACATAACGCACGTTGCTGATATTCTTTTGTCCTGCGTCTTCGCCGCCCGGGATAAAGAGAATCCGGGTATTCTCATTTTTGTCTACATAGGAATCGCTGTATTCCCAGCCATAAATCAGCTTTTCCGACTGCTTGGTGCCGATATAATCCATCTGCATCAAATGGTTGGTGCCTATCATATACAGCGTGTTTTTCAGGAAAATGACCCGCTGCAGCAGCTGGCCCTCTATGGCGATATTGCCGGTATTGGCCAAATCCCCATTGTAGCTCATCACACGCGCTACCGGCACCACCGCGCCGCTGTCTATCGTATAAATGTAAAAGGCATTGCCTGAAGTAAAGGCAAAATCCACAATAAATTTCCCGGAGAAATCATAGGTTGTTACCTCTTCTCCTTTTTTATTGAGCATCACGATCTTAGAGGTGCCGGAGGTATCCTCATTCAAAACCGCCACATAATCCTGCCCGCAGGAAACGCTGGTGATTTTGCCGTAAAACTCCTTGGTAAATAGCTGCTCGCCGGTATTGGAGTACACCACAACGACACTTTCGCTGTAAATTGCCACAAGCGATCCGGATGCCTTAACGCTTGCACCCGACAGCGGGAGCTCCAACGTCCACTTTTCATTGTTGGCATAGTCTATGCAGCTTAATTTCTGCTCACTGATATAATAAATGGAATCCTCTGTGGCATGATAAGACATGTCCGCGGTGAAATTCAATTCCTTGGGATTGATCCCGCTGGTAGCCGCCGAAACGATCCACCAGATGCCCAGCCCCAGCACAACGCTGATCGCTAGAATCATGCCAATCAATCCCCATTTATTCTCACGGCGCCGGCGGCCTCTGCCGCGAACCGCCTTTTGCGTACGTTTTCCTTTTTTACGAGGCTGCGGAGGAAACATCCTCATCCCTCCCATACTATAAGAATACACAATATTGTACCATAAATCCTCCGCAAGTGAAAATCAAGTTTGCCGCCTGTCCGCAAAACTTGTTTGCGCGGCACAGCAAATATGATAAAATACACCTAAAAATACGGGAAGAGGATTATTGGGTTGATTGGCGTCATTGTAAATCCCATCGCGGGAAAGGGCCGCGCTAAAGAGATCGTGCCTGAAATTCAGGCTTTTTTAACGGAAGCGTCGCTCCCCTATTTTATACAGGTCACCAAATGTCCCGGCGATGGGGCCGCTTGCGCCAAAGAGGCGCTGGCGCAGGGGTGCGAGCGCGTATTGTGCGTAGGAGGCGACGGCACCGCCCGCGAAATTGCAGAGGGGCTTTGCGGCAGCGCATGCGTGCTGGGCATTGTACCTGCCGGTACCGGCAACGATTTTGCACGTACATTCTCCCTGCCTGTGGATACAAGGGGCGCCCTGCAAACCGCCGTTTTCGGCTCAGCAGTGCCTATCGATGTGTTTATGACTGATCAAGGCGTTTATATCAATATCTGTTCCATTGGCTTGGATTCTGATGCAGCCTATAACGCTGTCAAGGTAAAACGGCTGGCCGGGCGGCTGTGTTATCTGGTGGGGGCGCTATTGGCCGTACTGCGCCGAAAAATCTACCATTATTCGCTTTCTCTGGACGGAGCCGAGGAAACAGAGCAGCGCAATCTGCTGACTGCCTTTTGCAACGGGCGTTATTATGGCGGCGGTTTTCATCCGGTGCCAGGCGCAGATCCCACCGACGGCTGGATGGATGTGCTCACAATAGAGCCTATGGGCCGTCTGCACACCCTGCCCTTGCTGGCCAAGTATAAAAAGGGAACGCATATCCATCATAAGAAGGTACACATACAAAAGGCCAAAAAGATCACGGTGCACGCCAAAAAACCACTCTGTATCAATCTGGATGGAGAGCTGATCCACGCCAACGAGCTCTCCTTATCTCTCTGGCCGCAGGCGCTGCTGGTGGCACAAAAAGGAACCTGAGCAATATGAATCGTATATCCATCCAAATCCCCCCTGCTTTGCAGGCGTTTCTCCAAGCCCTGCAAGCCCCTCAGCCTTTGTACCTGGTGGGCGGCGGGGTGCGCAATGCGCTGCTCAGCCTACCAGAGGGGGATTATGATTTAACCGGCCCTTTGCCGCCGGAGGAAATGCTTCGGCTGTCCCTTCAGGCCGGCTATCCGGCCGTGCTGCGCTCCAGCAAAATGGGGACGGTGGAAATCCGCCTTTCCGGCAACCTCATCGAATACACGACCTTTCGCATCGAATCCTACCCGCCCGGCGGCAGCCACCATCCTGCCTGCGTTGTCTTTACACAGTCCATGGAACAGGATGCCCTGCGCCGCGATTTTACCGTCAATGCCCTGTATGCCGATCTTGCCACCGGACAGGTCTTTGATCCTGTAAACGGGCTGGCAGGCCTGGCCCGCCGCCGTCTTTCCGCTTGCCGTCCTTCCGCTGTGGAAACGCTGCGGGATGACGGGCTGCGCTTACTGCGCATGGCCCGTTTCGCCGGCGAGCTGGGGTTTGAAATCGAGCCTAGCCTCATGCAGGCAGCCTGGCGCTTTGCCCCGCAGATCCATGCCATTTCCGCCCCCCGCATTTGGTCTGAATTCAGCAAAATCGTACTTGCGGATACCAAATACCAGGTTGCAGAGGGGCATATCCGCGCCATGCAGGCGCTGGATGAATCCGGCGTATTGTATGAGCTGGCGCCAGAGCTGGGTGAGGGCCGAGGGGTGACGCAGAACCAAGTCTATCATGCGTTTGATGTGCTGGGGCACAATTTAGCGGCCTATGCAGCGAGCTCGCCGCAGGCAGCCTTGCGCTGGGCCGCGCTGCTGCATGATGTCGGCAAGCCGCGCGCCAAGGATGAAACGGGGCGCATGATCGGCCATGATGCCATTGGCGCTGCGATGTCTGAAAAAATCCTGGCGCGATTGGGCGCAGACAACCATACCGTGCGCCTTGTCCATGATCTCATTGCGCGCCATATGTTTGATCTCAACGGAAGCGCCAAGCCCAATACCGTACGCAGGCATTTTGCCCTATGGGGCTTTTCGTTTGCAGAGCAGCTCATTGCGCTGCGGCGCAGCGATATTGCAGGCTCCGGCCGTCCATTGGTGGAAATGGATACCGCCGCCAAATGGGAAAAGATTCTATCGGATATGCGCAGCCAGGGTTGTATAGATGATATGCGGCTGCTGCGCATCTCCGGGGCGGAAATCATGCAAGCCTGCCAGATCGCCCCCTCCCCGATGGTGGGCCGTATCAAGCAAGCGCTGTTTGAGCAATGCGCTATGGACCCAGAAAAAAACGACCCCTCTTGGTTGCTTGCCATGGCGCCCAAGATATATCGGCAGCTGTGCAGGCGTCCTTAGCAATTTTTGGCTTTGCCATATTTGTTCCTTTTTTCCCTGCTATACTTTTTAATAAAGAAGGCCATACGTTTGTCATGGCCTTTTCTATGTGTGTTTCCCTTAGCCCTTATATCGCAGGAAGGCGGCCCCTTTGTTTACATTGCAATCAATCCCAAAATCGGGTAAAATAAATGTCTGACTAGAGAATCGGTACATAAAGAAGGTGAAAGCATTGGCAGCGACTCTCTCCCATCATGATGGGTTTTATTATGGAGAACATACCGGAGAATTTATCGAGATCCAAGCATTGCGCATCCATATTACCTACGCCGGGGAAGGCGATCCTGTTTTGCTGATCCATGGAGCCGGCCAAAATTCCTATACATGGCGCCATCAGTTTGAGGCGCTGGCGGAGCGATATTTTGTCGTTGCCGTCGATATGATCGGATATGGCTATTCGGATAAACCGGATCTGACCTATACCATTGAGGAAAATTCCGAATTTTTGCTGGCGCTGCTCAATACGCTGCGCATCAAGCAGACCAATATCATAGCCATGGGAAGCGGCGCTACCTATGCGCTGGATTTTATGGTGCATTATCCGGACCGCGTGCACCGCGCGATCTGCATTGCGCCGGGAGGCGTCACAGATACCATGCCGCTGCCGCTTCGCCTGATGCAGTCTTCTACGTTTGGCTGGCTGGGCAAGGCGCTGTTCAGTGAACGCAAATTCAATTCTATGATCAGCAACTGCATGTTTGACCAAACCTGCCTGTCTGCACAGGACCTCGCCGTTTATTATGAAACCATGGACAGCAAGGAATCCCGCGAGGTGCTGCGCCGCAGTATCGCCAATTTCCAGGAGGACGATGTATTGTACAACCTGCGTCTGCTGCCGCATGAGGTGCTGTTCGTCTGGGGCTCAGAGGATCGCTGGCGTCCCATTGCCGATGCCGGCCTATATACGGCGCCCGTAGAAAATTATGCTTTGTATGAAATGCGGAACTGCGGGCACTTGCCCCATGAAGAAAAGCCAGAGAAGTTCAATGAAAACGCTTTGTATTTTTTGCGATACGGGTTGGACGGCTGACCCCACCCCATTCCCGCTGCAGCGGGAATTTTTTCTATAAGGAGGCGCTTCCATGCAAATCCATCTGGGACAAATTGCAGTTATGAAAAAAAAGCATCCCTGCGGGGGCAACCGCTGGAAAATCGTCCGCGTAGGGGCGGATGTAAAACTGGTATGCCAAACCTGCCAGCGCACCATCATGCTGGATCGCGGAGAGTTTGAAAAACGGGTGAAAAGCCTGGAGCCGGAAGGAGACTGAGCCATGTCCCACTCTGAAAAAGCCAGGCAGCTGCCTTCTCTGCTGCTCACATTTGCCATTGCCATTGCGGCGGCGCTTTGCCTGCGGTTGTTTGTTTTTGAGCTGGTTCGGGTAGAAGGGCCCAGCATGCAGCCAACGCTGGAAAACAATGAGCTTTTATTTGTGGAAAAGGTTTCTAAGCTTTTCGGCGATCCCTCGCGGTATGATGTGGTCATCTGCCATTACGACGACAGCAGCACCAACTATGTAAAACGGGTCATCGGCCTGCCGGGAGAAACCATTTCCATCGTTGACGGCAAGCCCTATATCAATGGAGAGCCGCTGGAGGATGACCAATACGGCTCCGGCCTAAAGCCGTACGATATGGACCCCGTTACCATCCCGGAGGATTGCGTCTTTGTCATGGGGGATAACCGCGCAAACTCTATGGACAGCGTATCCGTCGGCCCCATACAGAAGAAATATATTGTAGGCCATGCGCTGTTCATCGTTTGGCCTTTCAGCCAAATCGGCGGTCTATAAAAAACGATCTAGCAGGCTCTTGTGGGGGCCTGCTTTTTTATCCTCTCAAGCGATCCGCCTTTTTAACATTGAAAATATTACAAATATGTGATATTTTTGTGAAGAGATTGTTATTTTTTCTATGAAAAGGAGACTGCCATGAAAAGGAAATCCTTGGCCATGGGCCTCTTGCTTGCTCTGTCGCTGCTTTGCCCAGTAGGCTGTACGCCAACGCAAACAGCGCAGCCTGTGCCCAGCGCTGCTTTTTTGCCGGAAGAGGACACTGTGGTAGAAATTACCTCTGAAACGACGGCCGATACCATTGATGATATGGATTCCGGAAGCGGCGAGGCCGTTTTATATGCCAAAAACAGCAAGGGACAGGAGGTTTGGACGCACACCTTTACCATCGAAGCCATGACCGAGCTGCCCCCCGTATCCCCTGCGGCTATGACAGCGGACCGCGCTTATGTAGAGGTAGGCGGCACATTGTATGCGCTTTCGCTCGCAGACGGCACTGTGCTCTGGGCGCTCAACGATGTCGGCACTTCCCTGGGCGCGCCGTTGGTCGATGATGACGGCACCATTTATCTCTCCGGCTATTACGGCCCGGACCTGATCGCGATTTCCCAGGATGGCGGGGAGCTCTGGCGCGTCAACGGCATTGATACGGATTATTATTGGTCCACACAGCTGGCCTTTGAGGGCGACCTCCTCAAGGTGACGTACGACAGCATGGCCGGCAAGACGCCCGATTACCTGCTGTTCGATAAATCCGGCAGCCAGGTACAGCAATAGCGTCTTGCATTCGCGGGTCTGCTGTGATATACTGCTTTCGCATTGTATCCTTGTCCCTGCCGGGCCGGCAGGGGCCGGAAGTCCAAGAGGAGGTGAAACGCCGTGAATAAGTATGAAGCGATGTACATTGTCAACCCCAATGTAGCGGACGATGCCAGAGCAGCTCTGGTCGAACGCTTCAGCGGGATCGTGACCAATGGCGGCGGCAATGTCGAGAAGATTGATGATTGGGGTAAGCGCAAGCTGGCCTACGAGATCGACGACTTGACCGAAGGCCATTACATCCTGATGCATTTTGAAAGCGAATCCAGCTTGCCGAAAGAGCTGGAGCGTAATTTCAAGATCAGCGAAGATGTCATGCGGTTCCTGGTCATTCGCAAGGAAGCGTAACAAAGCGAAATGGAGATAAAGAAATGAACAGAGCTACTTTGATCGGAAACCTGACCCGTGATCCCGACCTGCGCATGACCAACGGCGGCGTCTCGGTTTGCACATTTTCCATCGCTGTTCAGCGCCGCTTTGCCAACCAGCAGGGCGAACGCCCGGCAGACTTTTTCAACATCGTGTGCTGGCGCGGTTTGGCGGACAACTGTGGAAAATACCTGCATAAGGGCAGCAAAGTAGGCGTACACGGTTCCATTCAGAACCGCAGTTATGAGGCTCAGGACGGTACCAAGCGCTATGTGACCGAGATCATTGCCGATGAGGTGGAGTTCTTGGAGCGCGCCGGGCAAAATGCCGAACGCAGCCATCAAGCGCCCCCGCCGCCGGAGCCTGCCTTTGGCAACAGCGGCCTTGGCTTTGGCGATACGGTAGAGGACGACGAATTACCTTTTTAAGGGAAAGGACTGAAATAAAATGGAAGAAAGACCGGTAAGGCGCCCCCGTCAGGGTGGACGCCGCCCCAAACGCAAAGTATGCGCGTTTTGTGCGGACAAAAATGCCGTCATCGATTATAAAGATACCAACCGACTGCGCCGTTATGTATCGGAACGCGGAAAGATTTTGCCGCGCCGCATGACGGGCACCTGTGCAAAGCATCAGCGTGAACTGGCCATTGCCATCAAGCGTGCGCGCATCATTGCTTTGCTGCCGTTTGTAAGCGACTAAGCAACCAAAAAAAACGATGGGAGCCCCATCGTTTTTTCTTTTTCGGGAGATTGCATCCGCCCGCCAAATCTGGTACACTTTGCAAAACAAGCCTAACATTTGGAAAGGAGGGATCGCGCCTTGCGGCACAGGATACGGAAAGCCCCGCACCATGCAAAGCATGGCGTACGGCGGCATTGGTCGTTTGAAAAGTTTTGGCGCGGACCTCTGCCCAAGGTGATCCTCATCTGCGTTGTGGCCGTATGCCTGCTCACCGTTTTTTTCCGCATGAGCGGCAACAGCGATATCAACGTATTGCCGGAGATCCGGGAACGGGGCACTGTGCGCATCGGCGTCCTATCAGATGAAATGCCTTTCAGCAAGGTAGAAGACAGCGCCACCGCAACCGGCTTTGAAGCCGAGCTGGCCGCCTTGATCGGCGAACAGATCTTAGGCGGCCCCGGCGTAGTGTATATGCCTGTCACGGTGAAAAGCGACCTGGCTATGCTGGCCAACGAGGAGGTCGACCTCTTGATTTCCCGTGTGGAGGTCACCGCCTCCAACCAGGAGTCCTATCAGCTTAGCTCTGTGTATTATCAGGACCCCGTGATGCTGATGACCAAAAACGGCGCTACGCTGGATCTTTCTTCCTCGGAAACTAAAATCGGCGTCATTCCCAACGCCACCATCAAGCCTATGCTGACCGATTACCTAACTGCCAATGGCTATCCGGCCCTTGTGGTGGATGTCTCCAGCTATCCGGATGCCGTGCAAGCGCTGAAGGAAGGAAAGATCCAGGCGTTTTGCGCAGAGCAAAGCGTGCTTAACCGCTATCTGGCCAATGATCTATCGCTGCAAAATATTCAGATCGGCCATCTTGATTACGCGATCGCTACACGCAACCGCGAACGAGATCTGGCAAATTTGATTGAAAAAGCGCTGGCGCAGATGAGAGACGACGGCACGCTGGCGCCTTTATACCAAAAATATAGTCTGACCATGCCCGTGGAGCAAACCACGGAATCTAAATAGAAAGGGATTCTCCTGATGAATACAAGGAACCTTCAGTGCCCTTGGCACAATGTAGACCCGGCGCGGGTTACGCCCTCTGAGTTTGTTGCCATTGTCGAAATCTCTAAGGGCGGAAAAAATAAATATGAATTGGATAAAGAAACAGGGCTGCTGCGGCTAGACCGCGTGCTCTATACCTCGACGCACTATCCGGCCAACTATGGCATGATCCCCCTGACCTATGCGGACGACCATGACCCGTTGGATGTGCTCATCCTTTGCCAGGAGCCGCTGGTGCCGATGTGCATGGTGCCCTGCCGGCCCATTGGCTTGATGACGATGGTGGATGATAACGAGCGGGACGAAAAAATCATTGCCGTACCGGTAAGCGATCCTGCGATGGAGGGCTATTCCGAGCTGCACCATCTGCCGCCGCACCATACGGAGGAAATGCAGCATTTCTTTGAGGTATACAAGACCCTGGAGGGCAAAAAAACCGTGGTAGAGGGCTTTGAAGGCCGCAAGGCTGCCGAGCAGGCCATTGCGCGCTCGCTGGAAGCCTACAAAAAGGAATTTGGCCTGTAGGGGTAAAGGCTTTTGGCCCCTTTGTGTAAAATTGGCTGTTGTGCCGCCTTATGCCCAAAAAACTACCCTTACAACAACCCATCGGCATATTCGGGCGGCCAAGGAACGCACCAAAAAAGGAACGGAGGTATCCGTTCCTTTTCTTTCTTTTTACCTCATAAAGGGGATCTCCCAAATGCGCTCGTAATCGGGGTATGGGTCCCGGAATACCGTCGGCTGCGACATATACAGCGCCAAATGCGAGAGAAAAAAGGAGTTGCTGCGCACCCGCAGCTTGGGATTGCCAAACCGGCATCCGTGTAAAATGGTGATATTGGGAGCAAAGGGCTTTAGATCCAAGGCCAGGCCCAGCTCGTCTATACTCCGGCCGATGGCATTTTTCAGGCGGTACAGGCTTTCGGTGTTTCCCCCCAGTTGGGCATATACGTTGTCCCCGCCGCTGCGCACCAGCGCACCCACACCTACCACCTGCAGCACCGGAGAGGGCAGCACAGCCAAATCGGTTTCCAGCCGATGGATCAGCGCCTGCGCATCGTCCTCCGTTACCTCCCCGCCTACCTGAAACAGCATGCGGAAATTCTCTTGGGAGATGGCCCGCCCGCCAATACCAATGCCCAGCAAACGGCGCTGCAGCTCTGTCAGCGTCTCTATCATGCTGGGCGGCAATTCCAAAGCAAACAACAGCCGCACAGGCGCTCCACCCCTTTCATGGCAGATCTTTTACGTTTTTTGCATATTATTATACTATTATATATGACTTTGCCAAAAACTTCGAGTGTAAATTCTTAACTGTACGATTTTGTACACATTGGCCGCTTATGGTACACTACCAGTACAAAGGAGGGATGAGCCTATGGCGTTATGGAAAATCTGCGGACGGGCCGGCAGCGGCAAGACCGCCTGGCTGTGCCGGCGCATTGGACAGGCCATGCGGCAAGGGCAGCCCTCTTATTTGATCGTACCCGATCAATACACGCTGCAGGGCGAACGCGAATTGATGCGCCATTTGCATGCAGAGGGCCTATGGCATGCAGAGGTGCTGAGCATCTCCCGGCTCTGCGAACGCGTTCTATCACAAAAGCCATCCTTGTTGAAACCGATGGACCGCAGGGGCGAAGCCATGGCTGTCAGCAGAATGCTGCTCTCCTTACAGGATGAGCTCTCCGTTTACGGCCGCTATGCCCATTCTCCCCAGTTCGCCGCTACCTTGGCTGGGGAGATCGCAGAATACAAGCGCTTTGGCATTGCGCCGGAGGCCCTGGCGGAAGCCGGGCAGGCCCGCCCGCATCTGCAGGAGATCGCCAAGGTATACGCGGCCTACCAGGAGCATTTGGCGGGAGAATATCAGGATTCCGAGGACAAGACCGACCTTTGCATCGATCTAATCGGGCAAACCGGCTTTCTAAAGGAGGCGCTTGTGTGCATCGACGGCTTTGAGATGCTGACAAAGCAGGTCTACCGGCTTGTGGAGGCGCTGCTCCGTCAGTGTGCTGACGTCTGCATCTCCTTCCGCCTCGGCTTGGAAACGGATGCAGACGCTCCCACCTTTGCCACAGAGCGCAAGCATCTCGCGCGTATCAGCGCCCTGGCAGAGCGCAGCGGCATTGACCAGCATGCGGTATGGCTGCCCCGCGGCAAGGGCCAAGCCCTGCCCCGCTTTGCACACAGCCCTGCCCTGGCCTATTTGGAATCGCACCTGTTCGCCTACCGGCCTGCTCCTTATGAAGAGCCTGCACAGGAGATCTCGCTGGTCCATGCCGGCAATCCCTGGCAGGAGGCAGAGGACTGCGCACGCCAAATCTTTGCCCTTGTCAAAGATCATGGCCTACGGTACAACGACATTGCCGTGGTGTCTTCCGAAATCGAGCTGTACGGCCCGCTGCTGCAGCGCGCCCTCTCCCTCTATGACATTCCGATGTTTTGGGATGTAAAGCGGCGGGTCAGCACGCACCCGGCCGCGCAGTATGTATTGCAGGCGCTGCGTGTGGTGCAAAACCGTCGCTTTGCGCGCGATGTGCTTCGTTTTTTGAAAAGCGGGTATACGTGCCTTTCCCAAGAGCAGTGTGAGCAGATGCAGCGGTGGGCGCGCCGCTTTGGCCTGCGCGCCTTTTCCCCCAAGCCGCCTGCTTCCATGGAGCCGGAGGAGCAGGAAGCCTACCTTTCCCTTTACCATCTGCTCTTTGACCCGCTGGAAGCGCTGCGAACCTCCCTTTTCAAGGCCCGTACCGCCAAACAGCAGGCGGAGGCTTTGGTGCAGTATCTGGAGGAGGATGGGTTTATCGAGCGGCTCCAGGCCACCATCGACGAAACCTATTTGGAAGACCCGGATACAGCGGCGCAGGCCAGCGAATTTTTTACGCTCTTGGGCGATCTTTTGGCGCAAATCATCCGTGTGCTGGGCGATCAGCCGCTGAGCCCGGGGGATTTTGCTACGCTTCTTTCCTCCGGCCTGGCTGCCGAGGAGATCGGGCTGCTGCCCGGCCAAAACGACGCCGTCAACGCCGGCTCGATCCTGCGCAGCAAGATGGGCGAAATCAAAGCGCTGTTCGTTTTGGGCCTGTCTGCCGGCAAAGTGCCGGCCGGCACTGCCGAAGCAGGGCTTTTATCGCGCAGCGACCACGCCCTGCTGGAGGAAAACGGGCTCTGGATGGGCAACAACGAGGCAGAGCGCGCCAGCGAGGAGGAGCTGGCGCTATACAGCGTATTTTGCAAGCCGAGCCATTGGCTGTCTCTTTCTTATCCGCAAGCAGACCTTGCCGGCAAGCCGCTGCTGCCCTCGCCCTATATCGAGCAGGTCTCACAGCTGTTTCCCTCTGCCGTACACCGGGCTGCGCAAAGGCCGCAGGAGGTTTCCTCCCCCAAGGCTACGCTGCTGCCGCTGGCGGAGGCGGTACGCCGCGTACAGGAGGGGGATGCGGTAGATCCCCTCTGGGCCGCAGCCTACCGTGCGCTGGAGCAAATGCACTATCCACAGATAGCCCAGGCCTTGGAGGGGCTTTCTCCCCGTGGGGATGAAATCGGCCCTGCGCTGGCCCGGGCGCTGTACGCGGACGAAAAGGGCGTATACACGACGCCCATCACCGGGCTGGAGACGCTGGCCCGCTGCCCGTTCCGGCACTTTATGGAGCGCGGCCTGCGCTTGGCGCCTGCGGACGAATTCGGCAGAACGCCCATTGATGAGGGGAACTATTATCATACCGTGCTGCAGCATTTTCTGCTGCTGTACCGCGACCGAACCCTGACCCGCGAACAATGCCGCGCCGCCGTGGACGAGCTCTGCCGTGCCTATGAGGCGCGCGAGTATCTCTCCGGCCCGTATGCCCAGGATGCCAGGGCGAGCCTGCAGGCGGAAAAGCAGCGCGATTCGCTGTACAAGGCAGCCTGGATGCTCTGCCGTCAAAAGCAAAGCGGGCGGTTTGTGCCGCAGGACACCGAGACGCCCTGCAGCATCCGTATCCCGCTGCCAAGCGGCGCAGAGGGCGTGGCCAACGGCGTGATCGACCGCATCGACCTAAAACGCGAGGAAGGGACTGCTTATGTCCGGGTGGTCGACTATAAATCCGGCAGCGTATCCCAGGCAGATCTGACACGCTTTGCCTGCGGCGTCAGCTTACAGCTCCCGCTGTATTTGCAGATGGCAGCCGAAAAAAAGCAGGCGGCGCCAGGCGCGATGGCGCTCAGCGCTGTACGCGCCGGCGTACGGGAGGATGAGCCGCAGCAGGCGGAAGAGGATTTTTCCTCCCAAAAGCTCAAGGGCTACTATACCGAGCACGGCATGGAGGACCGCGCGCTTTCCACACAAAGCGCCAGCCGTCTGTTGACAGATGAGCAGATGGCCCAGGTGCTCTCCGATTCGCTTGCCACCACCGCCTCGTTGTTTGAAACGCTGAGCCAGGGACATACCGCGCCCTGCCCTGTCAAGGGGGCTGTGGACGGGTGCGAATACTGCGCCTTTGCCAATGCCTGCGGGTATCTGGCCGGCGTTACGCCGCACCGCACCGTACGAAAGGCATCCCTTTCCAAGGAGGAGGACCGCCATGATCCAAACGCCTAATGCCGCGCAGAAAAGAGCGCTGGATATACAGACGCCCCGCGACCTCATCGTATCCGCCGCCGCCGGCTCCGGGAAAACCGCCGTGATGGTGGACCGTGCCGTGCGCCTGATTGAAGCGGGTATGCCGATCCAAAAGCTGCTTATGACTACCTTTACCAACGCCGCCGCCGCGGAAATGAAGCAGCGGCTTGCCAAAGAGCTATTGGACCGCGCTGATCACTGTGCGCCCGAAACGGCGCGCCACCTGCGCAGCCAGGCGCTGCTGGTACACAGCGCCGATATCTGCACCATCGACTCGTTTTGCATCCAACTGGCGCGGCGTTACTTTTATTTGGTGGATCTGGACCCTCTGTTCGGCCTGCTGGATGAGTCTGCCGGGCTGGTGCTGCGTGCCACCGCGCTGGAGGATGTGCTCAACGATGGGTTCTCCTTGCCGCCGGGCGGGGAACGGGATGCATTTCTGCATACGCTCAAAGCGCTTTGCTACGGCAAGGAAGAGGAGGTAAAGCAGCTTATTCTCCAGGTGCACGAGTATAAGCAGACCCTGCCGGATGGGCAGGCCTGGCTGGAAAAAGCGCGCGCCCACTATGCCGACGACGCTGTGATCCAGTCGGATTTTACCGCCTATTGCGCACCCCTCGCAGAGGAGCTGGCCCATGTATCGGCGGAGATGGCGCAGCTTATCCATGTATTGGAAACAGGATGCCGGCACAAAAAAAAGGAAGAGATCCTTTTTCCCTGGCAGGAGAACCTCTCCCTGCTCGCAAAGCTGGGCGAAATGGTGCCCGGCCCCGAATCGGCCGATCTATACAAACATCTGCAAACCAAAAAGGATGCGCGCATCAAAAAGAGCTTGGCCGCGGAGGACAACGAGCAGTTCGATTTATTGCATAAGCGTATCAAGAGCCGTTTGACGCAGCTGCAAAAACACCCAGCCTACCGCCTTGGCTTTTCCGGCTTTTGTGAGATGGCGCATGCGTGCATGCCTGTATTCGACGGGCTGTGCGCTCTGGTGTCCGCCTTTGAGCACACCTATACCGAGGCCAAAAAACAGGCGAACGCCTGGGATTTTTCCGACATCTCCCAAGCGGCGCTGCGCATTTTGTGCCATCCGCAGGCGCAACAGGAAACAAGCGCGCTCTACGACGCCGTATTCATCGACGAGGTACAGGATACCAACGAATTGCAGGATGCCATTCTTTCCCTCATCGCCCGCCCCAGAACCTCCTTCCGGGTCGGCGACGTAAAGCAAAGCATCTACCATTTCCGCCATACCGACCCCTCTTTGTTTCTGGCGCGCTATCATCAATACAGTCCGGAGGACAGCGCAGCGCAGGTGCGCATCGACCTTAAGGAAAACTATCGTTCCTGCGCCAATGTGCTGCACGGGGTCAACTGGGTGATGCAGCGCTGTATGCAGCCGCCGGTGTCGGATGTCGCCTATGACGACAGCCAGGCGTTGGTGCCGGGACGCAAAGAAGAAGGGCCACCCATACACCTGCATTTGCTTATGAAGGAACGGCAGGCAGGCGGCGAGGAACAGCCGGACGCAGAGGCCCAGGCGTCGGAAGCCCGCAGCGTCGCCCAGGCGCGGGTGGCAGCCCGGGAGATCCGGCGCTTGCTGGGCCAGACCTTTTTGGATAAAGGCGTAGAGCGTCCCTATACCCTTTCGGATATCGTCGTGCTGGTGCAGACGCGCACCCACGTCTCGCTTTTTCTGCAAACCCTGTTGGAGGAAGGCATTGAAGCGGTTTCGGATGCTTCTGCGGAAATTTTGACCACGCAGGAGTGCGGCGCTCTGGTTCAGGTCCTGCGCGTGGTAGACAGCTTACAGGACGACATTGATTTCGTAACGGCGCTGCGCAGCCCCGCAGGGCAATGCACCGCAGCGGACCTGGCCCGCATCCGCCTGTATCAAAAAGAGCAGCAGCGGCTGGGCACGCTGCCGGACCAGTGCGAATTTTTCCAGGCGGCCCGTCATCTTTCCGCGCATGGCGAGGGCCCTACCGCCGACCGTTTGCGCCGGTTTTTTGAGCGCATCGAGCGGTACCGGCGATATGCGCACCGCCACAGCGTAGACGCGCTTTTGCTCTATGTGTATGACGACTGCAACGCCTTAGCCTATTACGGCGTGCAGCCGGATGGGGCGCAGAAAACGGAGAACCTCATCGCCCTCTGGCAGCGGGCCCAGGGCTTTGCGCAGTCCGGCGACGGGTCGCTGTACGGGTTTTTGCAGATGCTGGATACCACCACCCGCCTGGGCGGCAAAGAGCCGCCTGCCCTGCCCACCGGCGGCGATTTTGTGCGCGTGATGACCATGCACACCAGCAAGGGGCTGGAGTTTCCCGCCGTGATCCTGCCCTTCCTGGAGCAGGGCTTATCACGCAGCCATGACGCCTCCCTGCCGCTCTCCAAAACATACGGCATCGGGCTGTGGCATTTTCATCAGCGTTCCCTGAGCAAGCAGCAAACCCTATGCTACGCGCTCAGCCAGGCGGAAAAACAGCGGGCAGAAACCGCAGAGCGCATGCGGCTTTGCTATGTCGCGATGACGCGCGCCAAGGAATCGCTGATCCTCATCGGACAGGGCAGTGCCCAGCAGCTTGCCGCTGCCTGTGAAAAGCCGCCCATGCAGGCGAAAAGCATGCTGGAATGGATATTGCCTGCCGTGGCCCTTCACCCCGACGGCAGCGCGCTGCGGGAGCGGTTTTCCCTTCCCTTGCCCGCGCAGGCAGCGCCCGGCGCCTGGCAGGTCTCCTTCCACACCGTACAGCCGGAAGCAGAGCAAATGTATCAACCCAAGGGGAATTGGCAACGATTTGTAGAAGGAGCCGATGCTTCTGATCCCCGGTATGCCGACGCTTTGGCCGCCTTGCATTACCAGTATCCCTTCCGCGCGGCCGCAGCGCCTGCCAAAATCGCCGCTTCCCAGCTGGCAGATCTATCCCGCCAGGCACAAGCGCCTGCCCTTTCCTGGCCCGCTTGGGATTCCGTCGCGGAAAAAGCGCCCGACGCGGCGCAGCGCGGCACCTATATGCACGAGGCCATGCAAAAAATCGACCTGGCGCGGGCCAAAACTCTGGAAGGCATGCAGGCCCAGCTCCAAGCCTGGCTTTCCGATGGCTCACTGACCCAGGCCCAGGCGGAGGCGCTGGATCTTTCCCTCATCGTGCGCTTTGCCAATTCTCCGCTGGCCGGCCGCATCCTATCCGCCCGCCAGGTATTGCGGGAGCAGCCCTTTGTCGTACGCATCCCCGCCCGGCTCATTTCACCGGAATACCCATCCGAGGAGACGACGCTTTTGCAGGGAATTCTGGACTTGGCCTTTGAAGAGGAGGACGGCTGGGTCTTGGTGGATTACAAGACCGACCGTATCCCTCCCGAAGGGGCGCAGGCCTTGGCCCTTCGTTACCAAGGGCAGCTGTATGCCTACCGCCTGGCGCTCTCACATCTGACAGGGCGGCCCGTCAAGCAGGCGCTGCTGGTGCTGCTCCGCACCGGCGAAAGCATTGAGATTGCGGCAGACGATTGACTTTTAGAAATGTAGGTGCTTATAATAAACAAAGTCCAAAAAACTGCGGAGGTATGTTTTGGCTACAAGAAAAAGAGTAAATCCAAAAGCCAATCGCAAAAAGCTCATCCGAGCCTTGCTGATTGTCATCATATTGCTGGTTGCCATTGCGTTTGTTTCTTATTTGGTGAATAAGGACAAGCCGGCCACCTCTGAAACCATCCTCATCAATGAGGTAATGGCCGGCAACAAACAGGCCGTGACGGATGAGGAGGGCAACTATTCCGACTGGATCGAGCTGTATAATCCCGGCACCACAGACGTGTCGCTGTCCGGCTGGGGCTTGTCCGACAGCAAGCTGGAGCAGGCCAAGTGGACCTTCCCGGATGTCAGCCTTCCGGCCGGCGGGTATATCGTTGTCTATTGCGACAAGCAGGACAAGCGCGAGGCTGACCAGCCGCTGCACGCCAATTTCGGCCTTTCCTCCTCCGGCGAGGATGTTGTGCTTACCAACAACCTCGGCGTCATCGTGGATTATACGACGTTTTCTCAAATGCCGTCCGATACCTCTATGGGGCGCGATCCCAAGGACAACAGTCAATGGATCAGCTTTGAAAAGGTAACGCCCGGCTATCCCAATACCGATGAGGGCTATGAGCAGTATCTGGCCAGCCGCAAGGTGGAATCTTCCCCGCTGCGCATCAGCGAGGTCATGAGCGCCAACGTCACGACCTTGACCGACGATTACGGCGCGTATTCCGACTATGTGGAAATTGAAAATACCAGCGACAGCGAAATCGACCTGTCCGGTTACGGGCTTTCCAACAAGCCAAACAAAACGATGAAGTGGCGGTTCCCGGACGGAACCAAGATCCCGGCGCACGGCTATTTGGTCGTATACTGCTCCGGCAAGGCCTATTCCAAGGATGGCAGCAACAATTACCTGCATACCAACTTCAGGCTCAGCAGCTACAAGGTGGAGGTCTCCCTTGCCAACAAGGCAGGCCAGATCCTCGATTCCGTCGAGGTGCCGGAGATGAAGAGCGACACCGTTTACCTGCGCGATCCTTCCGATAATTATGAGTGGACCACCTCGGCCAACCCCTCGCCCGGCTATCCCAACACATCGGAGGGGTTCCAAAAGTTCATCGAGGCCAACGGCAAGCCCACCAGCAGCGTCATCCTCAGCGAGGCCATGCCGTACAACGATAAATACGCACCCACCGGCGGTGCGTATTATGATTGGGTGGAGATCTACAACAGCGGCACAGAGGCTGTTTCCTTAAAGGGATGGGGATTGACGGACGATACGGAAAAGCCGCTGAAATGGAAGTTTCCGGATATTACGCTGGCGCCCGGGCAATACACCCTGGTCTACTGCTCCGGGCTGACGGATCTCGGCAGTATGCACGCGAATTTCCGCATTTCCGGTGCGGGTGAGGTCATCGGGCTGTTCAACGGCAAGGAAGAGCTGGTGGATCGGATCTATGTAAGCGATGTGCCTACCAACATGTCCGTTGGCCGCCAAAATGGCTCCGATGGATTTTTTTATTTTCAAACGCCCACGCCGTCTGCCGCCAACGCCGGCGGCGCCATCGGCTTTGCCGTAAAGCCCACCATCACCACGGAAGCCGGCTCGTACCGCGGGGCCCAGCAGGTGACCATGGAGGCCGGCGATGCAGACACCACCATCCATTACACCACCGATGGCTCTATCCCAACGGAATCCAGCCCTGTCTATACCGGGCCGATCACCGTGGAAAAAACCACGGCAGTGCGTGCGCGCGCCTTCAAAGAGGGGCTTTTGGGCAGCAAGACGGATTCCAAAACATTCTTGATCGATATTCCGCATACGCTGCCTGTGGTTTCGCTGATCACCGACCCGCCGAATCTGTTTGACCATGATTACGGCATCTATGTTGTGGGCAACGGCCAAAAGGTAGGCGACATCGAATATAAAAACGCCAACTTCCAAAAGGATTGGGAGCGAGAGGTGCACTTTGAGTATTTCGATGAAAACGGCAAGCAGGGCGTTTCTTTGGATGCCGGCATCCGTATCTTCGGCGCGTTTTCCCGATTCAAGGACCAAAAGGGATTTTCCATCCGCGCCAGGGAGCGCTACGGTTCCGCGACCATCGACTATCCCTTCTTTGAAACGCGGCCGTATACCTCTTATAAGTCCATCACGCTGCGCGCAGGCGCCCAAGACTGTACACAAAGCAAGATTCGTGATATTGTAATTACCGACTTGGTGCGCGAGACCACCACGCTGGATGTGGCTGCCTACAAGCAAAGCGTCGTGTATATCAACGGCCAGTATTGGGGCATCTATAATATTCGGGAAAAGATCAACAAATACATGCTGGCCCAGCACCATAACCTGAGCAACCCGGAAAACATCGACCTGATCGTGGGCGATGCGACTGCTCTGGTGGGCAGCACGGACAACTACAAGCAGATGATCAATTATGTCAGCAGCCATGAGGCGGACATCAATGACCCGGACGTGTACAAGACCATCACGGATTGGGTGGATGTGGAAAACTTTGCCGATTGGTGCATTGCTGAGATCTGGTCCAACAATACAGACCTTGGCAACATCAAATACTGGCGGGAAAAAACCCCGGACGGCAAATGGCGCTGGATTCTATACGATTTCTGCTGGGGCATGTACAATCCTGAGCAGGATGCGATGGCTCGGCTGACCAACCCGGCCGGCATGGGAGTAGGCAATGGCATCTCTACCGTCCTTTTGCGCACCCTGCTGAAAAACGATGAGTTTAAGGAGCTTTTCCTGACCCGGTTCGCTTACCATATGGAAAACACCTTTGCCACCGACCGCGTGCTGGCCAAGATCGACGAATGCGCCGGGATGATCGAGGATGAGATCGGGCGCGACAGGGAGCGCTGGGACAACGGCACGGCAGAATCCTGGCGCAACAGCCAGATTGCAAAGATGGAAAACTTTGCCAAGGTGCGCAATGAATACTGCCTGTACCATGTGAAACAGCATTTCGGCTTGTCGGATGACGAGATGATGCGCCGCTTCGGCAGCGTTGGTACCCAGCCGCCCAGCACGGGAAATTGAGAAAAGGAGGCGCAGGCCTTGGCCGGTAAATTTCGCCACGAGCTCAAATATTACATCAATACCGCTACGTATTATGTGCTGCGCCACAGGCTGTCCGCCCTGCTGTCTCTGGATGAAAACGCACGGGAGGAGACGGGCGATTACCACATCCGTTCCCTGTATTTTGACGACCGGGAGGATAGCAACCTTGTCACCAAGATCGCCGGCGAGGACAGCCGCGAAAAGTTTCGGGTTCGCATCTACAACATGGAGGACAGCGTCATCCGCCTGGAGCGCAAGATCAAAAAGGATCAGTATATCCTAAAGCACAGCTGCGGTCTGACGCGCAAGGAATTTGAGCTTTTGATGCAGGGGGAATGCTCGTTTTTGCTGCAAAAGGACAAGCTGCCCGCCGGGGCCGTGTACTTTTCCATGAAAAACAAGGGCCTGCATCCTGTCAAGGTCGTGGATTATGTGCGGGAAGCGTATGTACACCCCATCGAGGATGTACGCATCACGTTTGATAAGGATCTGCGCGCAGGGCAAAGCTTTGATATTTTTGATAAACAGATGTTCACCGTCCCCATGCTGGAAAAGGGGATGATGGTCCTGGAAATCAAATTCAATGAATTTCTGCCCGGGTATATCCGCCGGGCCTTGGATGGCATAGAAGCCACACGCAGCGCGATCAGCAAATATGCCATTTGCAGAAAATATGACCTTTAGAGCATAAAGGAGGACATTATGGGAGATTTTTTCAATAACCTGGTTGCCGGGCTGCAAAACGCCTTTTCCTTCGGCGACCTCAGCGTAGTGCGTATCCTGCTGACATTAGGGCTTGCCTTTTTGATCGGCATGTATATTTTTGCCATTTACCGCAAGACCTTCAGCGGCGTTATGTACTCGAAAAATTTCGGCGTTTCGCTGGTCATGCTTGCCATGATCACCTCATTTATCATTTTGCCGATCACCAGCAACCTGACGCTGTCCCTTGGTATGGTCGGCGCGTTGTCCATCGTGCGTTTCCGTACTGCGGTGAAGGACCCGATTGACACTGTCTATATGTTCTGGTCTATCGCCGTAGGCATTGCGCTGGGCGCAAAGTTTTTTCTGCCCGCCATCTTGGCTTCCGCTGTCATCGGCGTATTGATGCTGCTGTTATCCGGCATGCGGTTCCGCAGCACAATGCCCTATCTTTTGGTGCTTCGTTTCAACGAGAATGCTACCAACAATGTTTACGGCCTGCTCAAACGCCTCCCCGAAAGCCAGCTGAAAAGCAAAACGGTCGGCTCTGCCGGCGTAGAAATGACGCTGGAGATCCGTCTGCGTGAATCCGATTTGCAGGTTGTAGAGCGCTTTTTGGAGATCCCCGGCGTCTATGACGCCTCTATCATCAGCTATGGCGGTGACATCGTTGCTTAAAATCGTATATCTGGCGCACAGCGGGTTTGCGATTTTAACGGAAAAGGCAACCCTTGTCGTGGATTATTACAGCGATTCCTGTGTGGGGAATCGCTGTTTCTCTCACGGTGTCGTCGATGACGACCTTTTCTCCCGCCCCGGCCGGTTTTATGTGCTGAGCACCCATGGCCATGCCGATCATTTCAACCCCGTTATCCTGTCTTGGCGGGAAAAGCGCCGGGATGTCGTCTATTTATTTTCCCAGGATATCCTCGAATCCGGCCTGGCGCGCCCGCAAGACGCCCTTTTTCTGAGCCCCGGGCACACGTACAGCGATGAAACGCTGCAGCTTGCCGCCTTCGGTTCCACCGATCTTGGGGTCTCCTTTGCCCTGCGTTTGGATAAAAAAACCCTTTTTCATGCCGGCGATCTCAACAACTGGCACTGGAACGAGGAAGTGCCGCGCGAAGAGTCGGCCGGCTATGAAGCCGCCTTTCTGCATGAGCTTTCGCTGCTTGCCGCTGCTTATCCGCATTTTGATGCCGCGATGTTTCCTGTCGATCCCCGGCTGGGCCATGATTATATGCGCGGTGCACAGCAATTTGTCGATGCCATTGAGGTGGATCACTTTATCCCCATGCATTTTGGCGAACACTATGATAAGGCCAATGCCTTTGCCCCGTATGCGCACCATCATTTTTTCCCGATCCAGCATCGCGGCCAGGCTATGGTGCTGTGCGAATGAGCCGCGTATAAAATTGTGGCAGCAGGGCATCCTAATTTTGACTTTCCGTCCGGTTATGCTGGAAGGAATTGACAAGAGTCAGCGATTCGCAGTACGATGAGGTGCATAGAGGAAGGAGAAGTCCCGATTGAGACGTAAGCTATGGTTCGATTCTTTGAATATTTTTCTCCTATGCATCGCGCTGGTGTTGTTTTTCCTGCGTTCTACCTTTACGCTGCTGCTGGCCGGCGGCTGCATTGCCATCGCCTTGGTACGCTGTTTTTCCACAGATCCCAATGCGCGCAATCGTGAAAACGACCGCTTCCGCGGTGTTTGGGACCGTATGAAAATGCGTTCACAGGCCCAAAAAGCGCAGAAGGTACGCACAGTCAAGCCTCAGTATGCCAGCCGTCCCGGCGAAAGCAGCCTGGGCAAAGAGAAAAAAGCGGACGCCAAGACACAGCGCGCCAGGGCCAAAGAGGAGAAAAAGGCGCAAAAAGAAAAGAAACGCCAGCAAAAGAGCGATACGGAGCATGTATATTTCCATTGTCCTAAATGCGATCAGGAAATGCGCGCGCCCAAAGGGAAGGGCAAAATCTTGGTTACCTGCAAAAATTGCGGGGAAAAATTTGAAAAGAGAACTTAAAGCACTTGCACCTATGGAAGAAAGTGCTATAATAGGAATAGTTCCTAATAAATAAAGGAGGAAAGCATGATGAAAATGAGATGCACTGTCTGTGATTGGGTATATGAATTGCCGGAAGGCCAAACCGAATTGCCCGCAGATTTTGAATGCGAGCTGTGCGGGGCCGGCCCGGAAGCATTTGTCGTCGTTGAGGAATAAGCGAAAGGCTCCCTATGGGAGCTTTTCTTTATGCCTGCGGCCTCATTATCCACAACAGGAAGCAAAAAACGCTGTTTGTTTGTGGATAATCCATGGATAACAGCCAAGTTATCCATAATTTGAAAAAAATATAAATTTTTGAAAATTTATGCTTGACTTTATACTCCCGTCTTGGTAATATAGACAAGCGCCGTGAGGAACGGGGAATCCGGGAGGCACGGCAGAGCACCTAGAAAACTACATAGTGAATGAGAAGAAAAGAGCGAAAAGCCTAGCGAAAGTAAAGGAAGAGCCGAGGAAGAAACGAAGTTAAAGACCGAGGGAACTCGGTAAGAATTTTTAACAAGAGTTTGATCCTGGCTCAGGACGAACGCTGGCGGCGTGCCTAACACATGCAAGTCGAACGGGGTTGTACGAGGTGCTTGCACCATGTGCAACCTAGTGGCGGACGGGTGAGTAACGCGTGAGCAACCTGCCTTTCAGAGGGGGATAACGTCTTGAAAAGGACGCTAATACCGCATGATATTATGGAGCCACATGGCTCTATAATCAAAGGAGCAATCCGCTGAAAGATGGGCTCGCGTCCGATTAGGTAGTTGGCGGGATAACAGCCCACCAAGCCGACGATCGGTAGCCGGACTGAGAGGTTGAACGGCCACATTGGGACTGAGACACGGCCCAGACTCCTACGGGAGGCAGCAGTGAGGGATATTGGTCAATGGGGGAAACCCTGAACCAGCAACGCCGCGTGAGGGATGACGGCCTTCGGGTTGTAAACCTCTGTCCTCTGTGAAGATAATGACGGTAGCAGAGGAGGAAGCTCCGGCTAACTACGTGCCAGCAGCCGCGGTAATACGTAGGGAGC
>OFMJ01000560.1_pt1 | contig 37943 bp, 40 predicted proteins | sample 1541801 | NCBI WGS metagenome assembly OFMJ01 (sample SAMN04209234, study PRJEB22552) | human gut metagenome | biome: gut; material: feces | host: Homo sapiens | place: USA: Oklahoma
GGGTATTAAAAATAGCAAGAATTCCTTCTACTAATTCGTTTAATGCATTTGTATCCATAAGCTGTACCTCCTTCTAGTTTTATTATATCGTTCATTTTTTTCAACGTCAACGCATTTCGCAAAAGAGAAGTTTAGCTTGTATATTCGTAAAAATAGTAGCATCATTATTTTTATCATAACATTTGGGTATAAATAAGCTCATTATAATAGTTAAAGCAAAAGTAACCAATATAAAAATTGCCAAATCTTTTTTTCTCCTTGTTGGTTAGCACTTTATTGTCTTTCATATACTTTCCCCCGTAAATCAAAGTTAAATAAATTTCCTTCTTTAGTAAAATATATTATGATAATGATATAACATAGTCCAAAATAGTTTTCAATACTTTTTGTAATGGTTGTTAAAAGCATGGCATTCAAATTTTTTACCTTTACTCTCTATAGGAATTTCAACCATCATAAAAACACGAGCGCTCAATCCTTACAGATTTTACTCTCGTGTTTCACTCTTTCATAAAATAGCTTTATTCCATTATTTATTGCTCTTTTGGTTTTCTCCAAAGCCAGAGTACGGCAACAATTCCCATAAGATAAAGAATATTAATGAGTACAGTTGGATTATCTTGAAGCAGATATACAACAATCACAACAGATAACATAGCAAATAACATCTGAAAACCTATAAATATCCGTTTTTCTTTCAATTCTTTGGCCTGCTGTATCCTTCTCTCTTTCTCATCTTCCATGCGAAGGTATTCCATCAAATCCTCATCTCTGATTTTCGAAAGAATCCATTGTTCCCGAGAAAAGACTTCTGCTTTCTCCTTCACTTCCACTTTTCCTGCGGTTTCTTCTTTCACTTCATTTGCTTCTTCTGCTTTTGTTTCTTCCGTTTTTGTTTCTATCGCTTTTGAAAACTCCGGTATGGTTTCGTCTGTATTTTCTATCATTATCTTATCTTCTGTCATTTTTTCTTCCTCCATCACGACTGCTTTTCTTTTATGATAACAAGTTCCACAAAATAATGCAACAATGTCGTCAGGAATACAACTATACAGTTCGGGCATCTTCTATAACAAATTGTCCGAGATCATATACATACACTTCACCATCCGTTGCAGAATCTAAGAATTCCACTGTCTGCTCTAACCCTTCACTATATACTCTGGTCGTCATTACTTCTTCTCCATCATTGATAAAAATCTCGATAGCCGAAGTATCAGAAAAGACTCGTACGTTTCTAACGCTCTCAAGCTGAATGGTTCGGCTCCTTCTTCCATGTCCGCTTTTTCCCATTTTCAGAGCGAATACCTGTTTCCGGTAAATGAGCGTTACATCTTCACGAAGCCTAAGTTCCATCTCAGCACATGCATCTTCTCTTCTTATATATAATTCAAAGCAACTATCGGTTGTTTTCCATTGCCCAAAAGATTGGATCGTTGTCGCCTTCTTATTTTTTCTTAAATTTTTCATTTCTTCCAACGGCGCTTGTATCACTTTCCCATTTTGGAATGTCAGCACTCTTGGCATCGTCAGGGCATGAATCCATTCATAATCTACCGTCGCATCGTTGTCATACTCCGCGTCCGGAATTCCCATCCAGCCAATCAGAATCCTTCTCCCCTTTTCATCGAGAAATGTTTGTGCGGCATAAATATCAAATCCTTTATCCAATTCATGAAATTCTCCAAGCTTATATTTTTTCTCTTTGAAATCCATCTCTATTGGGAACCAGCCACACTGATACACATTCTGATAATTATGTCCTTCTTGCTCCAGGCCTTGCGGACAAGCCATGAGAATTTTCTGACCGGATAGTTCAAACAGGTCCGGGCATTCCCACATATAACCAAATTTTTCTTTTGGTTGAATTCTGTCAAAGTATGTCCAGGTTTCCAAATCTTCCGATTCAAATAAGAGTACACATCCTTTTGATTCCCGATCTCTTGCACCTTGCACCATATAGTATCTGCCGTCCTGCACAAATACTTTCGGATCACGCACATGCTTTGACATATCCGTTGGATAGTCCGTATTCGTCATAAGCAGTTGCTTTTTGCTGGCCTGCATTCCATCTATACTAGTCAGATGAATCGTGTTCTGTTCTCTTCCTTCCAGAATATAATCATATTCCTGATCCTGCAGTTTTACATTGCCTGTATAGAAGTAGTGAATTTTATCCTCCGCTACAAATGCAGATCCACTATACACACCATCTCTATCCCAATCGCAATCCGGAAACAGAAATGGATCATGCTCTTGAAAATATATCCAGTCTGTTGTCGTATAATGTCCCCAAAGTTTCGTTCCCCATCCTGCTAAAAATGGAGTGTACTGAAAATAAATATGATTGATTCCCCGGAATTGACACAGACCATTTGGATCGTTCATCCATCCGGTAGGCGGCATAAGATGAAAGTGTAGGCGATTTTCATCTTTTCCAACCGTTTCCCGCATATATTGGTAGCTCGGTTTTTTTTCTACATACTCTTCTTTGTTCATCATAATGTATAGTCTTCTATCCCTTCCACTTTTATCTTGTTTTCTTCCTTTTTCTCTGAAACCAGCATGATTACTTCCGAAGAGTACCCTTTTTTCTCAATGAAACTCTTGTCAAATTCCAGTAAAATATCTCCTGCTTTTACAGATTTTCCTTCTTCCGTTCGGATTGAAAATCCTTCTCCGTTTAAATTCACTGTATCAACACCACAATGAATCAAAATCCCTGTTCCATCCTCCAATTCAAGTCCGAGTGCATGACCTCCCGGGTATACAAAACCGATTTTACCATTACATGGTGCAGTTACTTTCACTAAATCATCCGATGGTTTCACCACCACACCGTTCCCAAGTATTTTTTTCGAGAAAGTCTGATCTGAGGATTCTGTAATCGGAAAAACTTCTCCCTTCACCGGCAGTTTCAATGTAATTTCTTCCTGTGTCTGGTTTACCGGTACTTCTTGTTCTTCCGTCATCTCTTTTGCCGGTGTAATCTGCTGCCGATCTGCCCCAATTTTTCCAAAGACGATCGTACAAATCGCTCCGATACTCAATGCGATCAGATGCGCAACAATGTAATTCAAATATCCATGATTTGCCGGATTTGCGATTGCAATTCCCGGAACAGCAGTTGTACCAAATCCAAACGCCGTCAGTTTTGAGAAATAAACATATGCGCCTGCCACAGCGCCTCCGATACATCCTCCGATCAAAGGATAGCGATATCTTAAGTTTACACCAAAGATTGCAGGCTCACTGATTCCAAATAGTGTTGAAAGAAAACTCGGAATACATAACTCTCTTGCTTTTAAATTTTTCCAGTTTACAGCAAGATATCCAAGAACAGCACCACCTTGTCCCATTAAAGCAACTGACATAAGTGGATTGATAAAGTTTGTACCTGTATCGGCAATAAGCTGCGCCTCAACAGCACCAATGATATGATGCAATCCTGTAATAACCACCAATTGCTGAATACCTGCGAACAATGCATAACCTACCGCACCCAGGTGATTGGTTCCCCACACCATTGCACCGGTAATTCCATTGGAGAGAATTCTTCCAACCGGTCCGATTACGGTGAATAAAAGTACAGTTGAAATAAAGACAGTTAACAATGGTGCAACCAAAAGTTTGATTACATCCGGTATCTTTTTACTAAAGAAAATGTCAAGTTTCGCAACAACATATCCCATCATAAGCGCGATAATGATTCCACCTTGGAATCCGACCAGTTCAATTTTCAATCCAAACAGATTGATGATCTCTGGTTTCACCAGTCCTTGTGCGGCCTGATATGCATTGGCAAGGGAGCCATCCAGCATAATTGCACCAACTACCATACCAAGTACCGGATTCCCGCCAAAACGTTTCGTAGCAGAATAGCATACCGCCATCGGTAAAATAGAGAAAATACCGTTTGAAGCAAGACTTACAAGCTTATTAATCGCATACAATGTATCGTATTTTTTTACAATTTCCAATCCGCCCAATACTCCAGTAAGCCCCATAAGGAGTGCTGCCGCCAAGAGAGCCGGCATAATACCGATGAATACATCCGACAAAGCTTTTACTACTGCTTGTACAGGATTTTGTTTCTTTGCACTTTCTGCCTTCAATTCTCCCAAAGACATATTTTCGGTATGTGTATATTTTGCAAACACCTCATACACATCATTCACAACACCCGCACCTAGAATAAGCTGCAATTGATTTCCGGCAACAAATGCACCTTTCACTTTATCGATATTTTCCAACTGTTCGATATTGACTTTCTCATTGTCTTTTAAGACAATTCGAAGCCTTGTCGCACAGTGTGCAGATCCTTGAATGTTATCCATACCGCCCACATTGTTTACAATTTCTTTCGAAATCTTCAAATACTCTTCTGATTTACTCATTTCTTACCTCCTGATTTTTGGAACCGGTTCCTTTTATACTTATTATATTTTCTAGATTTTGCAATGTCAACAAGGATAGGGCACAAATTATAATTTCGGAATCGGTTCCAAAAATCCATTTCCTTTTTTGTGTATTTTACACAAAAAGAGTTCAAAACGAACTCTTTTCAAATCTACCGATTCATTGCTTTTACACTTTCTCTTTCGATCAGACGATATGGAATAATCTGCACTTGACTCACCGGCTTTCTCTGAATCATTTGGATCATTGTCTCCGCACTGACTTCCCCGCAGCTTTTCCAATCAAAATCAACCGTAGAAAGAGGTGGCTGCAGCAGTTCACTCGTCTCATAATTTCCGAAACCGGTGACGTAAACCTGTTGCCCAATTTGAATATTCTTCTCCGTTAGCACCTTATAAACTCCTTCCGCTATTCTGTCTGTTGCACAGATGATTGCAGAGGGAAGTTCCCTTTCTTCCAAAATTCTTCTCATATTTTCTACTGCATCTTCGTAAAAAAAAGTAGTTTCCTCAAATGTAATCTTAGGAACATTGCAGGAATTCAGCCCATCCATAACACCTTGTTTTCTTTCTTTTCCAACAGCCGGATCTTCTTCCCCCACCCAAAGCATAAGTACATCCAAAGCTCCTTGTCTGCCTATATATTTTCCTATATCTACTCCCGCATTATAATCATCATATACCACTGAATTGCCATAAAGAAATCTTTGTCCCAGAAACAAGATTGGAATATCTGCCTCTTCTACGATTTTTCTATGACGGTCTGTAATTCCCGTTGAAAGCACCATCATTCCATCCACATTCATTCTTTTCAATCTTTCCATACATCTGGCTTCTTCTTCCAGGTCATTTCCAGTATGCATGATCATTGGTGTATAATTCTCTTTCTTTAAATATTCCACAATCACTTCCACAAGCCGCGGAGTTGTAACAGAGTTAAATCCAGGCACGATCAGTCCTATAATATGACTATTCTTTGCACTTAATCTGGCAAATACATTCGGTTCATAATGATTGTCTTCAATTACTTTTTTGATTTTCTGTGCAGTTTCATAGCGCACACTCCCGCCATTCAAATACCTGGAAACTGTACTTTTCGCTACTCCTGATAGGTGTGCAATATCATTGATCGTCAATTTCTTCTCCATCTTTCTCTAATCCTTTTGTATTAATATTTGCTCCTATTATACACAGTTTTGTCAAGTTATTCAAATAAAGGTCATGATACGCGCAACAAAAAATGCCGCAAACCTATGGCCTACAGCATTTCCTGTTGAAAATTTTATTAGAGATTTTATTATGAGTCCTGTTACTGATTTTATAAAGTTCTATTCTGCCAAGGAAGCTCCTAGCGCCTTACAATTGGCTATGCCTTCCTCATCTGGTGTTTCATTGCAGATCACACTGTCGCACACTAAGTTCACACTTGCTTCTTTGCATGCATCTTCCCAACTTCTCATCCATGCACCATCACCCCATCCGTAAGAACCGAATAAGGCAACTTTTTTCCCTGAAAGCTCCGGTTTACAAGCTTCAAACAGTGGTTCAAATTCCGTTTCTTCTAACACTTCATCACCCATTGCCGGGCATCCAAATGCAATCGTACCGAAATCACTCAGCATTTCCGGCGCAAATTCACTGCTCGTATACAACTGTCCATCTGCACCACTTTCTTGGATTCCTTGCAGGACAGCTTGAGCCATTGCTTCTGTATTTCCTGTGCCGCTCCAATACACAACTGCTATCTTGTTCATGTCGTTCCTCCTTGTGTCTGTATTGTAATTTATGTCAAGCAGCTACAATCAGCTTCTTAACACTCCTTCCCTGTTCCCATAAGCGACTGTATATGTCTGTACATTTCTTATAGCGACGAAAGGTTTTCACTGCTTCTTCTTTATTCCCATATACTTTCCAAAATCCCATATAGACAAAATTCTGTCCCGTATTACGAATAAATCCTGTCACATCTTCTAACGGATACCCAAGAAACACTCCAATCTCATGGGGAAAATCTTCTTGGGATTCTAGACGGCTTTTCAATATTTCAATTGCTTCATGACAGTTGCCGCACTCATATCCATATCCGTTAAGAAAATTCAAGATTTGAAAATCTTTCAGTACACGTTCCAAATCCGGAACTCTACAGACATAAATCAATGCCTTCTGGTTCCTTTTCCGGAGTATCGTCAAATAAAGTCCTTTTTCGTTCATTTCTTCATTCCAATATTGAATGTTTTCCGACAGCTCTTCTTCTGATAGATACGTGTAATTAAATAAACTGGCCGGCTTTAATGATGCAAGCGTGGGAGCGCAATGCATAATCAGAAATTTCTCGAAATCCTTCATTTTATTTCCTCCGCAAAAGTATTTAAGTTAGTTATTTCTAACTTATGAAGTTAGTATATTCTAACCTAAATAAAAAGTCAAGTACTTTCTTTACTTTTTTTCGATTATATTTAAAGATTGTTCCATACTTCTTCTAAATCTGTATCTGCTTCAATTTCTTCTATAATCCGCTTACTGTCCACTGTAGCAATCTTTTCTCCACTTTGATCCATGGCAATAAAAACAACAAGCAATACAACCGCAAGAAAAACTCGAAATCCAATTCCTGCTGCTTCAGACTCATTTTCTTCACTTCCATAGATACTTGTATATGCGGCACTATATCTCGGGTGCACTGCCGGATTAACATTAGAATTGCTGTATTTCTTTCTTGTCTGCTCTAACAGCTCTTTTCTTCTCTTTTCTGTTTCGTTCATAATCTTTCCCCTCCGTTCACAATGTATGTTTTTCATAAATAGGGTTGTAAAAGATTTTCCTATACATGAAAAGGACATATATTCTATTACGAATATATGCCCTTTCATTCCATAATATGAAATTCCGTTTCACCATTTTTCATTTCTACCTATCTGCAAGTTCCTGAATTACATCCTCCCACGTAACGCCCCGTTCTGCCATAAGAACCATAGCATGATATAAGAAATCTGCAATTTCATACTTGACTTCATCCGGATTTGGATTTTTAGCTGCTATTACGATTTCCGTTGCTCCTTCTCCTATTTTTTTTAGAATTTTATCAATCCCTTTATCTAACAGGTAATTTGTATATGACCCTTCTTTGGGGTTCTTCTTTCTGTCCAAAATCGTTTCATAAACACATTCCAATACTCCAAGCAGATTTTCGTCTCTGAAATCCATTTCAAAAAGGGGTGTGCGAAAACATGACGCACTTTCTGCCGCTCTGCAGGCATTGCCCGCCTGTTTTACTTTTGCAAGCAATGTGGATTTGTCGCAATCCACATTTAAAGCCTTAATGTATTGATACTCTCCGGACACTTCTCCTTTTACCCACATTTCGTTTTTGTCTCGATTGTAATATGTCATTTTCCCGGTACGGATTGTATTTTCAAATGCTTCTTCATCCATGTAAGAAAACATCAATACTTCCCCCGTCTTATAATCCTGTGTAATAACTGATATCAATCCATTTTCGTCTTTCTTAAATTCTGAAAATGGCATGAGACTTTCAAAAGAAGACATCTTAATATCTTCCCGCATACATTTTTCTTTAAATGCAGCAAAATCCATATCCATCTGGTTCACATAGTAACCAGAAAGTCCTTTTACCCCCGGACATTTCAGAATTTTCAGAAGTTCTTCTTCCTCCTCTGTATTTGTCACGATCACACAAGGAATGTCTGTCACATTCATAACTGAATTAAGATCCAGACGATGCATAAATATCAGACTGCTTGCGTACTCTTCAATCAATCTCTGTTGTTTAAAAAGAGTATCAAAATCATTCAAAGATACCGCAATACTTTCTTTTCCAAATCTTTTGGATACTTCAACAAGAAACTCCGGCATTTCAGCTTTGGAAAGATTGATCAGCACTCTCTTTGCTCCGGCATAAAGAATCTTTTTGACATCATCCTGATTTTTGATATTCCCACCGGCGGTCATCGGAATATGGATTTCCCGATTCATCTTCTTCATAGTCTGAATAGATGCTTCATGTTCTTCATCCGTAGATGACAGATCAAACACAATCAATTCATCCGCTCCACGGTCATTGTAGTACTTCGCAAGCTCTACAGGATCTTCCGCGATTATTTCCGTATCGCGGAACCATTTTACTGCGTTCCCCTTATCAATAAAAATGCAGGGAATTAATCTTTTATAACTCATGTTCCAATTCTCCTGTTCTTTTAATCATCTCTGAGGTTCAAATCTTTCTGCAGCATATCTAGATAAGGCACATAGATTCCTTTCGAAAGCTCCATAAAGAAACGATCATCCAGTTCATCAAAACGGAAACTTTTTCTTCCACCTTTTTTCGCCCGTTCCCAAAACACATTCAGTTCCTGAATCCGCATATAATACAGCACATTTCTTGCGCTGTAGTGAATTAGCAGAAACGAAATGCCTCCTTGCTTTTCAAAATGGTTCATGAACTCTACCTGATGTTCATGAATATTCTGTAAAGGGAAGGTATTTGCACTGCACTCTTTCGCATCAAAGCATACCGGAATCCCCTGCACTGCTCCAATATAGTCCACAGTACTTTGCTGGTCAAAATACGCCAGCGTAATATGTCTGTGTTCTTTATCAATCCGTACAGGTGTAATCGGTGTCGGTATTTTTTGAATCAAAGCAAGACCCTTCTCCAAATATCTTTCATTTGTCCGGTTTATCAAATCCTCTAAGGTAGATCCTCTTAGCCCTCTTGAACTCCACGTACTCATTCCTTTATACTTTCTCTTTCTAATATATCACTAAATTTTTTCGGAAGAGGTGCGGTAAACACTTTCCCCGAAATTTGTTCCAATCCTTTCATATGCTCCGGCATAGAAAGACGATATGCGTGAAGAAGTTGCGACCCTAATTGATACTGCTCTTTATAATATTGATTTACTTTCCTGTCTCCATACTTATGATCCCCTACAATGGGATGTCCTACGGATGCCAGATGGGCACGGATCTGATGGGTTCTTCCGGTGATCAAATGCACCTCCAGAAGTGTTCCGTGATTCAATCTTCGCAACGGACGGTATTCTGTCTCAATCGGCTGGCTCTCAGGAAGTGCGTTCTCATGGATCATTACCCTGTTGGTCGATTCATCTTTTACAAGATATCCCTTGATATGTTGTGTTTCCTTCACGTCACCTTCTACAATACACTGATAAAATTTCTTCATACTTCTTTCTCGGAACATCTCGGCCATTTTCTGCAGACCGATCAGGCTCTTCCCGCATACCAAAATCCCACTTGTATTACGGTCAAGACGATTACAGATAGAAGGCTTAAAACTCCTCAATTCTTCTTCCGTAATCTGCCCGCTTTCCAAAAGATAAGTAATCAGATATTCCACTACGGATACATCGTTTGCCTCTGCCTTCTGCGAAAGCATTCCTGCGGGTTTATTGATGATAAGAATATCCGGATCCTCATATAAAATATCCAATGTTCCTTTCGTTTTCCGGATAATAGATTTCGAAAATTTGTCGATAGTTTCATCCGAAAGGAAGAGCTTTACTGAATCTCCACAGACGAGTTTTTCACTTCCTGTTGCCTTCTTTCCATTCAAGACAATATTTTTTTTTCGAAGCATTTTATAAAGAAAACTTTTTGGTGCCTCATTCAGATATTTTGCCAAAAGCTTATCCAGACGCTGTCCTGCTTCATTTGCTGTTACTTTGATTTCCTGCATCTTTTTCCCCTTTACATAGAAAGAGTGAGAATCACATCTCTCATACCTTCCTCATGTTTCTTGTTGTCTCTATCCTTCTCCGCCAATACGTTCATACTTTCCACCCGGTTGATATATGCTTTGTAGTCCTGAAATATTTTTACAGATATTTTCTCATAGTAATTATTCGCAAGTGTTTTTCGAATGTATTGCTCGGTATAAGCAGTTTCTATTTTTTTACTTTCTGTATAACCACATATCGTATTACCGGATATGATCAAACTGCCTATCGGCATAACATGTTCATAACTTGTAATGATCATGTCATATGCTTTCGTCAAACGAGATCCTTTTTCTTCAATTTCTTTTACCTTTTCCTCTTCCAGCGATTTTCGCGGCGCCAGCATGATAATCCCCACAAGCGCTTTGGATGCCGGAAGACAGCCAAGGACAGCCACCAAAGTCAACAGATTCAATCTTGTTTTTGTAGTAACATACCCGGTCACAAAAAGAGCGGCCACGATTCCGAATTCCAATATGGTTTTCATCAGTTCCTTTTTCTTCTTCTGATAAAGATACCCTGCGCTTCCTTTTGTCACTTTCATTTATGATCGTTCTCCTTTATCTGCTCTTCTTTTTGTGTACATTCCGGATTGCCTTTTTCTTCTTCGGCTTTCCTTCCTTTGCTTTGCTGTCCTTTGACTTTGCATCCCATCCGTAACCATTCTTCGGCTTCCCGTTCCCTGTATTTCTCGGTCGAATGAGGCATTTCTTATCAAATCCAACAAGATCCATTCGATCTGCTTTCTTCAGCGCTTCCAGCACAAGATCATAATTTTTCGGATTCCGGTACTGGATCAATGCTCTCTGCATAGCCTTTTCATGCGGATTTATCGGAACATACACAGGTTCCATCGTTCTTGGATCTACTCCCGTATAATACATACAAGTGGAAATGGTAGACGGTGTAGGATAAAAATCCTGCACCTGTTCCGGCATATATCCAAGATCCCGCAAATATTCTGCAAGCTCTACTGCCTCCTTCATAGTAGATCCAGGATGCGAAGACATCAAATATGGAACAAGAAACTGATTCTTTCCTAACTGCTCATTAATCCGTTTATATTTCCTACAAAATTCTTGATAGACCCCATTTTCCGGTTTTCCCATTTTGGAAAGCACCGCATCGGATACATGTTCCGGAGCAACTTTCAGTTGTCCGCTCACATGATATTCGCACAGTTCTTTGAAAAATGTATCATCCCGATCTGCGAGAAGATAATCAAAACGAATCCCTGAACGAATGAACACTTTCTTTACATTTGGGAGTTCCCGCAATTTTCTCAATAATTTTAAATAATCTTTATGATCTGCAATGAGATTCTTACACGGTTTCGGGAATAGGCACTGCTTGTATTTACATGCACCGTGGGTTAACTGTTTTTCACATGCCGGCGCACGGAAATTAGCAGTAGGTCCACCCACATCATGAATGTATCCTTTGAACTCTTTATCCCATATGAATTTCTTCGCTTCTTCAATTAAGGACTCATGGCTTCTTGTCTGAATAATCCGTCCCTGATGAAACGTAAGAGCACAGAAACTGCACGCACCGAAACATCCCCGATTGCTGATCAGGCTGTATTTCACTTCCTCGATTGCAGGTACACCTCCCGCTTCTTCGTAAGACGGATGATAAGTTCTCATATAAGGATAACTATATACCCGGTCCATCTCCGACTGACTCAGCGGTTTAGACGGTGGGTTCTGCACGACATATAAATGATCGGAATATGGTTCTACAAGTCGTTTTGCGGTAAATGGATCTGTATTACAATATTGTGTATAGAAACTTTTTGCATAATTTAATTTATCAGCCTTTAAATCTGAATAAGATTCCAAAATGATAGCATCATAAACACTGTCCAGGTTCTTGACTTTGCAGACCGTTCCATCAATATATGTGATGTCTGAAACTTCAATTCCTGCGTTAAGTGCATCTGCAATCTCTACAATAGAACGTTCTCCCATCCCATATGATATAATGTCGGCTCCGGAATCCAGAAGAATGGAACGCTTCAGATGATTACTCCAATAATCATAATGTGCCAGTCTTCGAAGGCTGGCTTCAATTCCGCCCAAGATAATCGGCGTCTTCTTATATACCTGGCGAATCAGATTGCTATATACGACTGCTGCATAATCCGGACGTTTGCCCATCACGCCTCCCGGTGTATAGGCATCCGCTTTTCTTCGTTTCTTCGACACAGAATAATGATTTACCATAGAATCCATATTCCCGCTTGAAACAAGAAATCCAAGTCTTGGTTCTCCAAACACGGTAATACTCTCTTTGTTTTTCCAATCCGGCTGACAGATCATTCCAATCTTATAACCATTTGCTTCCAGAACTCTTGTAATAATCGCATGTCCAAAAGATGGGTGATCCACATAAGCATCACCGGACACATAGACAAAATCTACCTGTTCCCATCCTCTTTCCAGCATTTCTTCTCTTGTAATCGGTAAAAATCCTTGCTGCATTTATAGCACCTCATAGTTTTTTGTTTTGATATCGTCATAATCCTGAATATAATAATCTGCAAGTTCCCGTTTCTTTTCCCTTTGGTGTTCCGAAAATGTATCCTCTACCGCACAGACTTTCATTCCTGCATTTTTTCCTGCAAGAATTCCCATGGGAACATCTTCAAATACAAGACAATCTTTGGGTTGCACCTGAAGTTCCGAAGCCACTTTCAGATATACATCCGGTGCTGGTTTCCCCACTTTGACATCACAGGACGTCCAAATCGTATCGAAATACTTCCTGATTCCATTGGACTCCAAAAGTCCTTCGGCCAGCACACGACTGTTACTTGTAGCCATTCCGGTTCGTATCCCCCGATTGTTTAACTCCGCGAGAAATTCCCGGACACCCTTCTTCAGTGGGACTTCATGACAGTATTTCTCTTCCGCCATGGCAATCCATTCCCTTTTCAGATCCTCCAGACTTAATGTGATTTCCGGAAATGTATCCAAAAAATGTTGTGCCGTCTCTGTGAAACTCATGCCTTCCATCACGGCATAAAAGTTCTCCGGCACTGTCAAATTGTATTTTTCTATATAATCATGATCTACCGACGTCCATACCCACATGGAATCCACAAGGGTTCCGTCCAGATCAAAAATAACTGCTTTCACATTCTCTAACATAATTTTTTTACCTCATTTACTTCAAGCGGTCTATATTCTCCCGGCTTTAATGACGGATCTAATACAAGGGTTCCCATGGAAAGCCTTTTCAAATAAATAACTTCCATTCCGACAGCATGGAACATCCGCTTTACCTGATGAAATTTTCCTTCTTGAATGGTAAGCTCAATCTCTGATTTTTCGTCCGCTTTTAGAATATGCAATTTAGAAGGCTTTGCAAATTCATCCCTGCCGATATTAAGCCCTTCACTGAATTTTCTAACAGTCTCTTCTGTCACTCTTCCCTGTATTTTCGCATAATACACTTTATCTACATGCTTATTCGGTGCCAGAAGACGGTGCGCAGTTTCCCCGTCATTTGTGATCAGAAGAAGACCTTCTGTATCTTTATCCAGTCGCCCTACCGGGAATAGATCCTTTTGCCTCCTACTTTCAATCAATTCCACAACTGTTTTGTCGTGATTGTCTACCGTTGCCGACACCACTCCCTGCGGTTTATTCAACATGTAGTACTCAAATTTTTCATATCCGATTTTTCTGCCATTTATGCAGACGGTCTGGCATGTCTCGTCTACCTTCTCTTCAGGCTTCTTTGCAGGAACTCCATCAACAGTAACCATTCCTTGCCGGATATATTTCTTCACTTCCGAACGGGTTCCTTCTCCCATCTCAGACAAATATTTATCAAGTCTCATCATTATGATTGTAGTCTCCATCCCGGCAGATATTTATTCTTCAATGTGCCGTTGGAAAGTTTCCCCCATCCGAGCGGATACTCCTCTACACAGATCAACTGCCATCCTTTTTCCTTAGATGAAACAAGATCATCTACTTCTATCGTTTCACCCTTTAAATATTTTGCCACTCTTTCATCTTCCACCGAAAGAGAAATCGTATGCGCATATTCCTCCTTCTTCAGGCACATGGCAAATGCCTGACTTGGTTCAAACCGATTTTTCTTCACATCTCCAAGATACAATCCCGTACGCAGGAAACGGATTCCTTTTACATCCGGCAGATTTTCCGGCATATAATATACACGCTCTGTATGGATTTCCAGACGATGGAAATCCACGTCCCAGTTTACATCTTTGAAAAATGTTTCCAGTTCTTCCGGAACTTTCTTCCCACGTTTTGGCTTAATTTTCACAGATGCTTCTTCCTGCTTTTCACCTTTTTGCAAAAGCGCAAGAAAATGTCCTTCTCCATGCATTTTATGCGGGAAAATTCGGACTGTTTTTTTGAACTCTTCTGATTTTGATGCTGTCACTTCCGGCATTCCTTCTGCAAATCCCTCATATGATTCCATTTCTTTGATGACAAATTCCGGATACTGTTCCAGCAAGTATTCTATCGTTCCTTCATTTTCCTCCGGATCAAACGTACAAGTAGAATAAAGAATCATACCGCCCGGTTTTAGCATTCTAGCAGCCTGGGTTACAATGCTCCTTTGAATTTTTGCAAAAAACTCCGGCCCGTGTTCTTCCCACGCCTTCACCATCTTCTTATCTTTGCGGAACATCCCTTCTCCGGAACATGGCGCATCAATGAGAATTTTATCAAAATATTCCTGAAAATAATTTTCAATCTTCCCCGGTTCTTCACTTAGCACAAGTACATTCCCAATCCCGAACACTTCAATATTCTTAAGCAGTCCCTTTGCTCTGGAGTTGCTGATGTCATTGGCAATCAGCACACCTTCATTCTTTAATTTTGCTCCAAGCTCCGTAGCTTTACCGCCCGGTGCTGCACATACGTCCAACACTTTATCTCCCGGTTCCACAGGAAGACGATTCGCCGGTGTCATAGCGCTTGGTTCCTGCAAGTAATACAATCCGGCAAAATAATAGGGATGCTTGGCTGGCTGTACTTTCTCCCCATCATAGTAAAAACCGTTCTCAATCCACGGAATCGGTTGAATATCAAAAGGGCAAATCTCTTTAAATTTTTCCACTGTAATCTTTTTTGTATTAACACGAAGCCCGTAAAATCTTGGTTCTTCGTAACATTTTATATAATCTGAGAATTCCTCTCCCAGAAGTTTTTTCATCTTTTCCTCAAAGGCAATTGGTAAATTCATCTCATAGTCCTCCACATTGCCTTTTATTATAGCATATCTTCTTTTGTTGCACTAGGAGAATGTGTATTTTAACTTATGTTTTTCCAGATATCTTAATATCCAGTAAGGATTGATACTGATTTCTTTCCCATTTTCCTGCAGATATATTCCTACATGAAGGTGCACCGGAAACTGCCCCGTCGTTCCTTCTTTGCCGTACCCACTGTCTCCCATATATCCAAGCAAGTCACCCGCTTTCACCTCGTCTCCTATCTCTACCTGTCCATAAGAAGACAAATGTGCATAATAGAAATATCCGCCTCCCGGCGCTGTAATTCCGATTCTCCATCCACCTTTTGGAAGCCAGCCTTTGCTTGTCACAATACCGTCTGTCATACTAAGAACTGGATAGATATCTCTTCGATTCTTTGAAGCCATAATATCCGTTCCTTCGTGTCCCCTTTTCCCGCCATATGTTCTTTCATTCATCCAACTGTCACTGTACCTCACACGAAGTGAAGAATCCAAAGAAGATTCCGGCACTGGAAAGTATTGCAGATCATTCCAAATTGCATAACATGCTTTCTGATAAGGAACCCATTCCTTTTTTACCGCCCACTTATCGTGTATCCTGTCCATCTCAGCTTTTGAATCAGTCTGCGAAAAAGGAAGATAAGAAAACTTACTTTCCAGCAGATAGAGCCCGGCATACAAGCCAGGATTTTCTGATTCTTCTATCATTTTCAACACACGCTCATTCATAATATGATCCCGAAATCCTTGTGTTGAAACCATATGTTTATGGAGCCTTGAAAGTTCTCCCTTTTCGTATATTTTCTGCATGCCAAGAACATCAAAAAAAGAAAATAGTAATACAAGAAGGAGCAGATTGCCTTTTAATTTCCTTTTCATAGAAAACTCCTTTTTGTATTACTATATGTTTTATTCTTTCTTCTTAATTCTCATTCTGAATCAGAAAATTATTTACAATTTTTTAATACAGCTTTTAAGTATTCCCACATACGTCCTACAGACTCTATGTTCAGATACTCATTTACAGAGTGAACGTGTCCCATAGCCGGTCCAAAAGATACACTATCAAGTCCCTCTAATTTGCCCGCGAAAAGTCCACATTCCAAACCTGCGTGAATAGTAGCTACCTCAGGTTCATGTCCAAATAAATCAGCATATGTATCAATCATAATCGGACGAAGTTTAGAATCCTGTTTGAATACCCATGCCGGATATTCTGCTTCTACAGATGCAGTTCCGCCAAGATATTCTGCCCACATAGCAAGTACAACTTTCATGTTGTCTTTCTTGCTCTGTACAGAACTTCTTACACGGAAATCCGCCCATACAGAATCTTCTCTCGTAGAAACGATACCAAGGTTCAAGGAAGTCTCTACAAGACCTTCAATATCACGGCTATTGCACTGTACACCATCCGGCGTTGCTGTCACAAAGAATGTGATTTTCTTAGTGCTTTCTTTTGTCATTGCATTTACTGTCTGGTCGTCCTCTGTTGAAACAACAAATGTAAGATCCGGCTCATCTTTACCAAATTCAACTTTTAAGTCTGCCTCATATGCTTCGATCACTTCAAGAGCTTTCTTTGCACAGTTCGGGCAATTCACAACAAGTTTGGCTGTTGCAGACTGCGCGATAACATTTGGTTTTGAACCGCCGTTGATCTCAACCAATGCATAATCTACTTCTTTTGCCGCTAAAGTCATCAAAAGTCTTCCCATCAGCTTATTGGCATTTCCGCGTTGTGTATGGATCTCAATACCAGAATGTCCACCTTTTAATCCTTTTATATTCACAGTTATGACTGTTCCTGTTTTTTCTTCTCTCTCAACCGGAACTGTTACCGGATTCTCGTATCCTCCTTCGCACCCTACAATCAATTTTCCTTCTTCTTCTGAATCAATATTGATCAGCATACGTCCCTTTAATACAGACAGATCGATCGCATTGGCTCCGCCCATACCTTCTTCTTCATCCGTTGTAAAGACCGCTTCAATTGGAGGATGTTCTAAATCATTGCTTGCAAGTACCGCCATGGCATATGCGATGGCAATTCCATCATCTCCACCAAGTGATGTATCTTTTGCACGGATATTACCGTCTTCTACATAAAGTTCCAAAGGATCATTTTTGAAATCATGTGCAGAATCATGTGTCTTCTCACAAACCATATCCAAGTGTCCTTGAATGATAACCGGATCGCTGTTCTCATATCCTGGTGTTCCATCCTTCTTAATGATTACATTGTAGGCCTCATCCTGAATGTATTCAAGCCCAAGGCTCTTTGCAAATTCCACACAGTAATCACTGACTCTCTTGCAATCATATGTTCCATGTGGGATCTTTGTCAGCTCTTCAAAATAATGCAATACACTTTTTGGTTCATAATTTTCTAATGCCATTTTCATTCCCTCTCTTAGTTAAAAAAATTCTATCTATATTGTTGCACATTGAACATAAAAAATCAAGTATTATCATATAACTTTCAATAGATTATACAAAGAAAAGGAATCCGTTATGAAAAGAAAAATCATGCCGCTTTCTCTGATACTGCTTTTTTCCTTTATGCTTCTGAAACCGAAAGAAACATTTGACGGCGCCAGTGAAGGACTTTTGTTATGGTTTCAAATTGTCCTTCCAACGTTGCTTCCCTTTATCATTATCACAAATCTATTGGTATCCACGAATACAATGCAATATATTACCAAGCTCCTGTCTCCTGTTCTATCACCGCTGTTTCAGACAAGTCCGGCAGGAACCTTTGCTGTGCTCAGCGGTTTCCTCTGCGGCTACCCTATGGGCGCAAAGGTAACAGCCGATTTGTTGAGAGCAAATAAAATCGATCGAAATGAAGCCTGCTATCTGCTTTCCTTTTGTAACAATACAAGCCCTATGTTCATTATGAACTATGCAGTGATCAAGAAATTAGGAAAAGAAGAATTCATACTTCCTTCCTTTTGTATCCTTTTTCTCTCTCCTATCCTTTTAAGTTTTTTATCCCGAAAAATTTACAACAGAAACAGCGCTTTCAGAAAAGGGAAAACTTATACCTCCGGATTCCCTGTACATTTTGATTTCGAACTTCTTGATGATACGATCATGAATGGATTTGAAACCATCACAAAAGTAGGTGGATATATCATTCTTTTTTCGATCTTTCTTACTCTTTTGAAAGAACTTCCTGTCCATCTGCCTTTCTGGGATCTGATTCTTCTCCCTTCCTTCGAGGTGACAAACGGGATCTCTATGCTTGCGGCATCGGACATTTTATTCTCAGTGCGATTTGTTCTTGTAATGGCACTTATTTCTTTCGGCGGAATATGTTCCGTGGCACAGACACAATGTATGCTTTACGGAACCGGGATTTCTATCGTTCCATACATAATAGAAAAGCTGATTACGGCAATCGTAACCAGCTTATTCGCTATTTGCTATATAAAATTGATCTGATGTTATACCTGATCGTTACCAACTTCAGCCTGTACTCCTCTGTCTGATTTGTCAGGAACCTGAAGTTCTGCACGATTTGTACGAACAACTTCATAGCACTCTCGAAGAGAATTTACAAGACCGTCATACTTGGTTGTGTAGCTATCCAGTGTATGACCGATAATATTCTCTGCGTTCGCAAGAATATCATTCGCATATTGAATGGCTCCGATACGAATATCATTCGCATCACTTGTTGCATTATCCAAAATCTCCTGTGCCTGTTCTGTAGCTGTCATAACTACTTCATTTGCCTGTGCATAAGCCTGCTGCATGATTTCATGTTCGCTTACAAGTTCGTTCGTATGAATCTGTGCTTCCTCAAGCATACTGTCAGCTTTCGCCTGGGCATCAGCAAGAATTGCATCTTTATTTGCAATGATTTTCTGGTAACGTTTGATCTCGTCCGGTGTCTTCATGCGAAGTTCACGAAGTAACTCATCCATCTGTTCTTTGTTCACAATAATTTTTGTAGTAGAAAGTGGCTGAAACTTACAGCTATCGATATACTCCTCAATTTCTTCAATAATCTGTTCAATACGGCTACTCATGGGTAATACTCTCCTTTTTATTCTTAATTTCCATTTTTTGCTTTATATTCTCAATAACAACCGGAGGGACGAACTGTGAAATATCTCCTCCGAAAGTGGCAATCTCTTTCACTGTAGTAGAACTCAAAAATGAATACTCAAGACTGGTTGTCAAAAACATAGTCTCTATGTCCGGTGCCAGCTTATGATTGGTCTGTGACATCTGAAGTTCATATTCAAAATCCGTAATTGCGCGAAGCCCACGAATTACAAGCTTCGCATCCATCTTCTTTACAAAATCAATCAATAAGCCTTCAAACGGAATAATCTGTACATTTTCCAGTTCTTTTGTCGCCTCTTTTAACATTCTAACACGTTCTTTCACAGAAAACAACGGAGTTTTTGCATTATTATTCAATACTCCGACAATTAATTCATCCACAATGTTGCTGGAACGTCTGATGATATCCATATGTCCCAATGTAACAGGGTCAAAGCTTCCCGGATAAATCGCTCTTAGCATACTTCCTCTCCTCGCTCTCTTTCTATAAATATATGCTTATTTGTCTTATATTCTTTTGTCTTGATCTCTGCAAATCCAAAATCAGACAAATATGTGAAATCCGTTTCTTTTGAAGCTTCTACGATAATCACAGTATCCCGATGAATAAGGTCTGACTCTGACAAGTAAAGAAGCGCCTCTTTTTCCAGCTTCTTATTATATGGCGGGTCCATAAATATATAGTCAAAGCACATGGTCCCCTCTAACCTATGGAGGGCTGTAAATACATCCATTTGCAGTACCTCTGCCTGTGTATCAAGCTTTGTAACTTTCAAATTCTCCCGAATGCATTCCATAGCCTTCGGATTCTTCTCCACAAAAACCGCTTCCTTAGCGCCCCGGCTAAGAGCCTCGATTCCGATTCCGCCACTTCCGGCAAACAGATCCAGAAATGTACAATCACAAAGGTATGGTGAGATCATATTAAACAATGTTTCTTTGATCCGGTCTGTAGTTGGTCTTGTCTCAAATCCTTCTAAAGTCCTTAATTGTAACCGTTTTGCACTTCCACCGATCACTCTCATACATTTCCCTCCCTGTGTCACATCTTTTTCTTGTTTATTATAAATATTTGTCCATTAAATGTCAAATACTGCTGAAAATATTCATAAAAACTTAACAACCCTGTTTTTTACAGCCGCTCTAAACATACTTTTGCTTCCCGAATCCTATTTTCACTCGTCCTCCATATTTCATATTCACTCATGGAAGACAATCCCATACTTACTTTCGAATTTCTATATTCCATTTGGCTCGGTACTGATATTTTACCGGACATATGATATGATGTAGCCTTCGTTTCGCAATAAATCCGTTCTATTACGGCGGAATCCACACCTCCTCCAACAAGAATTTCTATCCCCCCTTTACTCTTTTTGACTAGCTGAGCCAAAAGCTCCATTCCATCTATTGCACAGTTTTTTTGTCCGGATGTCAATATTGTAGTAACTCCAAGTTTTTTTGCCTCTTCCATTGTCTGTAGAGGATCCTTGCACATATCAAATGCTCTGTGCAATGTTACTTTCATGTCTGCAGCTTCTTCCATCAACTCTTTCATCTGGTGTATATTCAAGCTTCCATCTGGTGCAAGACTTCCTATTACAATTCCGTCTGCTCCTAAACGTCGAAACATTTTTACTTCTTCCTTTAATATTTCATGCTCATACTGTGTATAGCAAAAGTCACCAAATCTCGGTCTTAATAGTACCCGGATCGGAAGGTTCGTAGCTTCTTTCACTTTCTGGAACAATGCTTTTGTAGGGGTGATACCTCCTATCACCAATCCACTGCACAATTCTATTCTATCGGCTCCTCCTGCTTCAGCTGCCAATGCCGACTCCACAGAATCCACACAACACTCTAAAATATTTTTCATACCGTCAACCTCTTTTCTACAACAGAATAAGGAAATGCATTCCGCATTTCCTCATCCTGTATTCTGTCCTTATGTATGAATCCTGACCTTCAGGAATTATTTACATAATAATTTGAATTCATCTGCAACGTGCTGTACTTGTGTTCCGATAATTACTTGTACACTTGTTTTTCCAGGACGAATGACACCTGCAACACCTGCGGACTTAATTTTCTTTTCATTGACTAATGTATAGTCTTTTACTTCAAGACGTAGCCTTGTAATACAATTATCAATAGAAGTAATGTTTTCTTTTCCGCCTAAACCTTCTAAGATGATTTTAGCAACTTCTGTAAAGTCATTGTTTGATAAAACCGCTTTTGTTTCTGCTTCTGTATCATCATCGTCTTCTCTACCTGGAGTTTTTAAATCAAACTTTGTAATAGCGAAACGGAATACTACATAGAAGATTAGGAATGCTGCAATACCCAAAGGAATGATCATCCATGTCTTCTGTGCTGCCGGTAATGAAGAAGAGAAAAGTAAGTCAGTTGCACCTGCTGAGAATGAGAAACCTGCACGGAATCCCAATGCCGTAGTAACTGCTACGAAGATACCGTATAATAAAGCATATACTACATATAAAGCCGGTGCTAAGAACATGAAACCAAACTCGAATGGTTCTGTAACACCGCAAAGGAATGCACAAACTGCTGCAGAAGCAACTAAACCGATTGCTACTTTCTTCTTAGCCGGTTTTGCTGTGTGAACCATAGCCAAAGCTGCACCAGGAACACCAAACATCATACATGGGAAGAATCCTGACATGTACATACCTAAGCTCCAAGAAACATCAGCAGATGTTTTACCATCCCAGAAGTTTGTCAAGTCACCAAGTCCGATTGTATCGAACCAGAATACGTTGTTCAGCGCATGGTGTAAACCTGTCGGAATTAACAGACGGTTTAAGAATGCGTAAATACCAGCACCTACTGCATCTAATTTCACGATTGCCTGACCAATTGAAATAAGTCCACTGAATATGATCGGCCATACGAATAATAATACTGCGGATGTTAAAATAGAAACAACACCTGCAACGATCGCTACACTGCGTTTACCACTGAAGAACGCAAGCCATGAAGGTAATTTTGTTCCTCTGAACTTGTTGTAGCAGCTTGAACCGATGATACCGGCAATGATACCGATGAATGGATTCGCAATTTTCTGGAATGCAAGTAGGTAGTTTGCATTTTCAACAACAGAAGGTCTGATTACTGTTACAACGCCTTCTGAAAGAAGTGTTGTCATCATTAACCAGGAAACCATAGCCGCAAGGCCGCCAGTACCGTCGTTGTCATCTGACATACCGACACCAACACCGATTGCAAATAAGATTGCCATGTTGTCAATCAAAGCTCCACCGGCTTTTACAAGGAACATTCCGATGATTTCCTTCATACCGGTAATGTCACCACCCTGCATTGTAGCAGGACACAAGAAGTATCCGATACCCATAAGGATACCACAGATTGGTAGGCAAGCTACTGGAAGCATCAATGCTTTACCTAATTTTTGAAGATATTTCATAATTTTTTCCTCCTTTTCTCTCATTTCTTATGTTACATCTTCTCTTATATAAAACCTCGCTTTACAAGGTTCAATATCTGTATTATTTGATAACAGTCATCACTTCATCTTTTACTGTTACTGCTTTTCCGCTTACCGCTTTGATTTCACTGTAATCTGCAGTATTGCAAATGATGATTGGTGAAATCACTTCCAGACCTGCATTTTTAATTGCCTGAATATCAAAATCCAACATCAAATCTCCCGCCTTCACCTTGTCTCCTGCAGATACATGTGCTGTAAATGGCTCCCCATTTAGTGTAACGGTATCCAATCCCACATGAATGAGTATTTCCATCCCGCTTTCTGCTTTCATTGTAATGGCATGTTTCGTATCAAACACCATTTCAACCGTTCCGTCTATCGGTGCAAATACTTTTCCTACCGACGGAATAATTGCGGCTCCTTTTCCTAAAATTTCCTGACCAAACGTAGGATCACTTACCGTAGAAAGTTCCACTGCCTCTCCCTCGATTGGTGCATATAAAATTTCTCCTGCCTTTCTCCCGAATCCTAACTTTTCTTTTAATGAACCAAGCATGTCTTTCTCCTTTTCCTTTACTTCATTTCACGAATAATTTTTCTTAATTTCAGAACCGCAGATGGTGCAACGGACAACTCATCGACTCCCATTTTAACAAAGGTTTCTGTCAATTCCATATCCGCACCAAGCTCTCCGCAAATTCCGGTCCATTTTCCTGCTTTGTGCGAATTATCTACAACCATTTGGATCATTTTTAATATTGCCTTATGATGAGGCTTATAGAATGAATCCAGTTTTTCGTTCTGGCGATCGATCGCAAGTGTATACTGTGTCAGATCGTTTGTACCTATACTGAAAAAATCTACCATTTCGGCTAATTCATCACTGATCATAACTGCTGCCGGTGTCTCGATCATTATGCCCTCTTCCACATCTTTATATGGAATGTCGCACTCATAAAGTTCTTTCTTCACTTCTGTCACGATGCGTTGAATCCTTTTCACTTCTTCCACCGAGGTGATCATCGGATACATGATCGAAATGTTTCCGTACGCAGATGCTCTGAAAATGGCACGCAACTGTGCCTTGAAAATTTCCGGCTGTGTCAGACAGATGCGGATTGCCCGATATCCAAGTGCCGGATTTTCCTCTTTTCCAAGCTTTAAGTAATCTGCCTGTTTATCTGCTCCAATATCCAATGTGCGAATAATCACTTTCTTTCCAGCCATATTCTGTGCTACCTGCTTATATGCCTGAAACTGTTCTTCTTCACCCGGCAGTTCATTTCTTCCAATGTATAGAAATTCGCTTCGGAATAAGCCGATTCCTCCGGCATCATTTTCTAGTACATATCCTACATCAGATGCACTTCCGATATTTGCATAAATTTCTATTTTCTTTCCGCTACGGGTTCTATTTTCTTTTCCTTTTAATTCAAGAAGCAGATTTGCTTTTTCTTTCTCTTCAGAGATTTTGGTGAAAGCAGCTTTCTTCGCTTCTTCTGTAGGTTCTAAAATCATTTCTCCTTTGAACCCATCTACAACAGCTTCCATGCCTGTCTTTAGCTTTTCCAAATCCATATTCACACCAATAAGCGCCGGGATATTCATCATACGCGCCAAAATTGCTGTGTGGGAATTCGTAGATCCGTGTACTGTCACAAACGCAAGAATTTTTTCTTTATCCATCTGGACTGTTTCACTCGGAGTCAAATCATCCGCAACTACTATGACAGGTTCCGCAAATTGCAGATCATTGTCTGCATTTCCCGCAAGATTCTGTACCAATCGTTCCGAAATGTCTTTGATGTCCGCTGCTCTTGCGCGCATATAGTCATCATCCATACTCGCAAACATTTCCGAGAAGCTGTCTCCAGCCGAAGCAACTGCATATTCCGCATTTACCTCCTGCGTCCGTATGATATTCTCAATTGCTTCATTGAAATCCGCATCCTCCAGCATCATCTGATGAACCTCGAAAATTGCAGCGCTTGCTTCTCCCACTTCTTTTAAAGCTTTCTCATACAATCTCTGCAATTGGGTACAGGCAAGTTTTTTTGCCCTTTCCACTCTTTCAATCTCTTCATCTGCATTTTCCACTTTTGTCCGCTTTACAACATAGTCCGTTTTCTTCAACACAGAAATTTTACCAAGAGCAATTCCTCTATATACCGATTTCCCTTTTAAACACTCCATAGTTCTTATTCCCTATCATTTTTAATAAACTTTATAAATTTTCTTCGAAAAATGCTTTGACCCCTTCAAAAGCCGTATCTTCGTCTTCTCCTTCTACGGAAATTTCTATGGTCTGTCCACATTTTACCCCTAGAGACATTAATGCTAACAATCTTGTCACTTCTGCAGATTTGCCTTCTTTTGTGATTGTGATCGTACTCTTATAATTTTTTGCTTCTTTCGCAAGCATTCCTGCCGGTCTTGCGTGAATTCCTAATTCATCCTTAATTGTGTACTCAAATTTTTTCATAGTTTTAACTCCTTTTTATTCATTTATATATTTATGGAAGAATGATTGTCTGAATATGTACCGCAAGGAAACCTTCTTCTTGGCTCTTAACCGGTATTCTCAATCTATCTTCTACATATCTGCATATATGCCGCGCCACCATGCCTGCCCTTGCATAGTTTTCCTCAACAAAGTGATTCAAATCTATGTTGAGTACTTCTTGTGCCTTGGCTCTTGCAATCATATAATATAGATGACTCATCAACCGTATTCCACCCAGTGATTCCCGGCTGATATCCTGATTGAGCATCTTCTCTATATTCAGCATACATTCATCTATGATCTGTGTGATTTTCAATGTTTCCGATACTTGCGTATCTGATAATCCGGAATGAACATGCAGTGCGATAAATCCAGCTTCATCGTCTGTAATTCTGTAACCAGTCATTCTTTCAATGATTTCCCGGCTTTTCACAACTACCGTATATTCTTTACCAAATAATGCTTTAATATCTGCGATAAATGGATTGGGAATGTAAATATTCTCTTCTGCCCGTTTTGCGGCAAAAGCAATATGATCTGCCAGTGGAATCAAGATATCCGGATTGATCGTTCCAAAAACAACTTCCGCTTCATCAATGATTCTTCCCGCAGCCTCCAGATATTTCGGAGCAATTCCTTTCACAGCATTAATTACCGAGCGCTCGTTCTCTTTACCAGTCAATGTATAGATTTTTGCATTTTCGATTGCTGTAAACTTATCTCCGGGCTTTTTCCCATATCCAATGCCTTTCCCTACTAAAATTCTTTCTCCCTTATCGTGCTTTGCAAGAAATACATTGTTATTTAAAACCTTCAAAATTTGATACATGCGCTAAACCCCTTCATTTCATCAATAAAAAAGACATAAACACATCCTGCTTATCCAATTTCCCTAATCATACAAATTGGATTGCTGAATAGTTTATGCCTGCTTACCAGTAACACACTATGTCCATACCCTCGATTGTTTCTTTACTATATCATAATAAAATCATGTCGACAAGCTGCATTTTTCACGAAAGAAATTCCTATTTTTTGTCGAAATTGCACAAGTATTATTTCTTTTTTCAAAAATTCTACTTCGTCTGACACTTGATATTTTCATGTATAACGAAAGAAAAAATCCTCACAGAATATTATCTGCAAGGACTCTTTCAGGAATATGTTTGTATTGAAAAGAAACTTTATACTCCGGTCACAATCATGATTTCTTTCTATTGCGGAAGTCTTTGATATTCTTCCAAATCATAAACAGGATCAACACCGCTCCTACGTATCCATTTAAAACATAAATAATATTAACCAGTACTCTGAAAGGAAGGAATAAACCAACAATCAAACCTGCCACACCAAGTACAACTGTCAATATTTTAAATCTTGGTGTTCCTTCTTTCGCGAATCTGGATACCGGATTATAGAGAAGCGGAACTGCTGTTGTATAAATGCCGGCAAATACTACAATTGCAAAAATTGCCGAGAACGGTTTCCAAATTTTTGTTGCAAGAATCAGGTTTGGAATATCTGCATTCCAAATATACGTTCCATTGCTTCCTGTATTGATATTTGCAATCTGTGCAAATGCAATCAATGCGATTGCGACGCAAACAGCAACCGTTCCGCCAACGATACCGTAATTTAGATCTTTTTTCTTATTCTTGGAACCGAGCGCTGCTGTGAAACTTGCAAACCATAATAATACAAAACCTGCATAGGAAAGTCCGGAAATCAACCAGTTTGCGCCTGCATTCTTGATTGTTTCTCCTGCTTTTGCTCCTTCATAAGCATTTTGTTTAATCACATCAAGACCTGCTGCAATATCTCCTCCATCACGAATACAAGTGATTAATCCAATCGCAATACAGAGAAGAACAATAACCGGTCCAACTACACCAATGGCATCTACAAGAGAATTCAATCCTCCTACTACCGTCAGAATTGCAAGTGCCGCCAAAATGACACCTCCCACCCATGTCGGAAGATCATATTCCTGATGAAGTGTCGATGCAGCTCCTCCGATCATAACAAAAAAAGACATATAGCAAAACAGCGTGGAATAGTAGTCACAGAATGTTCCGACGTACTTTCCACAAAAATACTTATAGACATCATTTCCTCGTTCAAATTTCTGCTCTGCTCCCGCCTTCGCAAAGTTAAAGTTATAATACAAAAATGCTACTGCAAAGACAAGGATTACAAGAAGACTTTGCATTCCGTATGCCGTATAATACTGAATGATCTCCTGTCCGGTAGCAAACCCCGATCCAATCGTAAAAGCAATCACTGCACCGGCCAAAATGAGGACTCTCTTCCAACTAACTTTTTCTCCGCCATTTCCCATAAGACACCCTCCTGTCTCTCTCTAAATACACGGGACACTGCCGGAAATGTATGAAACACTATACAGACTGGCCGTGTCCCGTTTGCAGAGCAAAGCATATCCCACAGATTCTTCGCCGCTCTGCTACATTAAGCTGTCACGATTTAAAAATCATCTTTTTCAAATACGGTCTGACCGTCTACAGGTGTCTGTAAAGCTTTCAGAGCACGTCTTACCATACGTTTACGTATTTTCTTAGAATCCACTTCTCCCTGTGTAGGATCTCCAAGAGGATAAGGAATACCAACACCCGGGATGATTCTATTTGCACCAATTGTCAAAGAAATCGGTACTACTGTTGCCATATGAACAACAGGAAGACCATACTTTTCGATACCTTTTACCATCGTTGCACCGCAACGTGTACAAGTACCTCATGTGCTGACAAGGATAACACCATCCACATGATCTTCAACAAGGCGTTTCCCAATCTCATTACCAAATTTTGCAGCAGATCCAGTCGCTGTACCGGTACCGGTTGTTGTGCAGAAATAATTCACAAGTTCACCGAATTCTCCATCCTTTTCCATCTCGCGAAGAACGTCAAGTGGTACAACAAGGTTTGGATTCTCCATAACGAACTGTCTGTCATATCCACCATGAATTGTAGTGAAATCTTTTGGCGACATTGCATCCATTCCTTCAATTGAATATACACCGTATTTCGTCGCATTGGATGATTCAATATGATCCGGATTGCCTGTCGGAACAATACCCCCTGATGTAACTACGGCAAGTTTTGCATGCTGAATATCTTTGATTGGCGCTGCCGGCTCTACACGGTCGAATTTCGGCATCGGAAGATCTGTTTCGAACTCCTCCCCTTTCATTTTCTTTGTTAACATCTGAATCGCTCTTTCAGAGGCTCTCTCTTCAGCGAAATAGTTCACACGGATTCCTCTTTCATGATATCCTTCAATATCTGGTCCGTAAATTTCTTCTCCTGTAGCCATCTTTTTGATCAAACTTGTCATAACAGGAAGTGCTTTACGAATTGTTGCTGCAGAATCACCTGTTTTCACGATAATGACATCTTTGCGGAACATATCCACACCAGGGTTCTCCTCGTACTCTGCTGTCAGGACCGGAATTCCCAATCTTTCTTCTACTGCTTTACAGATTGTACCGCATGCCACACCATAACGTCCTGCATTGAATGCCGGTCCGGCCACAAATACGTCCGGCTCATACTTTTTCACCATTTCAACAATCGTGTCTGTTGCTGTATCAAGATTCTCTCCAAAATAGTTATCACCACAAATCACTGTTGCAACAATTTCATACTCTTCCCCAAGCGCTTTCGCCAGTGCTGTACCAGGCCCCACTACTCCTTCTCTTACTTCAGGCATGATATCTGCTTTTTCTTCTCCACCGATACCAGCAAAGAACTGATTGATATAATGCACAATTTTATATGTTGCCATATCCGTTCCTCCTTTTCTTACCACGATTCTAGTAGCCTCTTGCTGCCAGCTTATTGAAACCATTTGCGATCGTGGATGCAATGATGATCTGAAGTTCTGCTTCAAATGATCCATCCGGATTTACACATCCGGCCCATCCGCCAATCTGATTCTCGATATATTCCATTGTTCCGATCACTTTTTCCATAGCCGGGAACTGAAGTGTCGCATTTCCTTGTCCACAAGATGCAAGTGCCGTTGCTTCGTTGCATGTATCTGCAAGTGATTGTGATTTTCCGTCTTTTCCAGGGAATTCATCAGTAATCAATACAACTTTTACACCCTTTTGTTCTACTTTCCGGCAGTTCATCATCAGATCTGTATCCGGATTGCCGTATCCTTCTTCCGTAATCAGCACACCATCTAATCCCATCCAATCCGCCAATTTAGCGACCATATCGGAGTGTCTCTCTTTATCTGCAAGAAATACATTCTCATTTGTAAGAATGACTCCCATAAAGTTTACATCTTTTCCATGGTGTTTATAAAGATCTTCAATCACCGGATTGTGTAAATGGTGGTATGTTGTAACTTTATCGCATGGGGCAACACAGTTACCGGATACGATTGCTCCGTCCATAATCTCTGTAGGATACATAAAAGTCGGAATAAACTGTTTCGCATCCACTCCGTAGTAATAAGTATCATGCAAAAGTCCCTGTGACTGCAGCATATGAATATAGCCTACTTTCGGAAGCTCCGGATACATTGCCGCCTGTTCAAAAATTGGTTTTGTTTCAAATGTATCTAATTCGTCCGGCTCTACATTTCTTCCTGCTTCTCCGAGATATGTTGCAACCTTGAGTCCTGCCATACGGCCGGCTTTCTCATATACATGAGTTTCTAAACCTTCTTTCGGCTCGATGACTACGCAAAGATTCACTGTCTTAGAGAATGGACAGTAATCAGCTGCCGGTCCACTCATATCGATGACACCTTCCTGAAAACCAACGATTCTTCCGACTGTTACCACACAACATCCATCCAATGCATGCGTTCTTCCTTCTCCGACTTGTGGTGTTACCTTCCCAATCACACCCGGGAAGATCTCTCCACCGCTTACTTTCACACGAGGTTCGATTACATCTTTCACCGGTGTGATTCTCGTGGAATCTCCCGGACGGGCGATGTCCAGATGACACTCTAACAATTTATCATCTTCTAACACCAACTTCTCCACCTCTTCTTTATTTACGTAAAGAATGTGGTCTTTTACGCAAGTCTGGTCTGAAAATTGGATGTCTTTGATAAAAATTTTACCGAGTTCCAGTTTCATACAAAATCCCTCCTTCTATTTGTTATCGTGATAACTTGTTGTTCACATTATACATCTTATCGCGATAACATTCAAGTCTTTTATAAATGTTTTACATTTATTTTACCTGTCTATAAATAAATAGTGCCAAACTATCCAAAATATGAGCCTTTTTTCAAAAAGCATATTCTATGTACAAAAAAAGAACCACACACCTATCTGGCTTTCCTGCCAAACAGATGTGGGATTCTTTCCATTTGCTTATCGCATACGATTCTTATATCCTCGATAATCTTTCAAATCTTTTGCCAATGCTCTTACAATCGTGTCTAGGTCTCTAATAAATTGATCTACCCGCTCTGCTATCTGATATTCTTCAATCCCTTCGTCCAGAACTTTCTTAAAATATCCTGCAAACAACATGCAGACCATCCGATTAAGCTGAACCGCATTGTCATACGTAACCGCACCATCATTGATGCATTTTTTACACATTTCAAAATCACGGGACATGAAATCCGGTGTCTTTAACATCTCTTGAAAGAATCTGTTTGTCCGCTTCAGATCCTCCGGAAAAATCTCATAATACTCTTTAACTGCCTTATTCAGTTTTCTATTTGAATAGACAAAAAATAAAAGATTATATGCCTCGGGATGCATAAATGCTTCTCTCGCATAGCAATCCCATATACCAACATAGATGTCCCACATATTCGACCATGTCCGTTCTGCCCGGTTAAGACTGTCTATGTAGCTTTTCAATGTACGCAGCTCTGCATAATATATGAGTTCTTCCCGATTCTGGAAATGTCGGTACAGACTTGCCGAAGAACATCCAAGCTCCGTTGCAATCCTGCGGATAGAAACTGCTTCACTTCCTTCCTTCTTTATAATTTCATGTGCTTTTTTAATATAATCCTGTCTGGAAAGTCCTTTGAAGTATCCGCTCTTATTTTCTTCTTGTCCCATTTCTTTCTGTCCTCTCTGTTGTATTCATGCAAGTCTTCTCTAACAGATTCTAGGAATAATATTATCCACAACCGATAAATCAATTGTTTTGAAATCATCTGCTACTTTTTCATCATAATCTTCCGGTGTTTTTGCAATATTCTGCCATTGACCAAATGTCTCAATACATTTCTCGATCAGCATAATATCCTTCATATTGTCTTCCGTTCCTTGTGGATACACAACAACCGAACGATATGGTGTCTGATTGGGTTTCAGACTTGATGCTTGTGGATGCGTCAGCAAAATGTGTCTATCATACACCATATCTCTTGATCGAATCAACACTTCTTCATACGTTTTCAACAAAATCACACGCATCTTCTCCCGATACTTCTCATACACTCTGTCATTGTTTGTAATCAATACTGCCTTTTCTAGTTCCCACATAAACCCTACCTCTTTTCTGCAACTGTATATATGTTTATTATAACTGTCCACTCTTTACAAAGCAATTCCTATTTCTGCCGCTATCCTTCGGAATAGTTTTTCTTATGTAGTTTATGATGAAAAAATAGCGCATAAGAGCTACTTTACTCTCATACGCTATTTTTCAACTCATTTACTGATTCTTCCAGCGAAACTCAAATCGCCTATTTACCAGCCATCTGTTTCTCCTGCTGTTCAATCATTTTTTTCACCATATAACCACCCACAGATCCGTTCTGTCTAGATGTTAAATCACCATTATAACCATCTGATAATGGCACTCCAAGTTCTGTTGCTACCTCATATTTGAATTTATCCAATGCTGTTTTTGCTTCAGGTACAGCAGCCCTATTTGATGAACGACTTGCCATAATAAGTTTCCTCCTTTAGATTAAATCATATTTCGTAATTTATTTTGTAACTTTTCTTTTTGTTACAATCATAGTATGTGGAGAAATTCTAATCTTAAACTGGCAATTTTTGTCATTGTATTCTTTTGTTCTACAAACTTCTGATTTTACTTTTTTATGTTCAGCACCGCATCCAAACAGAGTTTCAATGCATATTCCACAGAATCGTTTCCCCAATTACGTTCCTCATATTTTTCAACGCAGGCTAAACTATCCGCAGTATACAATAGTTCACCCCACACAACCCCTCGCATCTCAGCACAGGCAGCGAGTGCAGAACATTCCATCTCAACAACAGAGCACCCTTCTTCTTTACGATATTCCACCATCTCTTGTGTCTCTCTGAAAAAACCGTCTGTTGACCATGTCGTGACTTCAATATATGTCAGATTGTGTTCCTGCAATGTTTTTTCTATCGCTTTTCGCGCCAAAGGATTAATCGCAACATAACGGGATGGTTTGATATACTGATACGAAGTTCCTTCATCTCGCAACGCACGATAGGGAACCAAAAATACATTTTCTTCATACTCTTCCAAGGCTCCGCAGGAACCTCCGCTAATAATTTCTGTGGCTCCGTAAGAAATCAACCAATCTAATATCTGTGTGGCAGCCGAAGCTCCTAAAGGGGCCTGCACAAGACAGATTTCCTCGCTTTTATATTTGAGAACATAAATGGGGTATTCTTTTGTTACGGATTCAAACTTTCCAACGATTTTCGCCCCACACTCCTTTGCATACTGATCAATCGCATCACCAAGAAATGCAAATACCGCTTTTTTAGGCAGGTGTATTTCAAGTTCATCGTGATCCGGCATGATAACAGCTCGTTCATCTGTGTCGTATTCTAAAATCGGAAATTCATTTTTTATAAGACTCATCCCATTTCCTCCTTCTTTTGTACGGAAATCTCCTCTATAATGTTGTTTCAATCATACCATGTTGAATATAATTTTGTAAATACCGCTTCATATTCTGATTCTCCTCCATCTCCAGATTCGGATCTTTCTCTAACAGTGCATTTGCTGCATCGCTGGCGTTCTGCAGAATCTTTGCATCTTGAAAGACGTCCCCCAGTTTAAAGTCCAGAATACCACTTTGCCGGATTCCGAACAAATCTCCCGGGCCGCGCAGCTTTAAGTCTTCACTTGCAATATAAAATCCATCATTGGATTTATTTAAGATTTCCAAACGCTTTTTTGTCTCCTTCGTCTTAGATGAAGTCATAAAGATACAGTACGATTGATGTGCGCCACGGCCTACACGCCCACGAAGCTGATGGAGTTGGGCAAGACCAAATCGCTCTGCATTTTCCACCATCATAACTGTGGCGTTTGGAACATTGATCCCGACTTCGATGACTGTGGTGGACACGAGCACCTTGATCTCATTTTGAGAAAACCGCTCCATAATATCGTCCTTTTGTGATTGTTTCATTTTCCCGTGAAGATATTCCACATGGATGGAATTTCCAAGTTCTTCCTGCAATTGTTTGGCATAATCTGTTACATTTTCTGCTTCTAATACTTCACTTTCTTCTACCATGGGACAGATCACATAACACTGGCGCCCTTGAGCCGTCTGCTTTCGGATAAATTCATAAGCCGTCTTGCGATAACTTGTATCAACGACACAATTCTTGATCGGCAGCCGGTTTGCCGGAAGTTCATCAATAACAGAAATATCCAAATCCCCATATAAAATGATAGCAAGAGTTCTCGGAATCGGCGTTGCGCTCATAACAAGAATATGTGGAGTATTTCCCTTTCCCGCCAAAGTTTCTCTCTGTTTTACGCCAAAACGATGTTGTTCATCTGTCACAACCAGCGCTAGATTCCGGTACTTCACTTTTTCCTGAATGAGAGCATGAGTTCCCACAATGAGGTTTGCCTCTCCGGATGCAATCCGTTCATAGGCAAGACGTTTTTCTTTCGCCGTCATGGAACCGGTAAGAAGTTCAATTTGAAGTGGAATTCCATACGTCTCCAGCATTCCCTTGACAGACTCATAATGTTGTTTTGCAAGCACTTCTGTAGGAGCCATCATGGCACCTTGATATCCGTTGAGTCCCACAAGCAGCAGCCCCAAAAGTGCAATGATCGTTTTACCGGAACCCACGTCTCCTTGCACAAGTCTGGACATTACGTGTTTGCCGGTCATATCCGTACAGATTTCTTCCCATACTTTTCTCTGGGCATTTGTAAGTGTGTACGGTAGTTTTTTGATAAACGCTTCTATTGCATCCTGCTTTGGAAACGAAAATGGATTTCGATTCTTTGCTTCTTTCTCTTTCAGTTGTCTAAGTGAAAGAATGAATATTAGAAATTCTTCAAATACAAGCCGTTCCCTTGCAAAATAGAATTCTTCTTTGTCTTCCGGAAAATGAATTCCCCGGATAGAATAATTATATTCTGCCAAACGATACTGCAGACGAACAGATTTTGGAAGAAACTCCTGCCTTAAGTCCAAATATTCTATTGCCTGTTTTACCGCCTTCATGATGGAATTATTCGTGATTCCTGCCGTCAGCGGATAAATCGGTTGTAATGTGTCCTGTTTTTCTTCATATCTGGAACTCGGATAAAAAATTTCCGGCTGCTCCATCGTAAGAATTCCTCTTCTGTTTGCCACTTTCCCTCGAAGTGTTATAGTCCCGCCTGCACGCAGTGTATTCCGAAGAAAAGGCATTCGAAACCACTTCACCTGCAATGTTCCTGTAATGTCCTTTAAAGTCAACGTTGTAACCTGCATATTCCGACTTCCATTCACACGAACACTGCCATATATTGCCCCCGTTACTGCCATAACTTTTCCTTCTTCGATTTCACTAATCGGCACCGGCTCTTCATAGACATCATAAGATCTCGGAAAATAACGTATCAGATCTCCCACTGTCTCAATTCCAAGTTTTTGAAATGTCTTCTCTGTCTTTTCTCCAATTCCTTTCAATTCACTGACTTTTGAGTATTCGTTCATAATTTAAACTCCTATAAAAATAGAGTGTGCCAAAGCACACCCTATTCAAGTTTTCTCTATTCTACTGCAAGTACATAATAGTAAATCGGCTGTCCACCAAAATGCATATCAATATCTGCATCCGGATAAAGTTCTTCAATCTCTTCCGCAAAACTTTCCGCTTCTTCTTCAGATACATCCTGACCATAGTAAATGCTGATCAATTCTGAATCTTCATCTACAAGTTGGGCAAGCATCTCTTTTGCGGTACCTTCTACGGAAGATCCTACAGCAAGGATTCCTTTGTCACCAATTCCCATGATATCGCCTTCGTGAATTTCCTTATCGTCAATGTGTGTATCACGTACTGCGTAAGTAACCTGTCCTGTTTTTACATTCTTGATCTCTTCCAGCATTGTCTCTTCATTTGCCTTGACGTCTGCTTCCGGCATGAAATTAATTACTGCTGTAATTCCTTGTGGAACGGTCTTCGTTGGAATTACAATAATGTCTTTATCTTCCGTAAGATCGCGAGCCTGATTTGCCGCCATCACAATATTCTTATTATTCGGAAGAATGAAAATATGTTCTGCATGCACTGCATCAATAGCCGCCAGCATGTCCTCTGTACTTGGATTCATTGTCTGACCGCCTTCAATGATGTAATCCACACCAAGTTCCTTGAAAATCTCGTTCATACCTTCTCCGATAGAAACGGCAATGAATCCCATTTCTTTCCTCGGCTCTTCTTTTTTCTTTGCCGCTTCCGCTGCTGCAAGTTTCTCAGCGTCACGAATCAGTTTTTCTTCATGCTCTTCACGCATGTTGTCAATTTTCATACGGGAAAGCTGACCAAAAGTCAACGCTCTCTGGATTGCAAGACCCGGATCATTCGTATGCACATGCACTTTTACAATCTCATCATCTGCTACACACACAATGGAATCACCGATGGATTCGAGATATGCTTTAAACTCTCTTTCATCTTCCTCCGTAAATTCCTTTTCCGTCATAATGATGAACTCTGTACAGTATCCAAACTTAATGTCTGCATTAGTCTCTGTACTGATCTTGACAACGCCTGCCCCTTTGCTTGGTGCAATGGATGCATAATCAATCTCTTTCCCTAAAAACGCGTCATAAGCGCCTTTCAGTACTTCCAAAAGTCCCTGTCCGCCGGAATCCACAACGCCTGCTTCTTTTAATACCGGAAGCATCTCCGGTGTTCTCTGCAATACTTCCTCTGCATACGCAAGCACCTGCGGAATAAATTTCTCTAGGTCTTCCGTTTCCCAGGAAAGTTCTTCTGCTTTCTCTGCAATTCCTCTTGCTACAGTAAGAATGGTACCTTCCTTTGGCTTCATAACTGCTTTATATGCTGTCTCTTTTGCTTTCAGACATGCGGATGCAAGTATTCTTACATCAATTTCTTCATGTTCTTTGATCGCTTTCGTAAATCCACGGAACAACTGTGACAAGATGACTCCTGAGTTACCTCTCGCACCACGAAGAGAACCAGAAGAAATCGCTTTCGCAAGTGTCATCATATCAAGAGTCTCAATCGCTGAAACTTCTTTTGCCGCTGCCATTATGGTCAAGGACATATTCGTTCCCGTATCCCCATCCGGTACCGGAAAAACATTCAGTTCATTTATGAATTCTTTCTTCGCCTCAATATTCCCGGCTCCCGCAAGAAACATTTTGGCCAGCATCTCTGCATTTATTGTCTTTGTTGCCACAATAAAATCCTCCTTAAAACTAATCAATCACTCTGACGCCTTCAATATAGACATTGATCTTATCTACAAACATCCCTGTGAATGCTTCTACCTTGTATTTTACATTACTGATCAGATTCTCTGTCACGGCAGAAATACTTACTCCGTAAGAAACGATTACATGGAAATTCAATGTAATCTTGTTATCTTCTGAAACAGATACTTGAATTCCTTTGGTCAAACTCTCTTTCTTTAACAGACGAACAAGTCCGTCTTTCATGCTCACTGCAGCCATTCCGACAATTCCGAAACATTCCACGGCCACGGAACCTGCGTATTTCGCGATTACTTCAGGGTCAATTGTGATAATTCCGAAATCTGTACTCATACTACCTTTCATATTTATACCTCCAATTCATTCTGGATAAAATCGTACTTAACATTTGTATTATACTCTGTTTTCCTTAAATTTACAACAATTTATGAAAAGTTCGCCGTGAGGAAAATAAATGCTTGCATATTCCTTTACTTTCTGCTAAAATACTTAGTGTTGTGGGTCTTATTATGACTATTAATATCGTTAGGAGGTGCAGTCATGGCAAAATGTGCTATTTGTGAAAAGGGTGCTCATTTCGGAAACAGTGTAAGCCACTCTAATAGAAAATCACCAAGAATGTGGAAATCAAACGTAAAATCAGTAAGAGTTAAAACTGAAGGCGGTTCTAAGAAAATGTACGTTTGTACTTCTTGCTTAAGATCAGGAAAAGTTGAACGTGCTTAATAAAGCGAAAAAAATGAGATGATTCATGTACCGACCCCCAAAAGTTAGACCTAAAAATCTAACGATTGGAGGTCGGTATT
>OFMJ01000562.1_pt1 | contig 37879 bp, 40 predicted proteins | sample 1541801 | NCBI WGS metagenome assembly OFMJ01 (sample SAMN04209234, study PRJEB22552) | human gut metagenome | biome: gut; material: feces | host: Homo sapiens | place: USA: Oklahoma
TCATGCACGGTTTGATGAGGGGAAAGAGGGCAGAAGCCCTCTAACCTACTCTACATAGGAAAGTTCTGATTTTAATCTGCAATGGCTTTCAATGCCTTTCTGAACTGGAATGTAAAAAGGATTGCAGTAAATGTAACAGCCAGAATATCAGCAATCGGTTCTGCCATATAGACTGCCATGGTCTGGTTGGATTTCAAAATCTGCGGCATGATGTAGATCAATGGAATGAGGAGGATGAACTTTCTCATAACTGCCACTGTAATGGAGGCTGCCGCTTTACCCAGAGAGGTAAAGGTCATCTGGCATGCCATCTGGATTCCGAAAATTACAAGTACTGCGAAGTAAATACGGAGTGCAGATCCTGTGTAATCTAAAAGTGCCGGATCTGTTGTGAACATTGCCGCAAATGCCTTCGGGAATAAAAGCACGGTAAGCCAAAGGACGGCTGCGTAAAGAAGATCTACTTTTAGCAGAAGTTTAAAGGCAGATTTTACACGGGATGCATTTTTGGCACCGTAGTTATAACTGATGATCGGCTGCGCACCTTGCCCAAGTCCTTGAAGCGGAAGCATAGCAAATTGCATGACGCTTGTAAGGATTGTCATTGCGCCGACAGCAATATCTCCACCGTATTTCAAAAGTGAAGAGTTAAAGCATACGGAGATGATACTTTCACTTGCCTGCATAATAAATGTAGCCAGTCCGAGAGCCAGTGTCGGAAGGAATATGGACGGTTTTAACCATAAATATTTTCTCTGAATGCGGAGTGTTGTTTTCTTTCCGAATAGGAAAGCAAGTACCCAGATACAAGAACACGTTTGGGAGATAATTGTTGCCAAAGCAGCTCCTTTTACGCCCATATCAAATCCAAAGATTAAAATCGGATCCAAAACAATATTGATCACAGCTCCGATGAGGACAGAAAACATTCCTGTTTTTGCAAAACCCTGGGCGGTGATAAATGCGTTCATACCTAAGGTGAGTTGTACGAAAATGGTTCCGATGGCGTAAATGTTCATGTAATCTACAGCATATTGGATTGTATTTTCACTTGCACCGAAAGCCATAAGAAACGAACGGTTCCAAATGAGGAGAACAGCGGTGAGGATGACGGATACAATAATCTGCATAGAGAAACAGTTACCGAGGATATTTTCCGCAGATTCCTTATCACCTTTGCCCATTGCGATGGATGCCCTTGGTGCACCGCCGGTACTTACGAGGGCGGCGAATGCAGATACGATCATAATGATGGGCATGCATACGCCCACACCTGTAAGGGCAAGAGAACCTACTTTCGGGATATGGCCGATATAAATACGGTCTACAATGTTGTAAAGCATGTTGATCAGTTGGGCGGCAACTGTCGGAAGAGCAAGCTTTAGCAAAAGTTTTCCCACAGGTTCCGTACCTAAAAAGTCATTTTCATGATTCATGTGTTATTACTTCCTTTCTGCTATTATTTTTAACGCGTTTATGCTCATACGCTCGTTCAAAGTTTCTAGAAGGTCGATTTCCTCTTGGGTAAATCCGTCAAAAAGAAGATTGCGAAAATGAAGTTTGGCCGCTTCGATTTCATGGATAAGAGGACTTGCTTCTTCGAGAAGAGAGAGATGGATTTTTCTACGATCCGTATCGTCAGGGGTACGTGCCAGATAATTTTTCTGAATCAAGGATTCCACACCTTGGGATACGTTTCCTTTTGGGATCATGCGGAGTGTGGAAATATCTCCTGCCGTATCTCTCCCCGGATTGTTGCTGAGAAAGCTGATAATGGTGACTTCCACTTGAGTCAGATGGTATTTCTTACGAAGATCATCTAGAAATAAGTCGTACATCTTGATCATTTGCCGCATATTCAGAAAAATGTTTTTATTAAAGTTCATTCAAATTCCTTCTTTCTGATTGCAAATAGTTTTAAAAAGAACTGTTTTATTCCAAACTTATTATAGGGTGGATTATTAGAAAAGTCAATTAAAAAAATTGGTTAAAGTTTTGTAAAATAAAACTCTTCTATATTAAAAAACAGTGTGATGTGGTATATTTGAAATGAAAATACATATAAGGAGGTAACTAATATGCCGGCAATTTATGCACACAATCAATTTGGAAATAGAGTATTACAGAAAGTAGACATGGAAAGGCGCGTTATGATCTTGAAATATTTGCGCCAGTTCCGTATAGGACTTCAAGGACCGGATTATCTGTTTTTTTATAAACCGTTGTTTCGTAATCCGGTGAGCCAGATTGGATTTCAGATCCATGAAAGGCCTGCCAGAGAATTTATGGAGCATGCGAAAGAAGTAATCAAGAAATGCGGAACGGATTCTCCGGAATACGGATATATTATGGGATTTATCTGTCATTTTACATTGGATAGTGAATGTCATCCGTTTGTGGCGGCAGAGATTGAACGTACCGGGGTGGGACACATTGAGATTGAAAGTGAGTTTGAGAAATTCATGATGAGAAAGAACGGGGAAGAGCCTTTATCCTATCCGGTAGGGAAAACATTTCCAACGGATATGGCAACTGCGGAGTGCATCGTGAAATTTTATGAAGGAGTAGAGGCGAAAGAAGCAAGATATGCGCTGAAATCCATGAAGAATTATAAATCATTTCTTGTAGCTCCGGGGAAAGTAAAATATACATGTATTGATACAGCAATGAAGCTGACAGGGCACTATGATGAATTGCAGGGACATCTTTTAAAGCCTGTAGATAATCCGAAATGCAGGGAGAGCAATGAAGGGTTGTATGAGCGGTTGGTAAAAGCGGTCCCTGTAGCAGAGCAGTTGATGAAGGATTTTGACGCTTATCTTGACGGAGCGAAGTTGAGTGAGCGATTCGACCGGAACTTTGAATAGCGATGGGGGATATACGAATGAATGAGAAAAAGCTGACGAAACTTGAGAAATACTGGATACTTTATGATGTGGGGAATTCTGCATTTACCCTTTTGGTAGCAACAATCCTTCCGATTTACTTTAACGCCCTTGCAGGCGGGGAGGGGTTGTCGGAAGTGCAGTATCTTGCGTATTGGGGATATGCTGCATCTGTTTCTACATTAATCGTTGCATTGATCGGACCCATATGCGGAACCATTGCAGATACGAAGGGGTATAAGAAACCCATTTTTATTGTAAGCATGATGGTAGGTGTACTTGGTTGTGCTGCTCTTTCTGTTCCGACGTCCTGGGTGATTTTCCTTGCAGTATTTGTCATTGCAAAGGTGGGATACTCTTCCAGTCTGATTTTTTGTGATTCTATGCTATCAGATGTGACAACACCGGACAGGATGGATATGGTATCATCTCATGGATATGCATGGGGATATATCGGAAGCTGCATTCCGTTTGTAATCAGTCTTCTGTTTGTATTAGGAAATGAAACCATTGGAATCAGTATGGGAACAGCAATGACAATTGCATTTTTCTTAAATGCGGGATGGTGGTTTGTAGTGACGATTCCGCTTCTTAAAAATTATGAGCAGAAGAATTATGTAGAAAAACAGGACCATGTAATACGCTCTAGTTTTGGAAGACTTGCAGGTACATTTAAAGAGATGAAAAAGCATAAGAAGATTTTTATTTTCTTATTGGCGTTCTTCTTTTACATTGACGGTGTTTATACGATCATTGAGATGGCAACTGCTTACGGAAGCGCTCTAGGATTAGACTCTACGGGCTTGCTGCTGGCGCTCTTGGTAACACAGATTGTAGCGTTCCCGTTTGCTTTGTTATTCGGAAGGCTGGCAAAACAATATGAGACCGGAAAGTTGATCAAGCTATGTATTGCTGCATACACTTGTATTGCTCTTTTTGCAATTCAGCTTGATAAGCAGTGGGAGTTTTGGGTACTTGCCGTATGTGTCGGAATGTTCCAGGGGGCAGTGCAGGCACTTTCCCGTTCCTATTTTGCGAAGATTATTCCGCCGGAGAAGTCAGGAGAATTCTTTGGAATCTTTGATATCTGTGGAAAAGGAGCGTCTTTCATGGGAACCGCCCTGATGGGGCTTTTTGCGCAGGTTACGGGAAGCCCGAATGGCGGGGTTGCCATACTTGCAGTGATGTTTGTGATCGGATTCATGTTATTCGGAAAAGCGGAGAAAATAGAGGAGTAAAAAGGTATATAAAACCTTCTTGGATTGTTACGATTATAGATTAGCAATTCAAGAAGGTTTTATTTGATACCATTTATAAATTCATCTCCTGCAGTTTTTCCACGATCTCGTTAAACTTCATGCTGTTGGAGGCTTTGACGAGCACCGTGTCGCCTCGGTTGATAAGTTTATCGATCTGTCCAAGGAAGTGTTCTTTCGTTTCAAAGTACAGTACGATCTGTTCCTCACTGAAATCCCGGGACTCTTTTGCTTCTCTAGCGCCCTCTGCCATGTACTTAGCAAGAGGACCGATACAACAGATGATGTTTACCCCTTTCTCTGCGGCATACATTCCGGTTTCAAAATGCAGTGTGTTCTCATTCTCGCCAAGTTCTTTCATATCGCCAATGACGGCAACGGAGCGTCCAAGAGCATTGGTCAGTACATCAATAGATGCCTTCATCGACACCGGATTGGCGTTGTAGCAATCATCAATAACAGTCAGACAATTGGTTTTGATCAAGTTGTTACGTCCGGCTACCGGTATAAGATTTGCGATACCGGATTTGATTTCTGTGCGGGTAAGACCCAGGGCGTATCCGGCAGCAGCTCCGGCAAGAGCATTGTATACCATGTGATTTCCGGGAATATGTATCTCGGCTGTGAGTGTCTCACCATCTGGAAGATGCAAGGTACATTTTGTTCCGTTTAATCCGAGTGATTTGACATCAGAAGCATAGTAGTCATTTTCTTTGGAGAGACCAAAGAACACTGGTTTCTGTCCATTTACTTCTTTTACGGTAATAAGTTTGTCATCATCTCCATTTAGGATGATGACCGGATTCTCGTTCATGTAATCGAACATTTCTGTTTTTGCTTTCAACACACCGTCACGATCACCCAGTGCCTCCAGATGGCAGTAGCCGATATTGGTGATCACGCAGATGTCCGGACGGGCAATCTTCGCAAGGCAGTGCATCTGTTCAAATCCATCGATTCCCATTTCAAGAATTGCCACTTCGTGTTCCTCGCGGATATTGAAAATCGTAAGAGGAAGTCCAATCTCGTTGTTGAAGTTTCCCGCTGTTTTTAACACCGAATATTTCTGTTCCAACACGGAAGCAATCATTTCTTTTGTACTTGTTTTCCCGACGCTTCCGGTAATTCCAACTACCTTGATGTCAAGAGAACGACGGTAGTATCCTGCAATATCCTGCAGAGCCTGTACTGTAGACTTTACAAGGATATACGGATAATCTGTGTCTGGAAGTTCCTGTTCAGAAAGTGTACATAATGCACCGTTTTCCATGACTTGAGGAATAAAAGTATGACCATCTACACGTTCCCCTTTGATCGGCACGAAAAGGAAGTCTTTTTCAATTTTGCGGCTGTCGATTGCCACACCGCTTACTTCCAATCTTTTTTTCGATTCGTCACCGTAGTAAGTGCCGCCGCAGGCACAGGCAATCTGCTCCAATGACATATGTTTCATAGGAACGCCTCCTTTCTAATTGTCCTTTACACTCATTCGATTGAGTAATTTCTGTTTCACATCATAAAGTTTCTGTGAGAGATCCACATATACTTTGTGTGGGTAGAAGAGACGTTTTGTCTCGTCCCAAAGCGTTTCTTTTTCTTTTGCACAATATTCCGCAATTTCCATTACCGATGGAGAGTGGTAGACGCATTCGCCGTTAATGAATACCGGGGCAAGAAGCTCGCGTACTTCGTATGTGCCGCCTTCCAGCAATGTTTTCTTCCATGTATCCACCGGATCAAATAAGAGAAGATCTTCTTCCGGATTGATGACTTCGTCTGCAAAACTGATGAGATCTGCCTTGATCTTGCCGGTTTCTTTCTCATAAATACGGAAAATTGTTTTGTTGCCCGGATTGGTGATTTTCTCTGTGTTCTCGGACAATTTGATTTTTGGAATAAATTTGCCATTCTCATCTGCAATGGCAGCTAATTTGTATACTCCACCAAAAGATGGACAGTCCTTGGAGGTGATTAAGTGAGTACCAACGCCCCAGGCAGTGATCTTGGCGCCCTGCATCTTAAGGTCATGGATCAGATATTCATCCAGATCGTTGGATGCGGAGATGTAAGCATCTTCAAATCCGGCTGCATCTAACATTTTACGTGCTTTCTTCGATAAATATGCAAGGTCACCACTGTCCAGACGGATTCCGTAATTTTTCAATTCGATACCGGACTCTCGCATTTCTGTAAAGACACGGATTGCATTTGGAACACCGGATTTCAACGTATCATATGTGTCCACAAGCAGGCAGCAGGATTTCGGATAGAGTTCAGAATATTTTTTAAATGCAGTATATTCATCCGGGAAGCTCATGATCCAGCTATGAGCATGAGTTCCGCTGATCGGCACATTGAATTCTGCACCAGCCAGTACGTTAGAAGTTGCGGCACATCCGCCGATTATTGCAGCTCTCGCACCGTAGAGCCCTGCATCAGGACCCTGAGCGCGGCGCAGTCCAAATTCCAGAACACGGTCTTCCCCTGCGGCGAATACGACGCGGGCGGTTTTCGTTGCAATAAGAGACTGGTGGTTGATGATATTTAAAATGGCAGTTTCTACAAGTTGTGCTTCCATGATCGGAGCAATGACTTTAATGAGGGGCTCTTTCGGGAATACCACGGTTCCTTCCGGAATGGCGTAGATGCTTCCGCTGAAATGAAAGCCGCTGATGTAATGAAGAAATTCTTCGCTGAACATGCCGAGACTTCTCAGATAATCCACATCCTCATAAGAGAAGTTTAAGTTTTTGATATAATCAATGACCTGATCAAGTCCGGCGGCGATAGAATAACCGTTGTTACATGGATTGGATCTGAAAAAGACATCAAACACAACAAGATCATTTTCGTTATTTTGGAAATAGCCCTGCATCATGGTAAGTTCATAAAAGTCGGTCAATAAAGTTAAGTTTCTGCTGTTCATATTTTCATCCTCTTTCGAGCTGTGCTTAAAGCATAGCGGAATTCTTGTTGATGGTTTCCTGGATAATATTCTGACAGTAAGCACCGAAGTGTTTCTGCGTTTCTTTATCCAATTCTTTATAGTAGATTGGTTTGCCGTATTCCAAAATGACATGCGTCTTTTTGATTTTCGGAAAATGATTTTCAAAAATCTCGGCGGTATTGTTCAGCGAGATTGGGACGACAGCGCATCCGGTTTTGGTAGCAATTTTGAAAGAGCCTTCCTTAAATGGAAGCATGGAAAGCTCATCCCCTTTATTTCGCGTACCTTCCGGGAAAATACAGATGGAAATTCCCTTCTTAATATAATCAATGGCTGTCAGGATTGTTTTGAGTCCTTCTTTTGGATTTTCTCTGTCTAAAAACAGACAATAGAGATTTCGCATCCAGTTATTGAGGAGTGGGAAACGATCCATCTCTTTTTTGGCAATGTATCCGGTCAGCCGTTTGCATCTGGAATAGGTCAGAAGAATGTCGAAGAAACTTCTGTGGTTCCCAATAAAAAGAACGGCTTCATCCGGTACATTTTCTTCACCGATCACGGTCACTTTCACTCCGGTCATTTTCAATATCAGTTTGAATGCATTTTGCACAATCCGCAGGGAACTGTAGTCCTTTTTCTCTTTGTTCCATTTTCCGATAATCCATTCTGCCACAAGAACAGGGCTGAATAAGATCAGGAATAAAATTACGGTTGATGCAACAAATATAAAGCGTATCATAGTCCGTCCTCCTAATATCTCCCATATAAATGTGACAACTCAAGAAGAGTTGTGGCAAGGTCTTCTGTGAGAGCCCCTTTTCGGTAGCGCCATTCCCAGTTTCCTGAGGCAACTCCCGGTGTATTCATGCGTCCTTCTTTGCCTACGCCGAGAAGATCCTGAAGAGGAAATACGGCGTAGGAAGCAATAGTGCCCAGGCAGGTGCGAATGAAGTCCATATGCACTATACCACCGTCCGTGTTCATGTACCGGCGCACTTTGTCGCGGGATTTCTCGTTGACGGAGTCGTACCATCCACGGGTAGTATCGTTATCGTGTGTTCCGGTGTAACAGATACAGTTTGTTGTTGTGAACTGGTGTGGAAGAAAACTGCTTTCTCCGTCTGCCTCAAATGCAAACTGCAGGACTTTCATTCCCGGAAAACGAAACCGGTCGCGAAGTTTTTCCACTTCCGGGGTGATGACTCCCAAATCTTCCGCAATGATCGGAAGATCATTGCCAAGTGCTTTCTCAATGGCGAGGAACAGATCCTCGTTTGGGCCAGTTTTCCACTTTCCGTTTATTGCTGTTTCTTCCCCATAAGGAACCGCCCAGTAGGCTTCAAAGCCACGGAAATGGTCGATTCTCAAGTAATCCACAAGATCCAACTGGTTACGGATACGGGAAATCCACCAGCGGTATCCTTCCTTTTTATGTGCTGCCCAGTCATAGAGCGGGTTGCCCCAAAGCTGCCCGGTGGCAGAAAAATAATCAGGCGGAACGCCGGCTACCACAGTCGGGAATCCCTTGGAATCCAATTGGAACAGATGTTGGTTTGCCCAGACATCTGCACTGTCCATAGAGACAAAAATCGGAATATCTCCGATGATTTTCACATCTTTTTTGTTAGCATACTCTTTCAGCGCATACCATTCTTTAAAAAACATGAACTGAATGAACCGATAATAGTCCATGCTGTCTTTCAGTTCTGCCTTTAATTTGGTAAAAACGGCAGTGGAAGGTATCTTGTATTCTTTCGCCCATTCTGTCCAGGGAGCGCCGTTATGAACATCTTTGCATGCCATAAAAAGAGCATAATCCTCCAGCCAGAAGCTGTTATTTTCGCAGAAAGAATCGTATTCTTCCAGAAGCATCTTGTCGGATGTATGGCGGTAGTTTTCGTAAGCTTTTCTTAGGATGCCCGTTTTCCAAGGAATGATGCTTCCGTAGTCTACCCGGTCTTCATTGCCGGAAGGGCAGGAGTTCAGATCCCATGGTTCCAGAAGCCCCAATTCTGCAAGGTGCGCCGGGCTTATTAAAAGCGGCTGCCCTGCAAAAGCAGAGAAACTCTGATAAGGGGAGTCACCGAATCCGGTAGGAGTCAGAGGAAGAACCTGCCATAGATGTTGTCCGGATTTCTCCAGAAAGTCTATAAATTCATAAGCTTCTTTTCCAAGATCACCGATTCCGTAAGAAGATGGAAAAGAAGTCGGATGAAGTAAAATACCGGATACACGCGGTTCCGGTTCGTAAGTATTTTCTGCTGTTTCAAATTTCATAGGTTGTATCCCTTCCTTTTTGTAAGTTCCATTGATTATTATACTAGAGTGGACATAAAAACACAAGAAAGATAATAGGATATAGGGAGGATGCGACGTAGGAAATTGGTGTGAAAAAGGGGATTTTTTGTATAATATGCCTCGGGATTTTACTGACTGTTCCGGCATGCTCTGTCAGAAAGAAAAGTACAGAGAAGATTCAGGATGTGGATTTCACAGTTCTGGAAAAGGAAGAGATACCGAAGGAATTGGAAGAACGGATTGAAGAAAAGCAGATGGAGGAATTTAAGATCACCTATATGGATCAGGGAAGCCTTTATATTGCCAGAGGGTATGGCGGGAAGGAAACGGACGGATATAGTGTGGAGGTGAAGGCTTGTTATGAGACGGCAGACGGGATTTGTATCCACACGGAATTATTAGGTCCGTCCAAAGAGGAGAAGGTAGTGCACGAAGAGACCAATCCTTATGTGGTGGTGAAACTTTCCGCTGTGGATAAGTATGTAATTTTTCAATAGGAATTGTTGTCATAAGGAATATGGAGGGAAAATGTGTATGGAATTAATCAAAAAGCAGATTCACACAAACCGCGTAGGAAAATCAATCGTTGATCAGTTTTATATTGATGATGATATCAATGTACCGGATTCTAAAGATGACATCGGCAGAATTGTAATGGGGAAAGGAACAATTGCCGTAGAAGAAATGCAGCGTATGGAGAATTATATCCGGGTAACCGGAAAACTTCACTACGCAGTACTTTATGTAACAGATGGCGGAGATCCCCATCTTGCATCTTTAGAGGGGAAACATCCTTTTGAAGAAATGGTATATATAGAAGGAAGGGAAGGGGAACAGTATCTGCTTCGGAATTCTACGGTAGAGTTTTCTGCATCGTTGATTCATTCCAGAAAGATCAGTTTAAAAGCAATGGCAGAGATTGAGATCGGTTGGGAGAAGATGGAAGATGTATCTTTGCCGACAGATGTGGAAGAGGAAGCGCCTTTGTATAAGAAGACAAAAAACATGCAGATGCTTACGTTACAAACAACAAAGAAGGATACATACCGGATCAAAGAAGAAATGAAGCTCCCTGGAACAAAAGAAAATATCGGGACACTGCTGTGGACGGACGTGGAAAGCCGTAAACTGGATACAAAACTCGGAGAGGATGAACTGAATGTTTCCGGAGAATTGATGGTATTTTGTCTCTATGAATCTCCGGAAGGAAAAAATGACTGGATGGAGCAGATCATTCCTTACAATGGGCGAGTGGAATGTTCCGGTGCGGATGGCTCTATGTTCCACCATGTGCATGCAGCGTTGGAAGATGTGAATGTAGAAGTGAGAATGGATGAAGACGGGGAAATGCGTTCTCTTGGAATTGAGGGAACACTGGAACTTCAAATTGCCATTTATGAGGAAGAGGCGGTAGAGGTGCTGGAAGATACATATTCTATTGAGAAGGAATGTTCTATGGAACGGGAAAAAGTCTGTTGTGAAGAACTGTTGATCCAAAATCATTTTAAGTGTAAGTTGTCAGAGCAGCTTTCTCTTCCGGAATTGCGGGAAGATATTTTGCAGATTTGCTGCAATAGCGGCAGGCTGCAGATTGAAAAGATGGAAGCGGTAGAACACGGTATTCAAATTGAAGGTGTACTGCATCTGCGGATTCTGTATGTGAAGGAAAATGATGAGGTCCCATTTGCCGTATGGCAGGGAATGGTTCCGTTTGCTTATTTTCTGGAATGTGAAAATATGACAGAGGACGCAGTGTTTGAGATCCAGCATGTTTTGGAGCAGCTATCTGTTTCGCTGCTTGGAAGCGGAGAAGTAGAGGTGAAAGCAGTACTTGCATTTCACAGTCTTGTAAAAAGACCGGTAAGCGAAGAGGTGATGACAAGGCTTGATTTAGAAGATCCGGTTGTGGATGAAAATGCCAGAATACCGGGGATTATCGGCTATACGGTAAAAGAAGGAGAAGAGCTTTGGGATCTTGCAAAACGCTATCATACGACAATGGAGCGTGTGAAAGAGGTGAACGGACTGGAGACGGATGTAATAAAAGAAGGGGATCGGATATTGATTTTTAAAGAAAATATGAGTATACTCTAGGTATCATGTATACAAGATACAAAGGAGCGGATTATGGATAAATTAGAACTGAAGGCACTGGCAAAGATTAATTTAGGGCTTGATGTACTTGGGAGAAGAGAGAACGGATACCATGATGTGAGAATGGTGATGCAGACCATTTATCTCTATGATGATGTGATCCTGGAGAAAACAAAAGAACCGGGGATCCATCTGGAGACAAATCTTCCTTATCTTCCGGTGGATGAGAATAATATTGCCTATAAAGCGGCAAGAATACTAATGGATGAATTCGATATTCAGACCGGAATGAACATACGGCTTAGAAAATTCATTCCGGTGTCTGCAGGTATGGCAGGAGGAAGTACGAATGCAGCCGCGGTACTTTTCGGAATGAATCGGATGTTTGATCTCCAACTTTCCGAGCAGCAATTGAAAGACCGGGGTGTGAAACTGGGAGCGGATGTGCCGTACTGTATTATGCGGGGAACCGTGCTGGCAGAGGGAATCGGGGAGATCCTGACTCCCCTTTCTCCGATGCCGAAGTGCTATGTTCTGATTGCAAAGCCCGGAATCAGTGTATCCACAAAAACGGTATACGAGAAATTTGATGCATTGACAGAGGTGCCGCATCCGGATATTGATGGCCTCATCCAAGGATTGGATGTGGGAGATCTTCAACGGGTTGCCGCTTCTATGGGAAATGTACTGGAAGGGGTTACGATCGGGGAATATCCGGTTATTGAAGAAATCAAAAACGTGATGAAGCAGGAGGGAGCTCTGAATGCCATGATGAGTGGAAGCGGTCCAACGGTGTTCGGTATTTTTGCGGATAGAAGAACTGCAAAGAAGGCCTGCTATGCAATCCGGGAGAAGAAACTGGCCAGACAGATTTATCTGACCAATATACACAATACGAGAAGGAGATAACAGGAAGTATGGAAGCAAATTTTACTTTGAATATGAATGAATATCTGCCTCTTCGTGACGTGGTATTCCAAACACTTCGTCAAGCGATTTTAAGAGGAGAACTGAAGCCGGGAGAGCGGTTGATGGAGATCCAGCTTGCCAATAAGCTTGGGGTGAGCCGTACACCGATCCGCGAAGCGATCCGGAAGCTGGAACTGGAAGGACTTGTGCTTGTCATTCCAAGAAGAGGAGCCGAAGTGGCGGATATTACGGAGAAGAGTCTGCGGGATGTTCTGGAAGTGCGTAAAGCGCTGGAAGAGCTTGCAGTGAACCTTGCATGTGACCGAATGACAAAGGCACAGATCAAAGAACTCAAGGAAGCTGCCAAGGAATTTGAAGAGATATTGAAGATTGATGATGTGACGAAGATCGCAGAGGTGGATGTGAAATTTCACGATGTCATTTTCATGGCGACGGATAACGAACGTCTGATACAACTTCTGAACAATTTTAGGGAGCAGATGTATCGCTACCGTGTGGAACATTTAAAGAAAAAAGAGGTACATCCGACTCTGATCGCAGAGCATCAGGAGATTATAGAGAGTATTGAGAACCGTAGGAAGAAAGAAGCGGCAGAAGTAGTGTGCCGTCATATTGATAATCAGGTTGCAGCGGTGATCGATTCCATCCGCACAAAAAAATAAATTTTCTGTTTGCATAAACAGAGTCTTTTCGGTAACACTTTCTTTAAATGATAGAAGAGAGGGTTACATAATATGAGAGAATTATCAGAGAAGAATAAAATGCGGACAGGCATCTGTATCGCAATTGCCATTTTGATTGCAGGAGTATCCACCGGAATGCTGATGGAGCGAAGAATCTGGAAGGTAGAAGCGAAAATGGCGGCTACGCAGCAGAAACTGGCAGATGAGGTGCTTCGTTTTCATGTGTTGGCAAATAGTGACAGCGAAGAAGATCAGAAACTCAAAATGAAAGTGAAAGAGAGCGTCATTTCTTATATGAAGAAACAGCTTCCGGATGCGGGAAGTGTGGAGGAAACGAAACAGTGGACAGGCGATCACGTAAGGGAACTGGAAGCAGTCGCGCAGGAAGTGATAGAGAAAGAGGGATATGACTATTCTGTAGAGGCCAAACTTACAACAAGCTATTTCCCGGACAAGACTTACGGGGATGTTACATTTCCGGCAGGGAACTATGAGGCGCTTCGAATTGAAATCGGACAGGCGAAAGGGCAGAACTGGTGGTGTGTTCTTTACCCGAATCTGTGCTTTATAGATGCGGTACATGCAGTTGTGCCGGAAGAAGGAAAGCAGGAACTTGAGGCGGTACTTCAGGAAGATGAGTACGAGATGGTGACAGCCACATCAAAATTTAAGATAAAGTGGTTCTTTTTTGGAGAGGACATGGACTAGGAGGAACAGATATGTATGTGATAAAACAAAGAGTACGTTACAGCGAAGCAGACCATACAAAACATCTGACATTGACCGGGATTGTGAATTATTTTCAGGATTGCAGTACATTTCAATCGGAAGATATTGGATTGGAAATAGAATTTCTGGAGTCACATAAGAGGGGATGGGTACTTTCTTCCTGGCAGATCATAGTGAAACGTTATCCGAAAATCGGAGAGAATATTGAGGTGGGCACATGGCCGACAAGCTTTCACGGACTCTATGGAACGAGAAATTTTGTAATGAAAGATGAAAGCGGAGAGACTTTGGCATATGCCAATTCAATCTGGGTATTTATGGATATGGAGAAAGGCCGCCCGACAAAACCGACAGAAGAGGAAATCCGTGCCTATGTGCCGGAACCGGAACTTGCTATGGATTATGCGCCAAGAAAGATTGCTCTTCCAAAAGAATGGAAAGAGCTTTCCGCATTTTCGGTGCGGAAATCCCAGATTGATACAAATGGTCATGTGAATAACAGCAGGTACATAGAGATGGCATTGGAGATTCTTCCAAAAGAACTGTATCGGGGACAGATCCGTGTAGAATATAAGAAATCGGCAGTATACGGAGATATCATTTGGCCGATGATCCATGAAGAAGAAACAAAGACGATAGTGAAACTTTGCGATGAAGAGGGACATCTCTTCGCAGCAGTAGAATTTACAGGAGAAATAGTATGATGAAATTAGGAAAAAAACAGATGTTAATGGTAGTGAAGAAGGTGGACTTTGGTGTATACCTCGGTAATGAGGAGGAGCGTGTACTTCTTCCGAAAAAACAGGTACCGGAAGGGATTGAGATCGGAGACCCTGTGGAAGTGTTCTTATACAAAGATTCTGCAGACCGTTTGATTGCAACGACAAACGAGCCGAAACTTACACTCGGAGAACTGGCGGTTCTTACTGTGGCAGACACAGGGAAATACGGGGCTTTTCTTGACTGGGGTCTTGAAAAAGATCTGTTTCTTCCATTTAAGCAGCAGACTGCGAAAGTGGCGAAAGGGGACAAATGTCTTGTAACTCTTTATATTGATAAAAGTGAACGATTATGTGCGACTATGAAAGTATATGAACTTTTGCGCAAGGATTCTCCATATAAGAAAAATGACCATGTAAGTGGAATTATTTACGAAACCAGCCCGGAATTCGGAGTGTTTGTGGCAGTGGACAATCTTTATTCGGCGCTCATTCCGAAGAAAGAAGTGTACGGGAAACTCCATGTCGGACAGGTGGTAGAGGCCCGTGTGACAGATGTGAAGGAAGATGGGAAACTGGATTTAAGTGTTAGAGAGCGAATTCCGGAGCAGATGGATAAAGATGCGAAACTGATCTGGGAGAGATTGGAAGAGTATGGAGGAATCCTTCCATTCACAGATAAAGCAGATCCGGAAGTGATCAAAAGAGAATTCGGATTAAGCAAGAATGCATTTAAACGCGCAGTAGGCCGTCTTTTGAAAGAAGAAAAAATTGAAATTACGGAGAAAAGCATTGTTGTCAGAAAGAAATCTCTGATTTAGAAAAAGAGGAAAGCTATGAATTTTGCACATTTACACGTCCATACAGAGTACAGTCTCCTGGATGGGTCTAATAAGATAAAAGAATATGTTGCAAGAGTGAAAGAACTTGGGATGAACAGCGCGGCAATCACAGATCATGGAGTAATGTTTGGTGTGATTGATTTTTACCGTGCGGCAAAAGCAGAAGGAATCAAACCGATTCTCGGGTGTGAAGTGTATGTAGCTCCAGGTTCCCGATTTGAGAAGGAAGCGGGAACAAATGAGGACAGGTATTACCATCTTGTACTTCTTGCAGAGAATAATCAGGGATATGCCAATCTTGTAAAGATTGTATCCAAAGGATTTGTGGAGGGATATTACTACAAACCCCGCGTGGATCTGGAACTTTTGGAACAGTATCATGAGGGAATCATAGCGCTAAGTGCATGTCTTGCGGGAGAAGTACAGAGAAACCTTGCGAGAACTATGTATGAAGAGGCACAAAGAGCAGCAGAACGGTATGAAAATATCTTTGGTAAAGACAACTTTTTCCTGGAACTTCAGGATCATGGGATCCCGGAGCAGGGAATGGTAAACCAGCAGCTTTTAAGACTTTCCCAGGAGACGGGAATTGCCTTGGTTGCTACCAATGATGTCCACTATACATTTGCGGAAGATGAGAAACCACACGATATTCTTCTTTGTATTCAGACCGGGAAGAAACTGGATGATGAGAATAGAATGCGTTATGAAGGCGGCCAATATTATGTGAAATCACCGGAGGAGATGGCGGCCTTGTTTCCGTATGCTTTGCAGGCGCTTGAAAATACGCAAAAGATTGCGGACCGCTGCAATGTAGAAATTGAATTCGGTGTAACAAAGCTTCCAAGATATGATGTTCCGGAAGGTTACACTTCCTGGGAATATTTGAATAAGCTTTGTTTTGAAGGGCTGGAGTCAAGATATGTTCCGGTGACAGAGGAATTGAAGGAGAGACTGACGTATGAATTGGATGTGATCCGGACTATGGGATATGTGGACTATTTCCTCATTGTGTGGGACTTCATCAAATACGCCAGGGATCATGACATTATGGTAGGTCCGGGACGAGGAAGTGCGGCGGGAAGCATCGTTTCCTATACCCTTGGAATTACAGACATCGATCCGATCAAATATCAGCTTCTTTTTGAGCGTTTCTTAAATCCGGAACGTGTATCCATGCCGGATATTGATATTGATTTCTGCTTCGAGAGAAGACAGGAAGTCATTGACTATGTGGTGAGAAAATACGGGGCGGACAGGGTCGTACAGATTGTAACATTTGGTACTATGGCAGCCCGCGGTGTCATCCGGGATGTGGGACGCGTTATGGATCTTCCGTATGCGTTCGTGGACAGCATTGCGAAAATGATCCCGACGGAATTGAATATTACGCTTACAAAAGCGTTGAATATGAATCCGGAACTGAAGAATGTTTATGACAATGATCCTCAGGTAAAAGAATTGATTGATATGTCTCTGCGTCTGGAAGGTCTGCCGAGACATACCTCCATGCACGCAGCAGGAGTTGTCATCAGTCAGAAGTCAGTAGATGAATATGTGCCGTTGTCCCTTGGGGCAGATGGGGCGGTCACAACACAATTCACCATGACTACACTGGAAGAACTGGGACTTTTAAAAATGGATTTTCTTGGACTTCGTACATTGACGGTGATCCAGAATGCTACGAGGCTTGCGGAAAAAAGTGCGGGAAAAATCATCGATATGCATGCCATTGATTATAATGATAAGGCGGTGCTTGACTCCATCGGAACGGGGAAAACGGACGGTGTGTTCCAGTTGGAAAGCAATGGGATGAAGAGTTTCATGAAAGAGCTGAAACCACAGAATCTGGAAGATATTATAGCCGGAATTTCGTTGTATCGTCCGGGACCTATGGATTTTATTCCGCAGTACATCAAAGGAAAGAACGACAAGGATTCTATTACGTATGATTGTCCACAGCTTGAGGCGATCTTGAAGCCGACTTACGGATGTATCGTATATCAGGAACAGGTTATGCAGATTGTGCGTGACCTTGCCGGCTATACCCTTGGAAGAAGTGACTTGGTGCGTCGTGCCATGTCGAAGAAAAAAGGGGATGTCATGCAGAGGGAGCGGCAGAATTTCGTATACGGGAACGAAGAAGAAGGCGTGCCGGGGTGTATCGCAAATGGTATTTCCGAGCAGATTGCCAATAAAATCTATGATGAAATGATTGATTTTGCCAAATATGCTTTTAATAAATCCCATGCGGCAGCTTATGCGGTAGTGGCATATCAGACGGCGTATCTGAAATATTATTATCCGGTAGAGTTTATGGCGGCACTTATGACATCGGTTATTGATAATCCCGGAAAAGTTTCGGAATATATTTATGCGTGCCGGCAGATGGGGATTAAAATTCTTCCTCCGGATATCAATGAAGGAGAGGGAAATTTTTCCGTAGATGGGGGAAATATCCGTTATGGACTTGCGGCGATTAAAAGTATCGGGCGCCCTGTGATCGAGTCGATCATAAAAGAACGGGAAATCGGAGGACGGTATACGACGCTTAAGAATTTTATTGAGCGGCTAAGTTCCAAAGAGGTAAATAAACGAACAATAGAAAACTTTATCAAATCCGGTGCTTTTGACAGTCTTGCAGGAACAAGAAAACAGAAGATGATGATCTACATTCAGATTCTGGAGCAGGTGAACCAGGAGAAGAAGTATTCCATGAGTGGGCAGATGAGTTTGTTTGATCTCGTGGAGGAAGATCAAAAAAGTGATTTTGACATTCCACTTCCGGATGTGGGGGAATATGAAAAGGCGAACTTATTTGCTTTTGAAAAAGAAGTGCTTGGTGTTTATGTAAGCGGCCATCCTTTGGAGGAATATGAAGCCCGTTGGAGAAAGAGCATTTCTGCCACTACTTTGGATTTTCAGCCGGACGAAGATACGGGGCACTCCAAAGTGAGGGACGGTGCAAGAGAAGTAGTCGGGGGAATCATTGCGGCCAAGACGATCAAACATACAAAAACGAACAAAGTGATGGCTTTTCTGACACTGGAAGATTTGCTTGGAACAGTGGAGATTGTTGTGTTCCCGAAAGATTATGAGAAAAATAAATTATATTTAGAGGAAGATAACAAGGTCTTCGTAAGAGGCCGGGTTTCTGAGGAAGATGAAAGTGCAAGTAAACTGATTTGTGAAACGATCGTACCTTTTGATCAGGTAAAGAGAGAACTTTGGATTCAATATGAAGATAAAGCGGAATTTTTGCGGGAAGAACGGAATCTGTACCAGATGATAAATGCTTCCGAAGGTGAAGATACGGTGGTGATCTATTGTAAGGCAGAGAAAGCCATCAAACGTCTTCCGGCCAACAGGAATGTAGGAATTGACAATATTCTACTTGGCAGATTGACCAACTGTTATGGTGAGAAGCGGGTAAAAGTAGTGGAAAAATCCATTGAAAAACAATGATAGATAAGGTACAATATGCACAGAGTGCGTATTGTACCTTGCACATTTAGCGATTTCTGCGGAACCGCAGAAAGTCGTTGTGCATATTGTACTCAAAATATGGACAGAAGGAAATTATAACTTGATTTTACTCAGGGGATGGAGGAAAACAGATGGAGAACCAGATTAAGACAATCGGAGTTTTGACAAGCGGTGGAGATGCTCCGGGGATGAATGCTGCCATTCGTGCGGTAGTAAGAACAGCTTTAGGAAGAGGACTGAATGTACAGGGAATCAGAAGAGGATACCACGGACTTTTGAAAGAAGAGATCATAAGTATGAATGCCAGAGATGTATCGGATACGATTCAGAGAGGTGGAACAATTCTGCAGACAGCACGCTGCCAGGCGATGCGTACAGAAGAAGGTCAGAGAAAAGCAGCAGGCATCTTGAAGAAATACGGTATTGACGGTCTCGTAGTAATCGGTGGCGACGGTTCATTTGCGGGAGCGCAGAAGCTTTCCAATCTGGGAATCAACACAATCGGTATTCCGGGAACCATCGACCTTGATATAGATTGTACAGAATATACCATTGGTTTTGACACAGCAGTGAATACAGCCATGGAAGCAATCGATAAAGTACGTGATACATCGACATCCCACGAAAGATGCAGCATCATTGAAGTTATGGGTAGAGATGCAGGGTATCTTGCATTGTGGTGTGGAATTGCCAACGGTGCAGAACAGATCCTGATGCCAGAAGAGCATGACTATGATGAAGAGCAGATCATTGCCAATATCATGGAGAACAGAAAACGTGGCAAGAAGCACTACATTATTATCAATGCAGAAGGCATTGGCGATTCTATGAACATGGCAAAAAGAATTGAGGAAGCTACCGGAATGGAGACTCGCGCCACTATTTTAGGTCATATGCAGCGCGGCGGAAGCCCGACATGTAAGGACAGAGTATATGCTTCTATTATGGGAGCAAAAGCTGTTGAACTGCTTTGTGAAGGGAAAACAAACCGTGTTGTAGGATATAAACACGGAGAATATATGGATTTTGATATTGATGAAGCGTTGAGCATGAAAAAAGTAATTCCGGAATATCAGTATAAGATCGCAAAAGATTTATCAATTTAGTGATAAAGGAGACAGGGAATCTTGTGTAATAAAAGCAATGCACCGATCGGGGTGTTCGATTCGGGCGTGGGAGGATTGACAGTTGTAAGAGAAATCATGCGTCATCTTCCAAATGAAAATTTAATATACTTCGGAGATACGGCAAGAGTACCATATGGAAGTAAATCTAAGGACACAATCATCCGGTTTTCAAGGCAGATCATTCGGTTTCTTCGGACGAAGCATGTGAAAGCCATTGTGATCGCATGCAATACCGCAAGTGCCCTTGCTCTTGATATTGTAAGACAAGAAACGGATGTTCCGGTTATTGGCGTAGTTGTTCCGGGGGCGCGGGCCGCAGTTCGGGAGACAAGAAATAAGAAAATCGGTGTTCTGGGAACCGAAGCTACAATAAAGAGCGACATGTATACGAAACTGATGCAGCAGGAAGATTCGGAGGTATCTGTGAAAGGAAAGGCATGTCCGCTGTTTGTTCCGTTGATTGAAGAAGGATTTGCCAAACATAAGATCACAAAAGAAGTGATCGATATCTATTTGCATGATGTAAAACAATCCGGAATCGATACGCTTATTCTTGGGTGTACACATTATCCGCTTCTTCGTTCCAGTATCGGGGAATATATGGGAGAAGCGATACATATTGTAAATCCGGCATATGAGACGGCAATGGATTTGAAAAAGATATTAAAAGAAGGCAAAATGGAAAATCAAGAAGAGGGAGAAGCACATTACGAGTTTTATTCCAGTGACGCTCCTGTAAAATTTAAAAATTTTGCCAATGCCATTCTTCCGTGTAACATTAACTGGATTGAACATATTAATATAGAAGAGTATTAGGAGACAAAATGACAAAAGAGGTATTGATCACCATAGCAGGAATGCATACGGATGCCATTGATAAAGGAGAATTAAACGATGGGCCAATTGAAGTCGTTACTCCTGCTAGCTATTTCTGCAAAAACGGGAAGCATTATATCCTATATGACGAAGTTGCAGAGGGCATACCGGGAGTTACAAAAAATAAAATAAAAATCACCGGAGATAAGGTGGTTGAGATCATGAAAAGCGGGATCACCAACACACATATGGTTTTTGAAAAAGAAAAAGAACATCTCACCAATTACAAAACACCATATGGGCAGCTTATGATGGGCATTCATACGAAACATATTGAGATTTTGGAAGAAGAAGACCGGATTTTTGCGGAGATTCATTATAATCTGGATGTGAATGAAGAAGCCATTGCTGAGTGTGAGATACAGATCAATGTACAGCCGAAGAGTGTAGGACTTACCGTATAAAAACAAGAAAGAAACGGCATCGGATTTCCGATGCCGTTTCCTTTATTTGCTTTCTTTTTTAAATCTTGCAAAGAATCCTTTTTTCTTCTTTGGAGCTTCAAGTGCACCTCTTAAGCCCTTCACATTGGTAATGTAAATACCGCTTACAACAGCTTTTACTTCTTTCTTAACCGGAATCAGTGGGAAAATAGATTCTTCACACATAAGAGTCATAATCTTAGGTCCCACTTTCGCCTTTACCACAGGAACCTTGGAACCGCGGAGATATCTTGGAGTATTCTCCACCACCATTGCCGGGAAACCGGCTTCCTTAAGTTTCATTCGCTTTTTGTCAATAATGAGCATGGTTACATTCTGTGCAACTGCATCCAGCTTCTCCTGCTGTTCTGCCTGTTTCTTTTCCGCTTTCTTGCCAAAGAAATATAATACAACCAAAGCAATCAATAAAACAGCGGTAATCACAAGGAGTACGATTGTCCATGTTTTCACGATAAAATCCTCCTGAACATATACTATGTATTATTTTTTACACTTGTAATATTGTACCATTCTTTTTCATTGAGCGCAAGTCCTTTCCTTTTCCCCTGGGATATGATATAGTATGCAAAGGAATAAAAATATAAGAGGTAAAATCATGAAAAGAAAAAGTATAGTAGCACTGTTGCTTGCAGGCTGTATGTTGTTCACAGCAGGTTGTGGAGCGAATGGAAAAGGAACAAAAGGAATCTCTAATAAATATGTGAAAATCTCACAGTACAAAGGGATTGAAGTAGAGAAGGAAGAAGCCCAGAAAGTAACAGACGAGGAAGTGAACAATTATATAGAGTCTGTTCTGAACCAGCAGACAAAAGAAGTTACGGACCGCCCTTTAAAGGAGGGAGATATTGCACAGGTGGATTATAAAGGAAAATTAAAATCCACAGGAGAAGTATTCGATGAAGGAACTTTAAGCATCGGGAATGGAGAGACTTATGTAGATGGATTTGAAGAAGGTCTTTACGGGCATAAGCTGAATGAAACGTTCGATATAGAAGTAACATTTCCGGAAGGATATGGTGGAGAGAGCAAACCGGAATTGTCCAATGCGGATGTCATCTTCACGGCTACGATCACATCCATTCAGGAACGTGTGGAATCGGAACTTACGGATGAGCTGGTAAAGAAAATATCTGAGAAATCAGATACTGTCGATGAATACAAAAAGGAAGTTCGCAAAACTTTAGAGGAAAGCAATGAGCAGACAGCAGAAGGGACTATGACACAAGATGCATGGAATGCGGTTATGGATAATGTGAAAGTTGTCAAATATCCGGAAGACGAGCTGAAAGAAAAGGAAAAACAGCTTGACGAACAGATGAAGATGATTCTGGAACAGTCTTATCAGATTGAATTCGAAGATTATCTGGAGCAGGCCGGAATTACGGAAGAAGAGTATAATAAGCAGATTACAGAGATGGCGAAAGAATATTTGAAACAGAATCTTACCATAGAAGCAATTGCAAAGGAAGAGGGACTGGAACTTTCTGATAAGGAATATAAGAAGGAAATAAAGGTCTTTGCAAAAGAGAATGGATATTCGGATGAGAAAACGATGCTGGAGACATTAGGAGAAGATCAGGTAAAAGAAGCAATCCTCCAAAACAAAGTCATGGAGTGGATTGTAGACAACAGCAAGTTTGTGAAAGCAAAACAAGAGGATACTTCTACTAAGAATACAGAAGAGAAAACGGCAGAGTAGAATAGACAATCCGGTATATCACAACCATATAGTTTTTCGTTCAACTTTTTAAGGAGGAATGTACAGGATGATGCTGGAACAAAAAGCGACGGAATTTCTGGAAGTGTTGTCTTCTTCAGAACCGGTTCCCGGAGGCGGAGGTGCTTCCGCAGCGGTGGGGGCTTTTGCGGTAGCTCTCGGTATGATGGTGGCAAACTTAACCGTAGGGAAGAAGCGATACGCGGATGTGGAAGAGGAGATACTCGCAATGCGGGAGCATCTTGAGAAGCTTAGAGAGGATCTGATTGCACTGACAGATAAAGATGCGGAAAGTTTTGCTCCCCTGGCAAGGGTTTACTCCCTTCCGAAAGAAACGGAAGAACAAAGAGTGAAGAAAGAACGTGTGATGGAGGCTGCCCTCTATGAAGCGAGTATAGTGCCCCTTCACATTATGGAAAAAGTATTGGAATCTATGAAGATTTTGGAGATTCTTGGGGAAAAGGGAAGTAAACTGGCAGTCAGTGATGTAGGAGTCGGTATTTTGTTTGCGAGAGCAGCTTTGGAAGGAGCTTCACTGAATATCTTCATCAATACGAAAATGATGAAATGCCGGGAAAAGGCAGATGAACTGAATGAAAAAGCAGATGATCTGATTGCAGAGAGCAGAAAACTACAGGAAAGGGTCTATGCGGGAGTGCTGGCAAAGATCCGCTAGAGAAACAGGAAGAATGCAGACGGGAGGGGACATATGAGTGTATTGATGAAAGGCATGGATGTAGTCAATGCCATGAAAGAAACATTGATAACAAGAGCAGAAAAGCTAAAAGAAAAGGGAGTCACCCCTTGTCTTACGATCGTAAGAGTCGGTAGCCGTCCGGATGATCTCTCCTACGAACGCGGAGCGAAAAAGAGAATGGAGTCGGTTGGAATAACATGCCATGTCGTAGAACTTCCGGAAGATATTTCTCAGGAGAAGTTTGAACAGGAATTTCAAAGAGTGAATGATGATCCGGATGTTCACGGTATTCTGCTTTTCAGGCCGTTGCCGAAACATTTGGATGAGGAACCTGTTAAGAACATGCTGAATCCGCAAAAAGACATAGATTGTATGACTCCGGTTAATATTGCCAAGGTTTTCGCCGGAGATGAAAGTGGATATGCCCCTTGTACGGCAGAGGCAGTGATGGAGATGCTTTGCTATCATCAAATTGATCTGACAGGAAGAGAAGTTGTGGTGGTAGGGCGCAGTATGGTTGTAGGAAGGCCACTTTCCATGATGCTTCTGAAGAAGAATGCAACAGTCACTTTATGTCATACAAAGACGGTGGATCTGGAAGAAATCTGCAAAAAGGCAGAAGTTCTCATAGCGGCGGCAGGCAAGGCAGGAATGATCACAGAAAATATGGTTGGCGATCAAGCAGTCGTTGTAGATGTGGGAATTAATGTGGATCAAAATGGAAATCTCTGCGGAGATGTGGATTTTGAACATGTAGAACCCAAAGTATCTTATATCAGCCCGGTGCCGAGAGGAGTGGGAAGTATTACGACTTCGATTTTGGCAAAGCACGTAGTGCGGGCGGCTGAAAGCTTTGTGAGATGAGAAATTTCTTATAGGATTTTGTAGGACATAGGGATTCCTATGTCATACAAAATCATTCTTTTATCCATTTACTTCAAAATATCTAAGTATTATCACGATATCCGGTTCCGGATAGAATAGTAATCCCATTTATTTGTTTGTAAAATATATTCTAATGTAATAATTTGACCGTTTTTGCGCAAAAAGTCAAAGAATATGATTGAAAATGATTTTTTTGAAAAAATGTGACCGATATTGACTTGTTTTTCCTAGTTTTATATAATGATTTTATAAGAAACGGATGCAAGATATGCACCGTTTTCAAGCAGGATCAGTGGTCTTTGCTGTTATCAAATACCTGAATAAGCCGGGAGGCATGGTTACTGTCTTTGAAGTCCCGCAGTGTCTGTTTCAAAGTAGTATGTCGTATGCGATAGGTATTGCGAAGGAAATAGCCATAGGTAATTACCCAGAGGATCGGCCATAGCAGAAGGATCTTCCCAAGTTTTGGGAATCGCACATGCATCTGCAGATGTCCTTCCTTGAAGTAGGTACGCAGCGTGACTTTTTTGTAAGAGCCACCGTTTACAAGTGCACGGTCTTCATTGGTGCCCATATCACTGTCGGACAGAACTTTTTCCATAAAGTCTTTGCAGTCTTTTTTATTACAGTGGATCTCCGGGTCGATGGCAGGGGAAAGTCCGAGCCATAGACGGCAGGATTCCAGGATGATTTCGTATAAATGAAAGATGTGGGAATCCTTACACCAGGTATGAATTTGAGGAAAATCAATTTCTGTGTGGCGGGCTTTCACGTAAAATGCAAAGTCACACAAAAGCCGGATGCCGAAACCGCTGTATAAATAGTATTTGAGCATATGGTGGATCATATAAAAAGTATATTCTGTTGGCGGCAATACCTGATATGCTTTGTCGTGGATTGTTTGAATGTGTGAAGATAACGCATGTGCGTTATATACAGAATCCACAACTTGATTAGCTCTATCGTACTGATATTTTCCGACAATACGGAAGTGCAGCTCCAAAATGTATGTACGTCCGGTTTTCGGGAATGTATAGGTATAAGTTATATGGTGATCGCTGACTTCTGGATCCAGAATATAACCATTGATTTCCAATAACTTCCTGGCTTCGGCAACTTTATCCGGATCCGGTATGTAGAGATCCAGATCTCCGAGTTTACGGTGTTCCGGTAACGGATAATAAGCAGCCAGACTAATTCCTTTTAATAGGAAATAAGGGATGTTCTGTTTTTCCAAAAGACAGACGGTTATATTTGTAAAATGTTCAATCTGGTAATAGTGGAACATCATCATTTTCGTCTGGTACTTCAAATCCTGAAAAGAAGCGCCGCTGTCCAGATAAGGCAGTAAAAATGGCGCGGTAAAATGTTTTCGGGCAAGATCGAAAAGCGCTGCTTCGTCTTGTGATTGTATTTTTCCTTCAAAAGTATGCTCTATCATTTGCAGATAGGTGTGGTATATGTGATGCATAGAATACTCCTTATTTAAAACGTATGACTATCCAAATAGCAATCTAAGTATATCACAAAATACGAGAAAGAAAAGAAGGTTTACAATCGGGGCGGAAAAAGACTATACTATTGGCGAAATAAGTTTTAAGGGAGAGAGAATTGAAAAAGACAAATCATTTTGTACTGCGTAAACTGGGAGATGAGACGGTATTGATCCCAAGAGGCAGAATGGCGGAAGAGATAAATGGAGTGATTACATTAAGCGACACGGCGGCGTTCATTTACAATATGGCGGCTAAAGCAGCAGATTTTGAAGAACTGGCCATGTGGTTAAGCGATAAATATGGAGTAACACCGGAAGAGAGCCGTGAAGATTTGCGTGAAACTTTAGAACAAATGAAAAAGAATGGAATGTTAGAAGAGGCGAATAAAGAAAAATTATGGTAGTATTGTTGGTTGGCGGAGAAAGCAATTTTATGGATATGCTCATTCACAAATTGAGTAAAGAAAGCATAGAGTCTATCTGCTTACAGGAAATAGACATAGTAGGGGAGCATATCCGCATGTGTTTGAAAAATTTAATTTTTCATATGATAGTGGCAGTGTAGGAGAGATATTTGCCAGTATAGATTCGGATGTGACGATTTTCTTCGGAGCATTTGATACAAATTTCAACTGGACGGATGAGAGGAAAGAGTCGGTTCGCTATACTGCATGTTTGTCCAATATTTTGTCGGCACAGTCATCAAATAAAAGGGGACGTTTTTTGTATTTTTCATCCCAGGAAGTATACGGAAAGAATTATCCGGAAGATATATCAGAAGATACTCGGGTGTCTACAAACAATTTCCGGGCGATGGCAGTGGCCCAGGGAGAAGAAATCTGCCATAGTTATCGGGAGACAAGCGGAGTGGATGCAGTGGTTTTAAGATATGACCATCTTTACGGCATACCGAAGAAAGGACAGCAGGAAGAAAATCCATGTTTTCAGATGATATTGGAAGCGCTTAGGAGCCAAAAAATCTCTGCAAACAGCAGGCATGAGTATTCATTGTTGTATTTAAGTGATGCTGTGGAATTTACTTACCGGGATCATTCGGGAGTGTATGGGAAAAGAGGTGGAGTGTCGGACCATACGGTAGGAGAGAAGTACAGAAAGGTGTTGAGTTCTTCACGTTATGAAGAAGAGTTTCCCCATACTGTTTTTGTAACGGCTCAGAAAGGCGTGAAAAAAACAGTACAATATATGCAAAAGCATAGCAGCCTTTTTCTGAAAAAGGAGGAAAAGGAAGGAATTGGAAGTAAAACCTGGCGTACGATAAAAACGATCTTCGTTTGCCTGATCCCATATATTGAAAATCTGATTTGTTTTATTCCGTTTTTTATGTTAAATAATCGGGCGGTGTCAAGCCAGTATTATAATAAATTGGATTTTTATTTATTGTATGTGCTGCTATTTGCCATTGTATACGGACAGCAGCAGGCGGTGTTTTCTTCGGTACTGGCTGTTTTGGGATATTGCTTCCGGCAAATGTATACGAAAAGCGGATTTGAGGTTTTGCTGGATTATGGAACCTATATCTGGATCGCGCAATTATTTATATTAGGAATGGTAGTCGGTTATATGCGGGATCAGATACAACATATCAGGCAGGAAGATAAAGAAGCGATTCAATATCTGAACGGGCAGCTTGAAGATATGACAGATATCAACGACAGCAATGTCCGGATGAAACATATGTTTGAACGCCAGCTTGTTAATCAAAAGGATAGTCTTGGAAAGATCTATTCCATTACGTCAGAGTTGGATCAGTATGGCCCGGAGGAAATCATCGAAGATGGAGAAATGGTTTCTTAATTCCGGCATTTGATTTACAGCAAATGCCGGAGAAGATAGAACTTCTGATAGAGGATCACTTTTTGCGGCAGGAATTTTCAAACAATACAGCAAAAAATAAAGAAAAATTTGACTTACATGGAATTACAGATCAGTGGGAAGTACTTTTAGAGAAGATGTTTTCGGGAAAACGGGGGAATAGGCGAAAATAGAGTGGACATTCAGTTGTTTGTGAAATATACTTGAACTAAATGATTTAAAAAGAATGGAAATCCGTGATGCCTGATGTGAAATATAAGGAGAACGATATGACATTGGAAGAATGCTATAGATTGATAGATGGAGACTATGAAGGAACGGTGAAAAGACTGTATAGTGAAAGTTTCCTGCAAAAAATGATTTTTAAGTTTTTAGAAGACTAGAGTTTTTGGAATTTAGCGGATGCCTTGCAACGAGAGGAAAGAGAGGAAGCATTTCGTGCGGTGTATACTTTAAAAGGGGTTTGTCAGAACTTAGGATTTACCCGCTTGTATGAATGGAGTGCAGAGTTGACAGAAGGATTGAGAGAGGAATGGAACGAAGAGGTGCCTTCACTATTTGATAAGGCAGAACTGGAATACAGAAGGATCATAGAAGTTATAAAAGCCTTTCAGGTGGAGACTTTAAATAGAGAGGTCGAAATATAGCATGTCCGGTTCAAGGATATATGTGGAGACATCTGGTAAAAGAGCGTGCAGAGAATTCAATGTGGGGGAGGAAAATGAGTATGAAGAATCAACCCAGGAATAGAGAAACGATTTTGATAGTGGATGATATGGAGATAAACCGGGATATTCTCGGAGAGATGCTAAGAAATGACTATCATCTTATCGAAGCTTCGGATGGCGAAGAGGCGCTTGCACTTTTGCATACGAATAGAACTAAGATAGACCTGATTCTTCTGGATCTTATCATGCCTAAGAAAGATGGTTTTGAAGTTCTGCAAGAGATGAATCAGAAGGGGTGGATCGAGCAGATTCCTGTGATTATGATCTCTTCCGAGACTTCTCCTGATTTTATGAAACGAGTATATGAATTGGGAGGGACGGATTATATTTTCCGGCCGTTTGACATGTCAGTCGTACAGCAGAGGGTAAAGAACACACTTATGTTGTATGCAAAAAAGAAAAGGTTGGAGCAGATGGTTGCTATACAGGTGTATGAAAGAGAAAAGCATAACGATATGAGATGCTCAGTATCTTCAGCAACATCGTAGAATTCAGAAATGGAGAGAGCGATCTTCATGTACTTCACATTCGCATGATTACAGAAATGCTTTGCAGATATCTGTCGGAAAGGACAAAACAGTTTCCGTTATCGCAGAAAGAGATTTCAGCCATTACGACGGCTTCGTCCCTTCATGATATCGGGAAAATCGCAATTGCAGAAGAAATTCTGAATAAGCCGGGGAAATTAACCGAAGAAGAATTTGAAATTATGAAAACACATGCTGCAATCGGTGCAGCTATGATAGAAAATCTGAAACAATACCGGGGGGAACCGCTGATAAAACTGGCTCATGATATCTGTCGGTGGCATCATGAACGGTGGGATGGCAAAGGCTACCCGGATGGTCTGAAAGGAAACGAAATTCCGATCGCAGCGCAAATTGTTGCATTAGCAGATGTGTATGATGCATTGACCAGTGAACGGGTATATAAGAAGGCATTTTCGGCAGAAGAGGCAGTTGCTATGATCTTAGAAGGCAAATGCGGGGCATTTAATCCGGTTTTGTTAGATGCATTGAAAGAATTGCAACAAGAGATTGATGAGAATTTGCGAAAAGGAGATGCCGGGGACGGTGAGAGAGTTTTCGGTTCGGTCAAAGAAATTGTACGCGAACTGGAAATAAATTATTAAACTATAAGAAAGGGGGTTAGACGTAAGGGGGAAGACAATATGATAATTTGTGCCAAAACAATCATTACAGGAGACGGAGAGATTGTGTTAAAAGACGCGGCGGTGATGGTGGATGGATCAGGAAAGATTCAGAAAGTCGGAGCGAAAGATGAAGTTGTACAGGCATATCCGCAGGAAGAAGTTACAGACTATGGAGAGGCAACTATTTTTCCGGGAATGTTTGATATGCACTGCCACCTCGGATATTGGTATAGCCAGCCGGACAGCTTTAACTATAATGACCAGATGATTATGATGTACGCACTGCAACATGCGCAGGCTGCATTTACAAAAGGTATTACAAGTGTGCGTGATTGCTATTCTCCGGAAGGAGTATGCAAGACTTTGAAGCTTGCAGAAGAGAAAGGATTTGTTACAATCCCGAGAATTACCCATGTAAATGCGGGAATGTGTATGACAGGAGGGCATTGTTGGGATGAAGTTATTGAAGTGGACGGGCCATGGGCGATTCGAAAAGAAATTCGTCGTCAGGTAAGAGACGGAGCTGAGTGGGTGAAAATACTTACAAGCCATCGTTCACATATTCCGGAGTATACACAGGAAGAATTGGATGCGGCGGTAGATGAGTGTCATAGAAGAGGAATCAAATGTGTGGTGCATGCAGGTACCCACCCATCCATTCAGATGTGTATCGATGCCGGTTTTGATACGATTGAGCATGGAACATTCCTTACGGTTGAACAGGCGCAGCAGATGAAAGAAAAAGGGATCGCATGGACACCGACAATTATGGCATACACTTATCTGTATGAAGTGTGCAAGAAAAATATAGAAGAGGGAAATGCAGATGTATTCAATGATCCGGTAGCAGCAAAAGAACAGAGAGATTATGCATATTATGAGCCGGCTTACAAAGCATACAGAGACAACTTCAAGAAATTATATGATACAGGCGTTACAGTTTGTACAGGAAGTGATATGGTAATGTACGGTTCTCCGGTTCTTCCGGTTCAGCAGGAACTGAATTACATGGTAGAGTATGGAATTACTCCGGTTCAGGCAATTCAGACAGCAACTTCTAATCCGGCAAAAGTACTTGGAAAAGAAAATGAACTGGGATTGATTCAGGAAGGATTCATTGGAGATATTGCTATCGTAGACGGCGACCTCAGTGAAGACATTAAAAATATCTATAATATTCATACTGTATATTTGAATGGAAAGAAAGTATACGATGAAGGGGTAAGATACGTATAAAGATACATAGAAAAGGGATATTCTAATTTAAATTTGGAATATCCCTTGATCACTTTTGAAACCATTTGTAACTTTTTGTAACTGGTATATTATAGTTCTTCCAGATAAAAGTTCAATATAAAAAACCATTGAACAACTAGGAAGGAGAGGCAATTATGAATGGTTTTAATGAGGTGATTTTGGCAATCCAGGATCTGCTGGCAGGAAAGGTTCTGCTGGTTGTCCTTGTGGGAGCAGGGCTTTGGTTTACGTTTCAGACTGGTTTTGTACGATCAGAGAATTTGGAAATGGCTGGAAACGCTTGGCGGGAGGTCTTTTTGGAGGAAAGAAAAAAGGCGGAAAAAGTGAAGAAGGTGGTTTGTCTCCCTTTCAGGCTGTTACAACTGCGATTGCAGGACAGGTGGGTACAGGAAATATAGCAGGTGTTGCAACCGCAATTGCAGCAGGTGGACCGGGAGCTATTTTCTGGATGTGGGTATCCGCATTCTTGGGAATGGCAACAATTTTCTGTGAAGCAGTACTTGCTCAAGTCTATAGAAAAGAAGCAGAAGACGGCACATATGTGGGAGGCCCTGTATATTATATCAAGGCGGCGTTCAAAGGAACGTTTGGAAAGGTATTGGCAGCAATTTTTGCCATTCTTATTACATTGGCTTTGGGACTTTGTGGTAATGCCGTACAGGCAAACTCAATCAGTGATGCGTTCCATACGGCTTTCTTCAGTAATTTTAATGCCGGTTTTGAACTGATGGGGCAGCATGTTACATGGGACAGACTGCTTTGCGGTATTTTGATCGCAGCTCTTGCATGGATTATTTTTGCAGGGGGTGTTAAGAGAATCGGTTCTGTTACAGAGAAACTCGTTCCGATCATGGCAATTTTTTACTTGATCGGTGGACTGATCATTGTTCTTGTGAACATTAAAGAAGTTCCATATGTATTTGTCATGATCTTCAAAGGTGCTTTCACACCGGAAGGAATTGCAGGTGGTATTTTTGGTATTTCCGTAAAAGAAGCAGTAAAACTTGGTATTGCAAGAGGATTGTTTAATAACGAGGCAGGTCTTGGTTCTACTCCGAATGCCCATGCGCAGGCGAGAGTTGATCATCCAGTACAGCAGGGACAGCTTGCAGTTGTATCTGTATTTATCTGTACAATGGTACTTACAACTTTAACAGCAATCGTTATTATCATTACAGGAATGTGTGAACCGGGATCTATCGGACGCGACAGTTCCGGAGCGCTCTATCAAGGTGTGAAACTGACACAGATTGCGTTCAGTACTTTATATGGTAATTTCGGTAACATATTTATTGCGATTGCAATGTTCTTCTTTGCATTTTCTACTGTACTTGGATGGTATTTTTACGGAGAGTCCAATGTGAGATACCTTTTTGGTAAAAAAGGTGTGAAACCGTATCTGATCGTTGTATGTGTGATCATTATTATTGGATCTCTTGTACAGGTAGAGACTGTATGGAATCTCGCGGACTGCTTTAACTCTTTGATGGTACTGCCGAATATTGTGGGCGTGCTTGCATTGACGGGAGTTGTGAAAAAGTATTATAAAGACTACAAAGAGAATTTCCTGCCGAACCATCCGGAGGATGTAGCAAGTAAAAAATAATAAGGTGAGCTTTTCGCGGAGGTAAAGAAGTAGAGAAACAACCCGCATATTGACTTATTCCCCTGCATAAACTGTAAAAACAGTGAATGTAGGGGATTTTTATGAAAGATTATATCGAAGAGCGCGCGGTGGAGATTGCGAATTATATTATTGAGAATCAGGCGACAGTTCGGCAGACGGCAAAACAGTTTGGAGTGTCTAAGAGTACGATACATATGGATGTAACAAAAGAGATGGTTTTGTGAAGGTTGTTTATGAGGTGAGGTGAAGATAGGAAAAGGATATTGTATATAAGGAGTATTTGGTTTTGGGATAAGTATTTACAGAATCAAATGTATGGTGCAAAAGCTCGGTGATGACCGGGCTTTTCATATGTGGAAATAAGTAAGAGTAGAAAAGTATGGTTGTGAGTGAAAATGTTGTAGTGAGTCTTTTATTTATAAGTGATATTTTGTTAGGAAGAATTGTGGTATAATCTAATTGATTATTATCAGGTTTAGGTAGATAAATAAGATTTTTCGCAAATTCTACAAAGGATATTAAGAATAATATTGGGGGAGGGCCTATGAGTGATATAATAAAATTTAATTCTGACAGAGAAATAGTTACAGAACAGAATGGTGAAATCGTAAGAGAATGCAATGATTTAGCCGAGATGACAGAAGAAATGTTGCTGGATGCACGAAAAGAAATTGCAAATACTAAAACACTTAGTGTGCCGATTGCTGAACTGGCTTTATTAGGAACTGGAGTAGCGTCTTTAATCCCGGCTTTAAGGAAAGTAACACAAACAACAACATTTAATACTCAGGGATTATATCAGCTTGCAAATGCAGGAGTAGGAGACACTTTAAAGATAGCAAAGAATGGCAATTTTTGGGGAGCATTCAAAACTGCAGATGGGTCATCGAAATTTGCACAGCTTCAAGCGGCAGAGCCTCTTTCAACTACCAGTACTGCGGTAATGCCTATTGATCCGGCAACAATGATGATGGCAGTAGCGTTGTTTGCAATAGAGCAACAGTTAAAAGGTATAGAGGAAAAACAGAAGCAGATTCTGTCATTCCTTGAAATTGAGAAAGAATCAGAGACTGAAGCAGATGTAGAGATTCTGTCAAAGATGATTACTACATATAAGCATAATTGGAATAATGAGCATTTTATTGCAAGCAATCATAAGATGGTGTTGGATATTCAAAGAACAGCCAGAAAGAATATGCTTTCATATAAAAAGAAGGTTGCAGAACTACTAGATTCAAAAAAAATGATTGTTGCTCAGGCAAAAGTAAAATCAACTTTGAGCGATTTACAGAAGAAATTCAAATATTACAGATTGTCACTATATACTTTTTCTATGGCTTCATTGATTGAAATTATGCTTAGTGGTAATTTCAAAGAGGCATATATTTCTGAGATAAAGACAGAAATTAAGAAATTTTCATTGGAATACAGAGATTTATTTACAGAATGTTCCATGTATCTTGAGAAAATGGCTTCAGTATCTGTAGAAGCAAATGTTATGAAAGGTATTGGTATTGCAAGTAAGGCAGTAGGAAAGTTTATAGGAAGTATTCCAGTTGTAAAAGAAAAGCAAGTGGACGAGTTCTTACAAGATGGAGGTGCACATTTGAAAGAAAATGCCCAGGATATGCAGAAGAATATATTAGAATCACTTGCAACCCTTCATAATCCGGGAACTGGTGTCTTTATGGACAAAATGGAGGATATGATTCGAATCTATAATCATACTGACAGAATTTGTTTTGATGATAAGAAGATCTATCTTATTGCAGGATAAGATAAGGAGAAATTCGAACAAGAAGGAGCAAAATGTGGAGAAGTTTTCAGAGAAAAGTTTATTATCGCTTGGAGACTATTATGTCTATGGTCTGATTGATCCTAGAAATAGGAAAATATTTTATATTGGCAAGGGAACCGGAAATCGGATTTTTGAACATGAATTGGAAAGTCAGGGAAATCCTGAGAGCGAAAAATCGAAGTTAAAGATGATAGCAGAGATTAAAGCAGCTGGTTTGGAAGTTGAAAAAGTTATGATTAACTGCAATCTGACAGAAGCGGAAGCATTTGCAGTAGAAGCGGCACTAATTAATGCGTTTAATTATGTTGAAGATACCTGTTTGACAAACATTGTTGCAGGACATCATTCGGTGGAGGCTTTGACAGTAGATGATTTTGAAAAGATATATGGAGCAGAAGAGTTACAGGAATCAGATATCCGACACAAGATAATGATTATCAAGATAAATAAACTTTATCAAAAAGGAATGACGGAAGAAGCTCTGTATGATTCGGTACGTGGTATTTGGCGAGCATCACTAGAACGCGTGAAGACAGTGGAATATGTTTTTGGGGTTTACAATTCGTTAATAGTTGCGGTATATAAACCGACAACGTGGTATGTCTGTAAAGAAGCGTTAGAAAAGTTACCAAGTCATGTTACACAGTTGACTTCGAAAACGGAGAACAGAGTATTTTTTATAGATGAAGGATTTGAGAATCACGGATTGTTGGATGAAGCAGGGAAGTTTTATTTGTATAAATCCATTGCTGGTTTGAAAGTAAATCAAAGCGCACAGAATCCAATTACATATTTAGGAATTAAGGAATAGAGCAAGATCCACTCCGGTATTACCATATTGCAATTATTTGCATATGGATACGTGGAGTAATCTTATTGTGGGGAACATCCCCATCCCCGTTGTTTGGCTTTCGCAGAGAAAAACAGAATATGATTTTACAGAGCATCTGACAGAAGTTGGGTGCTCTTATTTTGCCTCAAAAAGATGATTTCCACGAAGTGTTGCGATTACATTTGTAAAAGCCAAATAAAATATCAGGGTATGGGGAAATGTAATCCCCATCAAGAAGACATAGGTTTGGCATTGAGGAAATTCGATAATGTTAAACACAGGTGGATCTTGCTCTAGTGAAAAACAATGAAAAATGCATTTCAAATTTGGTTAAAATATATAAAAAATATTTTTTGGAGGAAATTACCCTGTAAAATGCCGTTTCGTCCTTTCGTTATATAGAAGGGGAAATATCAAAAGTGAAAATTTTTGATTTAATAAAACTCTTCTAAACAAAGCAGAGGAGGTACAGATGCATGAAATTTTCTTATATGAAAGAAAGTGAAGAACAAATCCAATATTATCAGTTTCCTAAAATATTATTAAGAATGAAATTGAGCCAAAATGCTCGGATTATTTACATGCTTTTATATGATCGTTCCAGGATTTCTCAAAAGAATAAATGGTTGGATGAAGAAAAACGAGTATTTGCTATATTTCCGCTTGATAAGTTATCGAAAGAATCTGGGATTTGTCAAACATCTACGAAGAAAGCGTTGAAGGAGTTATCGGAGAATGGATTATTAATTCGTAAATCTGTTGGATTTTCGAAACCAAAGCATTTATATGTTCTTCTTCCTGATGAAGAGTCTTATATAAGAGGCGAAAATGAGACGGATGAGAATAAGGCTGCCATAAAGTCTGAATCCCAACTTTCAGATAGTCGAGATGATGACTGTATGAAAGTCGCAAAAGAGGCATCTAGTAAAGTAATAGAAAAAGAAAATATAAATAATAACAATAGAGTAATTGGCGGAAAGGGAAAACGGAAGAAAGAATACTCGAAGGAAGTGGATTATTCTTGCGAGGAAGGTGAAAGTTTATGATGAATGAGAAGAGTACATTTTTAGGAGAAGATGGATTGATTTATTGCTCTGTTTGCAAAGAATCCAAGGAGGCTTTTTATCCATCAGACTTTCTGTTTGGATTGAAAAAACATCCAAGGCAATGTGCGTGTGACAGAAAAGAACGAGAAGAAATGGAAAGATATTTTAGAGAAAAAGAACGAAAACAGTTGATTGAGCGAAATCGGAAAAATTGCTTTGAGGAACTGGAAATGCTTCAGTGCACATTTCAGAATTCAACGGAAGATAATTTTGCATTTCAAACAGCGAAGAAGTATGTTTCAAATTGGAAAGAAATGAAGAAAAAACGAATGGGTTATTTGCTATGGGGACCGGTTGGAACTGGAAAAAGTTATTTGGCGAGGTGTGTCGCAAATGCTTTATTGGATTGCGGGGTAACCGTGAAGATGATGAATTTCAGCGGGATTCTAAATGATCTATTTGCTGCTGAAGATAAGACGGAATATATAAGATGCCTGATGAAATATGATCTTTTAATAATTGATGATCTTGGAGCAGAACGAAATAGCGAATATGCTACTGAAATTGTATTTAGTGTAGTAGATGCCAGGTATCGCTCAGGGAAACCATTAATTATAACGACAAACTTATCGTTGGTGAAAATGAAATCAGAGACAGATGCAGGAAAATGTCGGATTTATGATCGGATATTGGAAATGTGTGTTCCGATGAAAATGGATGGCGATAGTAAAAGAGAAAAACTTGCGACGAATAAAATGCACGACATGAAAGAAATTTTGAATCTATAGGACTATTTATTCAGAAAAATTCATAGACATGGACAAAGAGTACAGGAAGAGAGGTAGTTTGTTTATCGTGGCAAGAAAAAAATTGAACTATCGGTTTCATAATCCGAATACGGTAGAAACTACCGCCGATTACATATTGAAGGTTTTTATGGAAGTGAATGAAAAGAAGGTGGAGCGGGCAATGCAGGAGGCGGCCGAGAATGTTTGGGAAGAAAATGACTATGGCGAAAAACGAGAGATTTTGGACTAGAAGTCCACTTGTGCTGTTGGAAAAAACAAGGTAAAATTAGGTGCAGATACTAATATAAAAGTTATGGTTACATTTTTAAATGGGATGGTGCTTTATTGTGAGAAAAGAATTTGATATTTCACAGTTCGATAAATATAGAGAAGATAACAGAAGAGAAGTGAAGAAAGCAAACGGAGGATTGCCGGTTTCGTTATGGGACACATATTCTTCTTTTGCAAACTGTTATGGCGGTGTCATTATTTTAGGGATTAAAGAGGAAAAAGATGGAAGTTGGCGAACAACTGGATTGCAAAATGAATCGAAATTGCGTAAAGATTTTTGGGATACGATTAATAATCCGAAGAAAGTAAACCTCAATTTATTAACGGATGACGATATAGAGACCTATACAATAGGTGAAAGAAAAGATGTCATCATGGTGATATATGTTCCTATGGCAAAGAGAGAGCAAAAGCCGA